>Ga0209075_1000257_pt1 | contig 50664 bp, 46 predicted proteins | sample Stecom2011_FD_187523 | JGI IMG/M metagenome (GOLD analysis project Ga0209075, IMG submission 187523) | Agricultural soil microbial communities from Utah to study Nitrogen management - Steer compost 2011 (SPAdes) (version 2) | ecosystem: Environmental > Terrestrial > Soil > Agricultural land...
TGATAAAGCACTTGTTAGAAGCGCTTAATTTTATATATTTGCAGCCGCAATAGGCCTCGTGGCGCAACTGAATAGCGCATCTGATTACGGCTCAGAAGGTTCCAGGTTTGAATCCTGGCGAGGTCACTACGGAAAACCTTAATTCTTTGTAAATCAAAGGGTTGAGGTTTTTTCTTTATGCGTTATGTACGATTTTTGTACGGAAGTGTAATTTAAGGGGTGTTTAAACAACAAAAGGCACTTAATTAAAAACGCCTTTTATCTGTTCTAAAATATAATCACGTGGCTACACGTAATTATTTATAATACGAATATAAGAAAAATTTCCCTTATACAAATAAAGGGATCATCTCTGAATCTTTATACTTTTCTAAGAAGTTAATAACCTCGCTTAAATTCTCATCTCCATAAATATAAATATTATAGCCTTTGGACAGTAGCGTTTTTAATTGCTGAGGTGCTAAGGGTGTCGCCTTTATGAATTGGATTAATTCAGTTATTGAATATAAGACTACTTCCATTGCTTTAGGGTTCTATTTTCTTAAATACAATCTTAACGGGTTTTGTTTCGCTATCTGCTTTTAATTCGGTTGCTCTTAATGTAGGTAACACAAATTTAGATAGCTGAATTATAATGTTTAAACGGTCAAGGGGTTTCAAAGAATCCAAATCATCTTGAAATTTAGAAATGTTACACTCTACTAATTCCCTAAACTTTTCCCGCACCTCAGCGGTTGCCTTGTTTTTACTTCCTTTTGGTCGTCCTGCTTTTGCTCTCATTTTTTAATATATTAGGTATTGTTTATTCGATTTTGTTGGGCTTGGCCTTTTCTGATAGTTCAATCATCTTATAAAGCTCTTCATCTGATAGCTTGCTAAAATCATAAGTCACATTTTGCGTATGTGTTGAAATCAAATCAATATGCTGTTGTTTTGGCACTATGTAAGGAAGTAATTTTGTTATAGCTGATACCTTTTCTTTTGGGGTAAGCTGATTGAATACCTCATCTAAGGTATCGAATTGACGATCCAAAAATATTTGAATAAATTGACGTACCTCAGCGGTTGTTTTATTGGGCGTTCCTTTTGGTCGTCCGTTGGGGTTTCCCGATTGTCCTTTTTTAAATTGTGTTCTTTTCATTTGCCTGTTGTTTTCCTGTTATTAATAGGGTTTTGCTTTTTTAGATACTCGGTTTTACTCGGATTGCTCGATATTAAAAAATAGGTTTTTTCTTACTAATTCTTACTAATTAACTGCTGTTTGTATGGTAAATACTCTATAAATAGGAATTAGTTAACTGATAAAAAACTGATTTACTTTTCCTTGTTGTAATCTTGTTGTTATGTATTTTAGTCTTTTCATTAGATGTTAACAACAAGCTGTTAATAGGGCGTGTCTCTTTTAAGGTTTGGATATTGGATTCCGTCCTTTGTAATAATAAGAGGTATTCGCATTCCGTCTTTTACAATGTTTTCAAATCTGTATCGGTTTCCTTCTTTATCATATCCTCGTAAAGCTTCAAACGAAACTTCTATTCTCTCGAAATCGAAATCTCTTAATTCCTGAGTGGTTACCTCTTCTTCTGCTCTTATTTTTAAATTATTGTTCATTTTGATATTGTTATTTTGATTAAAATTCTTCTTTTTCTTGTTTCGGTTGTATGGGTTGTAAGGAATCCACAACCGACAAACAACCTATTTTTGACGTAACAGCCTGTAAATCAATTAATACACAACCCTTACAACCTAAATCGACATACATACTTATAATAATTTTACTTTTTTTATCTATGATATTGCTTCTTTGAAAAGAAAACTAATTTTTTCGCCTGCGTAATATGGAAATAGGTTGTAAGGGTTGTGGGTTTTCAATGTTTATGGGGGTTTAAGCCCTGTTTTGAGGTTGTGTTTCGGTTGTGGGTCGGTTGTATGGGTTGTGGGTTTCATATTAATGTAGCATATCATTTTTCATTTATCCATTTACGTTGGTAGTCAATATATCGGATTCTTATATCGGTATTTTGCCCTAAATAAACCTGTATCAAATTCTTTACGTTATTTCTATGAAAGAATTTCTCCTTCATCAATGGGTTGTTAAACTGTTGATATTCTTTGAGGAAATCTCCAGCGGTAAACTCTTCTCGTTCTCGCATTAGATTAAAGATCCGTTCAAACTCTTCTTCAATTATTTCGTTATGAAAATAAGCCTGATAATTATCCCGTGCTTTATCGTATTCGATTTGACTAACTCCATTAGTTAAATAACTCTGAACGCATTCCACAATGAAAGAATAAAACGAATTCCATTGTTCAGAATCCCAATCATTAAAGAAACTATTTTTATACACGTCTTTAGGTTTGTGATTGGCGTTCCAGTAATTTGTAAATTGATATTCTAAAAATCTGCGTGTAGTAGAGGAATCCTCTTTATTCACTCGAAAGGCAAAGTTTGTAGAGAATAGAAATTTCGGCGTCCATTCAAAAGGAATTTGATCGGCTTCCGTTCCTTTTCGTTCTGCGTTTATCCCTCCTGTAATTTCTGAATAAAAAGAATTATACTTAAAACTTGCTGGCGTATCATCTATTATAAAAACATCGTGTTCCTTTTTAAGATCGCTAAACTTATGTGTGTAGTCTGTTTTGAAGGAATCTCCTTGTTTCGTTATACTCGGGCGTACTTTAGTCAATGCGGTTTGTAAAACGCCTTTACCGCGTCCTCCTTTCCTTGATTTTTCATCAGCTCCAGCGTCTGAAAAGATTATCGCATAAGTTTCGGAAGGGTCTTTATAATTACTAATCAAATAACCAATCATCGAACAAACGGAAATGAGAATATTTATTTCATTATCGGTTAAATCATCTTCGCTGGCTTCCCTTCCTAACATTGCTCTAAATAGGAAATCTTTAAAATCGCTCTGGTTGGCGCTTTTCTCTGAATACTCGAAAGTATGTTTAAGCGGTTCACAATCCATAAAGAAACCGATACTTTTATCATCGTAATCAATCATACAAACCTCATCGGCTGTAATCCTTGCTACTCCATTAGCAAACGGAATATAAACCGCTTCTTTCGTGTCTCGGTGTAATTTCAATGGTTTGCCTTCTAACAGCTTTAAACCTCCTTTAATCTGACTTGTATCAAGTGCTATTGTGTTTTTAACAGCTGAGGTTAATACACTACTTTCGTTTATGTTTTCACTTAAAAAATAAACTGTGTCGGTTTCCCAATTCCAGCGGTTAACGATTTTATTTTCATTTTTTATAATTGAAATATCATCTTTGTTTTCCTCCGATAAACGAATGAATCCTGATTGCTTAAAAAACTCAGCGTATAAATTTGGGTTTGTTATAACAGACGCATATCCTTCCTCATCTGTTTTTATAATATAAAAATTAACAGGGGCGTTTTTTTCGATTGCTGGCGGTGTTACTTGCTTTACTCCAAATTTGACGATTCCAATTTCCATTATATCGCATTCGGTAGAATCCAAGACAAACAAACCGTCATGTAATTGAACGTAATTTTTTAGCTTATTCGCTTTTACAAACGCTTGAATGGCTTCTTTTTCGTGTTTAGCCATATCCATCTGCATCTGTCCTGGATTATTAAATCGTTCTTCTGTGATAACCTCATCAACTCTATCGCCATAAATTAAACTTAAATAACCTCGCACCTTATCAATGGTATAACCTCCTTTAACGTCTTTATGATAATTGAGAAGCATATTAAACTCCTTCTTGGCTTGCTCTCTGCTTATACCTGCGTCCTTCATTATTTTAGCGTACACGTCAAAAGGTTCGATTCCTAATTCTTTAAAAATGAAAGTTGGATTCGCTTGTTTTATATCATACTCTTTAACCTTCATCGGCAATAATGAACGTAATACGGAAGGTAAACTTGTTAGCGGGTTGTATTCTCGATATTTCTTTTCTTTGACGTGGAATAACTCATCGTATTCGCTTTGATACAATCCATTAAGTTTAAGCATCATAAATAAAACGTATCTTTCCCAAGCTAAACGACTGAATAACGGTCTCGGCTTTCGGTTCTCTTCTTTAGCTTTTTTACGCTCTTTATCTATCTTTTGATAGTATTCCTTAAGCTTCTCTTTATCGTGCCTGAAATACTTTATATTGAGCTTCTCGCCTTTAAAATAAGCATCGCAATACTTGAAGTAATCATTCTTACTTAAAGGATTGGTTTTTATAAAATCGTGGTATTCGATTAAAACTTTATCACGTGGTTCAAAATGAGAGGTACATTCTTTCGCAAATCTAAAACTCCAGTTGGATCGTGTAGATTTGGACTTTTCAAACATTCTTTGAACAAAATCAGTTTCCCAATCTTGTAAAAACGCTTTGTGTGATTCCAGCGAATAGGGTTCTCTAATTGGTTTAACTTTTGTATCTTTGCCTTGCTTCCCACCGTTAAAAGCATTAAGGCTATTTGTATTTTCTGTACTCATAGCCTTATTTTTTTAGGGTTAAAGAATCCAGCACCTCATCACGTTTCAGAAGTCGACGCCCTCCGATACCGTAAACATTTACTTTCCCTTGTTTTTCATAACGCCATAGGGTAACGGTCGAAACATTTAGTATTTCGCACGCTTCTTTAATCGTTATAAATTCGGGATCGTTGGGGGTGGTCTGCTGGTCGCTTATTGTGGCCAGTAAGGTTTTGAGTTCCGATACTTCATTTAGAAGAAGTGAAACGGCTTCTGGTAGTTGGTCAAAGGTTAGCTTATCCATTACTTACCTCCTTTCCTTGAAACAACTTTTCGACGTCGTTTTTTAAGTAGTAAACTTTGCCACCTATCTTAATAGGCTTTAGAATCTGTTTAGCGTCCCAAGAAAGGACGGTGCGGGTGGTTACTCCTAAGTATTGGGCAACCTCAGCACGGGTTAAATGTGCGGTCATAAAAACTATGTTTTATGCTCCTTACTCATTAACCTTAAACACACTCGTAATACAGTTATTTAAATTTATTGTAATTTATTATTATAATTTATTATTATAATTTATTTCAATATCTCAACTATCGTTGTATATTTGTAAAACGTTTAGTACACGTATGTTTTTTGATTAATAAGTCAAGGAACGATTAATAATTTCAAGTTAGCCTGTGGGTATTGTCGTACCTATGGGCTATACTTGTTATCTACAAACATACATTTTATTCTATCACTTTCGCTCCTTTTCTATTTTTAGTTATGCACACTATAAAAATATAGCTTCCTGATTATCACATATTTAAGGGCTTTTTAATGGCGAAATTGTTAATATCTCGCCTTTTTTTGTAGGTCTAAAATCTTAATTCCTGTAAATCAAGCTTTTAACTCATTGTTAATAAGTCCTATTTAAAATACTTTAAAGCGTCTTTTGCTGTATCGGTTTCGCTTTTGTGTATGTACTTTAAAAACATTTTTTCGGTGCTATGTCCAGTTATTGAAATTAAAACAGGCGTTGGCACTTTGCCGTAATAGTTAGTAGCAAATGAACGGCGTCCGATATGCGACGAAACAAGTGTATATTTTTTGCATAAGCCTATTTGTTTACGGTAGTCGTTTCGGCTTGCATTCTTTGGATCATCAGCAATACAAACAAGTTGCATTCCTTTTATCTTTTGAGTTAAGCCCGCCTTTTTGCATACTGTTTTTATGTAATCATTATAACGTTGGTGGGATATTGGACGGGGGAAATTGCCGTTTCTTTTATCTAATACTTTACGGGCTTCTTTTAAAAATGGGATTGTAGTAAGCTTGCCTGTCTTCTGTTGTTTAAACTCTAAATAAAAGTCGTCGCCGTCCTGTACTATCATATCGGAAGTAAAACGCATAAAATCGCTTATCCTTTGCCCTGTATAACACGAAATAACAAGCCAATCACGGGCGTTGTCTAAATGTCCGTCTATTGGTAAATCTAAGTTTCTAACAGCTTCTATTTCCTTAAATGATAAGTAAGGGGCTTTTATATTATCGGCTGTGGCTTTTAGGTTCTCCAGCTGTGGGCTTACTTGAATGTTCCATTGTCCAGCATAACGGCAAACGGTTTTAATTACGGAAAAATCGCTTTTTAATGTATTACGGGCGTATTGTTCGTTGTCGCTGTATTCGGTAAAGTCTTTTTTGAAACGGTCGTTTATATCAGCTATGTAAAGTGTTTCGCCTGTGTGGTCTTCATATCTTTTTAATTTGTTTTGGATAACCTCCAACCTTTGAAGACGTGTAAACGAAAGTTCGTTTTTCTTTAAATCGCTGTAAAAGTCAAAGAATTTAATTAACTCGGTCGGGGCTTCTATTTCTTTTTGTGGATTATAGAATTTATCAATTTGGTTTTTTAGCCAGTTCTTATCTACGGTAGTAGGATCGTCAATTTTATAAAAGGCATCTAACAAATGTGTTTCTAAGTTTGTTAAATCCTCCTTTATCTCCTTTTGATAGTTAGCCCGATCAATATCATTAATACGTCCTTTAAAGTGGTCGTTTTGCCAGTAGTCCTTTGATATAATTAGTTTAGTTCTCCCACCTAAAACATAGTCTTTGCCTTTGTGCGAATAAAGTAAACGTAAATTTAAAGGTGCTTCTTTTCGCGTGGAACGATACAGGTAGTTTATAGTAGCCATAAGAATAGAAATTTTAGAACAATACAAATATAATAAACCTGTACGATTTTTGTACGATTAAATGTAACAACCTTTAACAGTTTGAAATAAACTTAAATTGTTATATTCCTAAATTGATAGCACTAACAAGCCTTTTCAGCTACTTTTATGTTTCTTTGGTTTCCTTTGTATTTCTTTGTTTGTGGTTCTGGCGAGGTCACAATAAAATCCCAGATAAAACGTCTGGGATTTTTTTATTGAATATATTTGATCACGATGAAATTGGAAGATTATTTTCGAAATGTAAAAGACTTTCCCAAACCGGGGGTCTTGTTTAAAGACATTACGCCTTTATTGGAAGACTATGCGGCTACCGAGGAATGTCTTCAGAAGTTGGTTGATCTGGTTGGCAATCAACCCATAGACAAAGTAGTGTCTGTGGAAGCTCGGGGTTTCTTTTTCGGAATATTACTGGCGCAACGCTTAAAGGCAGGTTTTGTTCCCATCAGAAAGCCAGGGAAACTTCCCTATAACACATTGAGTGAGTCGTATGATTTGGAATATGGTACGGACACGATCGAGATTCATCAAGATGCAATAAAAGCAGGCGATCGAGTATTGCTACACGACGATGTTCTCGCCACTGGAGGCACGGCACTTGCAGCTTGTCGATTGGTGGAAAGAATGGGAGGGAATATTGTCCAAATAAATTTCTTGCTTGAGATTGAGGCCTTGCGAGGTGTCCAAAAAATTGAGAACTATCCCGTAAGATCACTGTTTAAATTCTAATCCAACGAATTTTTAGTCACCCACAACCGATAAGCAAAAATGGCAAGTTGAAACTTGGAGGCATTTTCTAAGCTAATTCTTTGCTTTGTCAGGCTTGGTAACATACGTTTATTAAATTTAGCCAAGAGCTTAAAAAATTTCTTTTTCATCGTTTTAATTTACTTATTTAATTGTTCTTAAGGTTTCGTTGTCTGTTTGTTATTTCGAACCACGACATTACTCGAATCTACACCCACAAAGATGTTGTGTATAGGTGATTCCCCATTGCCAAAACCAGTGGAGGAAATTGTGCCATGGCCATTAGCTATGGTTATATATATATGTGTAATTTCACCATTCGAGTTGCGCCTAACATCATTGCATGAAAAAAGGATACCTTCATCTGCATACAACTTCTTTAAATTATCCAACTCACTTTCGGTGCTATTTTTAGTAATGGTGAGGTATTCAAAATTATTGTCTTCTGCAGCATCATTGACATGCTCGTCACGAATCTGTTTTCTCCTCGCATGAACTTGTGACAACCGGCGCTTTCTTTTTTCTTCAGCCTGTTTTCTTCGATTTTCCATTCTCTGGTGCATTTGCGCTCTTCGATTCTCCACATCTTCCATATTTGGATGATGAAATGCGTCATTTTGTTGACGCTGCGAGGCGAACGCACTGTTTCCTTCTCCCTTACTACTAATAACCACTCGATCGTCACTAATCGAAATAACGATGTCATTAATGGGTTGTTCACTACTCACTGCATATTGGCCTGCATTGAGATTGCTATCCTTGTATAATAAGGATATGGATGTAATTTCACCATCATTGTTATAATATAAGTTTTTATACTCAAGCAAAAAACCAATTTGGTCTAAGGACGTTACGATGCTATCAAGTTTTTGAACGGAGGTGGTTTTCGTAATGACATAATTGCTTTTGTTTTGACCATCTATCCCGTCCTTTGCATGGTTGCTTTGTGCGTTTACAGTTGAGAATGAAATAGTCGCAGCCATCAATAATAATAAGAGGAGTGTTGGTGGAAAAGTTATTGCGATGTGCTTGTCTGGTGCTTTCATTACGTAGTGTTTAACTTGTTAAACTATAGGTGTGTGGGGGAAAAGCGAGAAGGAAAGGTTGTAACAAATATATGAATTAATCATCAAAATTCGTGCGGTTCCATTGTATTTTGATCATATTGTATTGCTGCTTATTCTCGATAGATTTCTTCTTGTACTACTGATAAGTGAAATTTCGCAAATAAGATTTATATGGTTTTCCGGGTTGATTTGTAGTGATTCCTATTTTCCGGTAAGGATAAACCCTTTTTAATACAAAGAAAACACCTTAAAAGTGCAGAATTGGCAAAAAAAAATTGCGAGGTTTGGAAAATGCCTTTATATTCGTATCAGATAAATAGAAGAGCTTATAAAAGCAAATGTCAAGAAAACTAATTCTTCGATTTTATCTCCAGACTTAACTTCTATCCTTCATTTACAATTACCGCTACCCCACGAGCGTAGTCTAAAAGTAAGCTTGTTTTTATCCCTATTCGAATAGTGACTTTTTAGATTCTTAAATTAAGATTATCCCCATTATTTATTTTCAAATGTAGTACACGGCACTAAAGTGTACTTGAACAGGAGTATTATTAACTAAATATTAATTTTTAAATTTTTTAATTATGAAAAAAGTAGTTTTAGGCGCAATGGCGCTAATGTGTGGGACTGTAGTCTTTGGACAGAATACTAGTTCGGTTACCCAAACTGGGGATGATAACGAATCAGAAGTTATTCAAGTTATTGCGAATGATTCGTGGGTCGAGCAAATAGGCGACGACAATGAGTCAGGTGTCTTTCAAGTAGGATGGAACGATTCTGAAGTCTATCAACATGGTGACGATAACGAATCAGGTGTTATTCAAATTGGATTATGGAATGATTCTTATGTGCATCAAGATGGAAACGATAATACTTCGATTGTTGGACAATTTGGGATTTTAAATGAGTCTACTGTGTACCAAGGTGGAAATGATAATACTTCAGTTGTAGGGCAGCTAGGTATTAATAATGATTCTTATGTATCGCAATTGGGGGATGATAACCTCAGTATGATAGTTCAGGTAGGTAATGATAACATAAGTGAGTTAGACCAGTGGGGTGATAATAATGGATCTATTGTATTCCAAAACGGAGATGATAACGAATCTTATGTATTCCAAGATGGAGATGGTAACACTTCGATGACTATCCAAGATGGAGATTTTAACGAATCTTATGTATTCCAAGATGGAGATGGTAACACTTCGATGACTATCCAAGATGGCGACTTTAACTATAGCTCTGTCTACCAAGATGGTGATTTTAACACCTCAACTGTCGGGCAATATGGAGCGTTTAACAGTAGCGAAGTGACCCAAATAAACGATGGTCATACAAGCACAGTTACCCAAATAGGAATGGGTAACGGTTCTGTTGTAATGCAGTTCTAATACTTGTGAAAACAAAGTAAAGTCAAAGTTGGCTACAGGAAGTGTAGGAGTGTTCATAGAGCATTCCTACATCTCTTTTTCAATTTTATTTTTATGATAGCTTTGGTGAATTAGGATAAAAATCGATTTGCTTACAACATAATAATTATGAAAACAATACAGAAAACAATACTTTTAATCACTTTATTCACCTGGACTATTTCGATGGCCCAGACGTATAAAGAGACAGATCTCCTCAATGACCCCAATGGATCTGATTTGGGATTTTTTATGTCTCAGTTAGATTTTTCTACATCAAATAATACGGCTAAACCTGTCGACAATCGGCACTACACCGTAGGGGGCAACAACGTTTATATCGCTCAGATAGGAATGGATAATAAGGCAACAGTCATATCAAGTTCTGAAGTAAGTGATATTAGGGTGGGGCAAAATGGAAACAATAATCAAATTCATTTCCAGGCTTCGGCATCTAATATAGAAACCTCTCTTCTGCAAAATGGAGATAATCATGGAGTTTATTATTCGAATCCTTTCTATATAGATAATCATAAATCACAAATTACCCAGCAGGGCAATAACCAGAACATAGAATGGTATGGTGGCAATACCATTTCTGAAAAAATGGAGGTATCCATGAAGGGCGCGAATCAGTCGATTATAGTAAGAAATTATAATTAATTAAAATATCATAGCATGTGTTTGATTGTCAGGAATATATTGTTCTTTGCTTTGAGTTTGCTTTCAATGAATACTGCATTTTCACAATTATATAATAGAGAAATAGAGGCTAAAATTGAAATAGAGAACAATCACGAATTTATAGTTGTTTCCGCTACTGGTTATAACAAAACAGCTATAGATCAAAGCCTTCGTTATGTGTTTTCTGAGATTCGCACCAAATCTGATGATGACAGTCAATCCAAAGAGGATATCACAAATTACTTTACGCTTAAGCCAAGCGAAAAAACAAGTTTACACAGTAGGGTTGTCAATGCCGACGAAACAGATCGCATTATATTCTTACTTTTAATCTATGATCTCAATGATGAACTTAAAGGAAAGGATCGGGTTGTTTTTAATGAAGATTCAGATTCAAAAGAACAGGGAGAAGTGACTATTAGTCGCGAACCCACCACCAAAGTAATCTCGAACTCTTCGTTTGATGTGGATGAAAGAAATAAAGATGGTGTTGTTTTGCGAGGCATTGTTTTGAATGAGACAAAAACAAAACCAGGACAGGACTTTTACAATTTTTTTTACTCTAAATATTCCTTGAATGATATTAATGCGGACAAAATAGTTGTTATAAAAGAAATGTTTGCCATGGGATTAACTACACAAATACAAGTGGTAGTTGACGATACCCCCGTGTTTGAATTTATTGTCCAACCTCGGGATGATTTTTTAAAGGCCGCAAGTGACATGGCAATAGCCAGGGTATCTAATTATTTAGAACAATCTAAGAAACAGGAACGCATAACGCATTATTGATATGAAAATAATTTACACAACAGTTATTATATTTTTTATTTCGAGTATTTGCTACGGTCAACAATTGGTGTATAAACCCGTTAATCCAGCCTTTGGAGGCGATACATTTAATCATCAATGGCTGCTTGCTGCGGCAAATGCACAGAATTCTTTTAAAGATCCAGAAGCAGAAGATCGGTTAAGACGATCGCAGATGGATCAATTTGCGGAAAATTTAAACCGTCAAATTCTAAATCAAATTTCAAGAAGTCTTTTTAATTCACAATTGGGGGACGGCCTCGAAGCTGGGATTTACAATTTTGGCACGATGACCATAGAGATTTACGAAACAGGAGATGGCATGGTGATAAACATCTTAGATACATCGACTGGTGAGGAAACACAGATTATTATTCCACATTAAAATTCTAAAATGACATTTATAAAAAACGCTTTAGTAACGATTATAATTGGATTAATTTTTTCGGGTTGTGGGGCTTACTTTAATCAACCTGTAAAACAAAAAGGTGCGCGAACTGGAGAACTAACACCGAGAAGCGAAATTTTAAAAGACTTACCAGAACCTGCAGAACCCGTGGTTGTTGGTGTTTATAATTTTAAAGATCAAACTGGACAATACAAAAGCATTAATGTTGGAAACACTTTCAGCACAGCCATTCCTCAAGGATCGACAGCTATTCTACTGAAAGCATTGGAAGACTCAAAATGGTTTTTGCCCATCGAGCGCGAAAATTTTGCCAACCTCTTAAACGAGCGAAATATTATACGAACCACCCGTAGCGACTATTTAAAGAGCAATCAACCAAACCAGCCTAACTTACCGCCACTTTTATATGCTGGAATCTTGTTGGAAGGAGGCGTAGTGTCTTACGACTCCAATATTATAACAGGTGGAATGGGCGCGCGTTATTTTGGAATTGGTGGATCTACACAATATAGAGAAGATCGTATAACTGTTTATTTGCGTGCCGTTTCAACATCGAATGGCAGAATCCTTAAAACAGTATATGTGTCAAAAACAATTCTCTCTCAGGCTGTTAGCGCAAGTATGTTTCGCTATGTCAGCTTTCAGCGACTCATGGAAGCCGAAACCGGGTTTACAAAAAATGAGCCCGTACAATTGGCGTTAAAAGATGCTATTGAAACAGCAGTAGAAGGGCTGATTATAGAAGGAATTGAATCAGAATTATGGTCCACTAAAGATGGAGAAGAAACCAACAAAGCCCTTGTAGAAGCTTATCAGAAAGAAAAAGAAGAGGAGGAAGCCACTTTGTTATACCACAGAAAGCAGATACCTAGAGATAATAAAAATAAAATTAGTGCAAAAGTAGGTCTACCACTCTTAATGGGTGATTATTCTAAAAAACGATTGGGTTTTGGAGTTGGACTTGGATATTCACGGGGTATTTCTGATTATATCGACATTTCAGCTTCAGGTGAAATGCTATCGCTGGAATATGGTAATTCCTTATCCAATAGAGTTTATACAGCTTCTTTGAATGCAGACCTCTATATTCTTCCTTATGATATTTTGTCGCCTTATGTCTATGGCGGTGGCGGGATTATTATTGATGCCATGAAATCTGACGAGGTTAATGAATATCGAGATCCAGTAGTTAAGGTGCAATTCGGTTTGGGTGCCGTTTACAACATTTCTAATCGAATAGGAATTAAATTTTTTGCAGAAACCAATATCACTTTTACAGATGAATTAGACTATACGATACGAGGAAAGTGGGACGACTACTATTATAATTTTGGTGTTGGAATCAATTATAATTTTGGAAAAAGAAAAGCTAAATCCCCGAATATCAAAAACTTAGAAACAATCGAACAGCCATGAAAAAAATTCTAAACATATTCTTGAGTAGTATAGTTGTTATAGCCATTGTAACTTCATGCTCCGAAGAGGGGATTGATGACAATGGGGGAATAGGAAAACTCGAAGGAATGGTGGTAAAAGCAGGTGATAATACTCCCCTTGAAGATGTTAAAATATCGACTTCCCCGGCGTCTACAACAGTTTTTACCGATGAAGAAGGAAAGTTCGAGATTGAAGAAATTGTCGCTGGATCTTATTCGGTGCAAGCCAGTTTAGCTGGGTATCAAACCACATTTAAGCCTGCCAGAATAACACAGGGCCTCGTAGCTAATGTGGTTTTTGAATTAGAACCATCTACCATAAGCAACCAACCCCCATCGACACCTATTTTAATTACTCCAGAAGACAATGCTGTTATAGATAGTACATCTGTGGAGTTTGTTTGGACTTCGATAGATCCAGAAGGTGATAATTTAGTTTTTTCGCTGGAACTGCGAAACGACTTAAACAATGAAGTGGAAATATTCGAACATATCGAAGACACCACGTATGTTCATACCTCCTTGAAGATTGGAGCAAAATATTTTTGGCAGGTGTCGGCAAGTGATGAAATTAACGAACCCGTACAAAGTCAAGTAAGTACGTTCCGAGTGACGAATCCACAATTAGGAAACCGAGTTCTCTACGTTAGAAATATCAATGGCAATAACGTCATTATATCTACTAACGAAGATGGAGAAGAGTATTTACTTACTTCTGAGAACAAGAATAGCTACAGGCCCGTACGGAATGTGGCTGCCGATAAAATAGCCTATTTGCAATCCACAGGAGCACAGGTGGATATCTACACTATGAAACGCGATGGTACAGATAAGTTTAAGGTTACATCCAGCGTAAGGCCCAACGGGTTTAACTTAAACGAGATTACTATCGATTGGCCTGCAAATAGCAATAAAATTTATTTTGCTAATTTAAATAAGCTCTATCGCATTGGGTCAGATGGCCAAGGTTTAGAACTTGTTTACCAAACTACTGACGGATCTCTAATATCTGAAATGTCTGTAAATGAAAATAGTAATATCATCGCGCTTAAAACAAATAACCTCGACGGATACGACGTTAAGGTATTTACCATAGACTTTAATGGAAATACGATAGCAATTTTGTTTAGTGACCAACCTGGAGCAGTGAGCGGTTTAGATATGTCAGTATCTACTCAAAAAATTATTTATTCCTATGATATCACAGGATCGGAGAGCCCTGATTATAGACGATGGGATTCCAGAGTTTTTATATATGACATGAGTGCATTGGAAACCATAGAGCTATCAAATGGGAAAGAAGCTGGAACTAATGATTTAGAACCCTCTTTTTCTCCTAATGAGGCTTCCATTATTTTTACAAACACATCAAATGATGGAATTTCGCAAAAGAATATTCATATTCAGGGTGTAGATGGCCGTGGCAGAGACTTAATTCAGACAAACGCTTTTATGCCAGACTGGAAATAAACCACATTAAGCTTGCTAAAAGCTCACCTTTTTGGTGGGCTTTTTTTTAATGCGTACTTTTGCAGTCTTAATAAAATCCCATGAACAAAGAGATTTCCAAAAGATATGCCCTCCGCGGTGTTTCGGCCAGTAAAGACGATGTGCATAAAGCGATAAAGAATGTAGATAAAGGATTGTTTCCCAATGCCTTTTGTAAAATTGTGCCCGATTATTTAACAGGAGATGAGATGTATTGTTTGATAATGCACGCCGATGGAGCTGGAACTAAATCCTCGTTGGCGTATACCTATTGGAAGGAAACAGGAGACCTTTCGGTGTGGAAAGGAATTGCCCAAGATGCACTTATTATGAATGTGGACGATTTAATTTGCGTTGGTGCGGTAGATAATATTTTGCTGTCATCAACTATCGGACGCAATAAAAATCAGATTCCTGGCGAAGTGATTTCGGCCATTATCAACGGTACGGAGGAATTGATAAGTGATTTAAAAGAATTCGGAATAAATATTTATTCCACCGGAGGAGAAACCGCTGATGTTGGCGATCTCGTTCGTACTATCATTGTGGATTCTACCGTCACAGCGCGAATGAAACGAGAAGATGTTATCGATAACAAAAATATTCAAGCAGGTGACGTTATTGTCGGATTGGCATCTTTTGGTCGAGCAACTTACGAAACCGAATACAACGGGGGGATGGGCAGTAACGGACTCACTTCTGCGCGCCACGACGTGTTTGGAAAATACTTGGCTGAAAAATACCCAGAGAGCTACGACACATCAGTTCCGGCCGACTTGGTGTATTCCGGCACCAAGAACTTAACTGATGCTATCGAAGACACGCCGCTCAACGCTGGTAAGCTCGTGCTTTCACCGACCAGAACCTATGCACCTATTATAAAAGAAGTGCTTGCTAAAGTGTCGAAAGAACACATCCACGGAATGATTCATTGCAGTGGAGGGGCGCAGACAAAAATTCTTCATTTTATTGATAAATTCCACATCATTAAAGACGCTATGTTCGAGGTTCCACCTCTTTTCAAGCTAATCCAGTCTGAAAGCAATACCGACTGGAAGGAAATGTACCAGGTATTTAATATGGGCCATAGAATGGAACTATACGTGAATGAAGAAGTGGCTCAAAGTATCATCAATATAGCTAAGACTTTTAATGTGGAAGCAAAAATTATTGGTAGGGTTGAGGAATCACCAACTAAAAAATTGACTATAAAAAGTGAGTATGGAACCTTTAATTACGATTAAAAAGATGAAGAAATGAAGCGGAATTTCAGTCTGATTTGTTTATTTATTTTATTGTCTCAGACTTTTGCTCTCGCTCAGATAGCATCCGATTCAGACGAGAGAAAAGGAGTAGGATTACACCATCTATTGCACAAAGTTCAGATGCAACTTGGCAGAATGCTCGATCAAAAATTAATATCACCTTGGGAGAAAAAGAATGTTTTTGGAGTTGATATTAATGGTGTTTCCTATGAAAATTGGAGTGCAGGAGGAACCGATGCTATTTCAGCTTTATTTAATATTAAGCTAAACCGAACTTATAAAAGAAATAATATTCGTTGGAACAACGAATTAATTTCCCGTTATGGAATAAACGTCCAAAAGAATAAGAAACTTGAAAAAACAGAAGATCGATTAGAAATAAACTCCACTTTTGGATACCGGCGTGATTCGATTTCTAACTGGTTTTATTCTGCAAAATTAAATTTAAAGACTCAGTTTTCAAACGGATACGACTACCCAGACAGAAGCACTCCTATTTCTGGGTTTATGGCTCCAGGATATCTTTATTCGGGGATTGGTAGTGAGTTTAATAAATACGGTGATACCTTAACCGTGTACTTTTCTCCTGCTACGCATAAATCTACTTGGGTTTTAAATCAATCCTTGGCCAATCGTGGTGCTTTTGGAGTCCAACCTGCAGTTGTGGATGAAGATGGAAACATTATAAAACCAGGACGAAAATTCAAATCAGAATTTGGAATTTTACTTACCAATGAAGTGAAAATTGAAGTATATGAAAATATTGAACTGTCGCATCGAATTAGTTTGTATACCGATTATATGAATAACTTTGGAAATATAGATATTGACTGGGATGCTCATTTCAATTTCAAGGTAAACGATTTTGTGAAAGCAAAATTAAGTACTTCGCTTAGATATGACGATGACACCAAAACATATGCTATAAACAGTCATGGAGAAAAAGAGGAGCAAGGTGCTAAAGTGCAATGGATGCAGAAGCTGGGTATTGGGCTAGTTCTTGACATTTAAGTATGTTACCAGTTGTAGTTGGGTCTCAAAGTAAGATAAGTCACAATCATTAAATGTAATACTTCATGTTTGGTCGACATCAATTTTATAGAAAATTGTAACTTCGCCATAGATTAATAAACTTATATGTTAGATAGACTTCAAATAATTAAACAGCGCTTCGACGAGGTAACCGATCTTATTATTCAACCCGATATCATCAGCGATCAAAAACGCTATATCGAGCTGAATAAAGAGTATAAAGACCTCAAGGTCCTGATGGACAAACGTTCGGAATATATCGAGCTGATCGAAAATAAAAAAGAGGCAGAAGAGATCATTTCAGACGGAAGCGATAGCGAAATGTTGGAAATGGCCAAAATGCAGCTGGAAGAAGCACAAGAAGGGATAACAAAACTGGAAGAGGAAATTCGATTCTTGTTAATTCCAAAAGATCCAGAGGATGTGAAAAATGCGGTTATGGAAATACGCGCAGGCACGGGAGGCGATGAGGCAAGTATTTTCGCAGGTGACTTATATCGCATGTATACCAGATATTGCGAAAATAAAGGGTGGAAAACCAATGTGATAGACTTTAACGAAGGAACCAGTGGTGGCTTTAAAGAAGTGCAATTTGAAATTGAAGGCGAAGACGTCTATGGCACCTTGAAATTTGAAGCAGGTGTACACCGCGTGCAACGGGTTCCACAAACCGAAACTCAAGGGCGCGTCCATACAAGTGCCGCAACAGTTATGGTTTTCCCAGAGGCGGAAGAATTCGATATACAAATCAATCCAAAAGACGTTCGCGTAGATTATTTCTGCTCGTCTGGACCTGGAGGACAATCTGTAAACACAACCTATTCAGCAGTGCGATTAACACATATCCCAACAGGGATAATCGCGCAATGTCAGGACGAAAAATCGCAGCATAAGAACAAAGACAAAGCTTTTAGAGTACTGCGTTCGCGTTTATACGATATGGAACTCGCGAAAAAACAAGCAGAAGACGCCGCAAGAAGAGGTTCGATGGTGACCAGTGGCGACCGAAGTGCAAAAATTCGCACCTACAACTATCCGCAAGGTCGGGTTACAGATCACCGAATTAACTTTACGATACACAACCTCAGTAATATTATGGATGGTGATATTCAGGAAATTATTGATGAACTTCAATTGGTAAATAATACCGAAAAACTCAAGGAGACTGGCGGGTCATTCTAATTTGCCGAATATACTATGAACACCCAAGATTTAGTTGCTGAGATAAAACGAAAAAACTCTTTTCTCTGTGTCGGGTTGGATGTGGATTTAGAAAAAATCCCTGAATTTCTTTTGAAGGAAGAAGATCCCATTTTTGCTTTCAACAAAGCCATAATCGATGCCACACACACGTTTGCTGTAGCTTACAAGCCCAACATTGCATTTTATGAAGCGCAAGGTCTAAAAGGCTGGAAAGCTTTGGAAAAGACCATTGCATATCTAAACGAGAACTATCCCGAAGTATTTACCATTGCCGATGCAAAACGTGGCGACATCGGGAATACATCTACCATGTATGCAAAGACCTTTTTCGAGACTTTAGACTTCGATTCGGTGACTGTGGCGCCATATATGGGAAGAGATTCCGTAGAGCCATTTTTAGCGTTCCAGAACAAACACACCATTCTTCTTGCATTGACTTCGAATCCAGGTGCTACAGATTTTCAAACGAAAAAAGTAGGAGAGGAAGAGCTGTATAAAAAAGTTTTAGAAACATCGAAAGAATGGAAGAACAGCCACCAATTGATGTATGTTGTCGGTGCTACTCAAGCAGAATCTCTTGGTGAGATTAGAAAAATACTTCCCGATGCATTTTTACTCGTCCCAGGAGTGGGGGCACAAGGTGGAAGTCTTCAGAAAGTATGTGAGTATGGCTTGTCCAAAGAGGTTGGCCTGCTAATCAATTCATCGCGCGGAATCATTTATGCTTCTAATGGTGAAGATTTTGCCCAAGCTGCAGGTCAAAAAGCCAAAAGCCTTCAGCAGGAAATGAAAGAAATTCTCAATGCGCTTTAAAGACCAGTTACATCGAACAGTAAACCTATCCAAAACACCGTCGAGAATAATTTCATTGGTTCCATCGCAAACGGAACTACTTGTAGATCTTGGACTTCGCGATAAGATTGTTGGCGTCACTAAGTTTTGTGTCCATCCCGTAGAGTTGCGCAAAGAAAAAATGGTTGTGGGAGGTACAAAACAAGTGCGATTAGACAAGATTGAGAAATTAAATCCCGACTTCATTCTTTGTAATAAAGAGGAAAACACAGCCGAAATGGTTCGTGAGTTGGAAACCATAGCCCCCGTATGGGTTACCGATATGTATGATATTCCCGACTGCTACGAAATGATATCGGGGTTGGGAGCGGTTTTAAATGTGAAAGATAAAGCTAGAGATATTGTCGATCAAATTGAAAAAGGGGTATCGGATTTCAAGCTTTTCATGAAAGATAAACCCTCTCTAACCGTGCTGTATACTATTTGGAAAAATCCATATATGGTTGCAGGGAAAGATACGTTTATTGACAAACTACTCGAACTCAATAAATTTAATAATGCCATTACTGACGTAAACTCGCGCTATCCAGAAGTAGCACTTTCGAAGATGAAGGATGTTGACGTTGTTTTATTAGCTACCGAGCCTTATCCCTTTAAAGAAGAAGATGTGCAGGCATTGCAAAAGGAATTAGGTAACAACGTAAAATTAGTCGATGGTGAGTTCTTTAGTTGGTATGGATCGCGACTTATAAAGGCTTTCGACTATTTTAAGACCTTGCATTAGTCACCTACTCTGAAAAATTACAGCATCTTAAAATGAAAAAACCTCTTATCGCAAGTAAGGATAAGAGGTTAGATCAAAAATTGGGGAAATTTATTCCTTAATCACTTTAACTGTTTCAATGTTCCTCTCAGTGAATATTTTTACGAGATAAACACCGTTACTCATTCCAGAGAAATCAATTTGATTCGTGTTGGCAACATCCATTACTTTTTGACCAGTAATAGTATATATAGCAACATTATCAACGTTATTAGCGCTAATGTTTAAGATGTCGCGAACTGGATTTGGATATGCTGTAATGGTTTCTGACGTTAGGTTTTCAGTTCCTAAAATCAAATCATCAATGTAGAGAATCCAACCTTCTGCAAACATGGGCGGACCATTTACCCAGCCTACGATGTACTCGCCATTTGGAGAAATAGCAATCGCAGTTCCTAACAGCCCATCTGGAGTATTGATTTCAATACCTCGGTCGTTTAATAAATCGGTAAGAAATACAGGCTGCTCATCGATTGAAGGATGGTAAACAATAGCATCTCGAATTTGGAACTCAACTTCGGCATAACCTACCGCCACACCATTATCAGAAATTTGTGTGAAGGCTGCAGAAAGCGCGTCACCAGGTACTTCAAAACTTGTAAAAGTATCTTCGTTTAAGTCGTAAATAAACGGAGCAAACTCATAATCACCTACCATAATATTATTATCGGTAATATAGCTAATAGCGTTTACTCCAGATTCTTCCGGAAGCTGTTCAGGGATAAGATGAATTTCTCCATCTGTTGTTCTATATGCAGGAACACGAAGAGTTCCTCCGCCATCAGGACGATCTACCCAACCCCCGGCAATACCTTCCGAATTTACCGTATAAAGAGCAGCTGCTTCGCCTTCAGGGTCAAAGATACCCGTTAACGTTTCTGTGTCGGTGTCGTATAAAAATCCGCCATAATTTAATCCAATATGTGTTTGGCCAGTTATATATTTACTGTTTTGGGAGATCGCATAGGTAGTGTAAGTGTCAGTTTCAGGATCTTGCTCAGGTAAAAAACCAATGCCTTTCCAAATATCGTCGATGCGATATGCGGCTTGTTGTATAAAATTGGGTTCGTCATAATACATATATCCAGCAATATTTCCGTCATTATTGATAGCTACAGTTCCAGTGGCCTCAGGTTCAAGTTCGGAAAGTTCGCCAGTTATAAAATTATAATATCCGTTTGTGAGGACTCCGATACCCGAGTCGTTAACGTCACTAAATCGGGTTCCCATGTCGTCTAAAATTCTTAATTCCGTTTGGGCGGTTGCCAAAGGACTCAAGAGAATAGCTATTGCAAAAGTGAAAAATAATGTAACTTTTTTCATTATAGATTGTTTTTGAATGATTTTGGTAGAATAATAATTTTCAGCACACGAAGTTAATTCGAATCTACCTATATAAATAGCACTATAGTTTCAAAATTCAGGAATTTTGAAACTATAGTAAATACAATTAATTGATAATGAGTGTTTTTACTATATTATCGAGTTAATTTCTTTTTTCGCTAATAAAAATTGTTTCCTTCTTTTTACAGTTTTTATAATTAGAAACAACAGTAAAATGCTCCCTGTTAATAGGATTATTAGAAGTATTAAATGAAGTTTTTTTAATTTTTCATCCCGCTCCGAGATAATTTCCATTCGTGAATTTTGGAGGGATTCATCAATGAGTAATCGCTCTTGAGCAAGTAATTCTTGATGTGTTTTTTGATAACGATTATCATAAAATTCGTATTGGTCTTTATTTCCCAGAGCGAGGAAATTATTGGCCATATTTATATAAATCCCTCGGTTTAAAACTAAGTCGCCTACTTCCGAGGCAATCGAGTCGGCTTCATAAAGATGCTGAAGCGAAATCTGATAATTTCCTTGAGCGGTGTATACTTCACTCAGTCCTTTTTTAGCGAAAGCCAACAGACTTGGGGCATTTACTTTTTTGGCATATCCGATCGATTTTTCAAAACTTGTTCTTGCAGAATCGATTTGGGTGGTCTGTAGGAAACAGTTTCCCTTGTTGTAATATACCGTGCTTAGATTGGCCGTTGTAGCGGGTGATGCTTCCAAGTTTTTGAGTTGATGTAGGGCGCGGTCAAAGTAATTCTGTGCTATATCACAATTCATTTGCTCTCTGTAAATAAATCCTCGAATGATATAATTGTATGCCAACAGCGATGAAGGCTTATCCGTCGGTTCAAGTCTGTTTGTCAGAACCAGAGCACGATCAAGATAATCTTTAGCTTTGTCATACATCCGCAATTGCTGGTGCTGCATCCCGATAGCATTCAAAACTTCTATGTGTGTCGATGGATTTTCGATGTGATCCAAAAACTCCAAAGACCTCAGAACTGATTTTAAAGACTTACTGTTTTGCCGTTTGGATAAATAGGCGTTACTCATAAAAGTAAGTGCCTTTACTTTAGTTGCTGGATCTAACGATTTTTCTAAAACCTCGTTTGCAAGTTCAATGGCCTGATCTGGCTTGTCAAAAAGAAGGGAAGTCGAGGCCGAGAGAATGCTGTCTAATTCCTTTTGCGCCGAAAGAGAAATCGCAGAAAGAAGGAATGCTAAAAACAAAAAGTGCGTTTTATTTTTCATGGTCTCCTTCTTTTTTTAATAAATCAAGGAATTTCGTTGGAGAAATTCCAGTTACAGATTTGAAAACAGTCGCAAAACTGCTGTGTGATGAAAAGCCGCTTTCTTCCGCGAGGTAGCTTATCTTATAGTTGAGATAGACAGGTTCTGTTTTGAGTTTTTCGATGATATAATTTACCCGCAACTGATTGATATATCCGTTAAAGTTCTTTGCTTTATGGCGTTTGATAACGTCTGAAAGATATTTGTTGTTTGTATTTAATCGTGCCGCAAGAAAAGAGATGCTCATATCAGATCGCGTAAAATCCGTGCTAGTTTCAAAGCGCTCTAAGCCCTCCAATAATTGTTTTTCTGTTTCTTCAGAGACTAGAGTTTTGTCCGAAACTACCTTTTTAATCGTAGTAGGTTGTGGCGCGATGAGCTTTTTAAAAACCGTATATTCTCTCCGGCGTAATTGGTAATAATAATTTAATCCTAAAACAACCAAAATAAGAATGATAAGGCCGCCAGAGATCCAATAGATATTGCTTTTAGTGAGCGCAATCCGCCTTAAGGCTGATTGTTGTTCTAATTCTTCATAGTAATTGTAGGTAAAATTTACAGCTTGAACACGACTCGTTGTTAAATTGGAGCTCAATAGGTTCGACTCTTGTTTATAATTCAAATACCTTTTTGAGTCTTCCTGAATCAGATAACTCTCAATAAGTCCGTGTAAACTTTGGTTCGCCAAGGCATCGTTAGGAAGTGTCTTGGCGATGTCTTTTGCCTGCGTCCATTTAGCAACAGCAGCGGTGTATTCATTGTTGTTGAAATCAATTTGAGCAAGCAAATTCAATTTTAAAACCTGAAAGTATTTTGGAGCTTCAGAAGGAACATGGCTGAGAATTTCTTGTGACTTCTCATAAGCGCCTTGTTTGAACTTCAATCGTGCTTGTCCGAGAGTTTTTCTATAGTTCTGGATGGAATCGAACGAATCTGCGTCTGAGTTTATGGCGCCAAAATATGCTTCTGAGTTTGATAGCTCACCCCGATCTAGGGCGGCTTCAGCGTCTATTAAAAGCAATTGGTTTTCAACATAACGAGAATGAGGCAATTCATTTTTTAATACATCGATTTCTATTTTCAATTCATCCGAAATAGTCGTTAATGACAATTGCCTTAAAAGTTCTAAATTGAAGAGGTCTACATCAATTTGCAAGGTTGGATTGCCGATTTTCCGTGTGAGGTCTTTGGTCTTTAGCGTTGCTCTTATCGCTTCATAAATTTTGCTTTGAACAAAATAACTCTTTCCTAAAATGAGATTGGCACGGGCTGATGATTCGGATTTTTCCTGTTGATTCAAGATATACTCAGCAATTCGAATGCTGTGTTCCGGATTATCCCAATAGTGCGACTCAGCTTCTTGCAGTAATTCCTTTATCGCAATTTGTTGCGAAAATGCAAAGCTGCCCCAAAGTAGAAATAATAAGAAGAGGCGATGTTTCATACAGATGCATTAGGGCATTCAAAGATACTCATTTAATAGAACCGATGCTTGGGGGAGGATAGTGACAATATAAGAAAATCCCCGTCTCTTCTGGAGCGGGGATTTGATTTCAGTAAAATTTTAAAGCGTTACTCTTCGTCGACCAAAACCCATTCTCCTTTGTCGAGTAGAGGGATAGCACGTTTGTATTTCATGGTTTTGTTCTCGCCACTCATCACGTGTTTAATGGTCACTTGATCGTTTCGGCCAATTTTTGGTCGTTCGCGGACAATGGTTTCCGTAACTTCCTGTTGTTGGGTTTGTCCGGCAGCCCTCGATTGCGCAGCGCGCTCATCCATATTCGGGATTTCATCTTTCTGCTCGCTGAGTTGTTCTTTTCTTCGAACTTCGCGTGCTTCTTGAATATCCTGCTGGTCTTGGTTGGGCAATTCTCCCTTAAACAAGAACGAGATAACGTCTTTATTTACTTTTTCAATCATCTCTTTGAACAGTTCGAACGCTTCAAACTTGTAAATTAAAAGCGGGTCTTTTTGTTCGTGAACAGCCAACTGAACCGATTGTTTCAATTCGTCCATTTTACGCAAGTGCGTTTTCCACGAATCGTCAATAATGGCAAGCGTAATGTTTTTCTCAAAATCGAGGACCAATTGCTTTCCTTCAGTTTCGTAGGCTTTCTCTAGATCGGTAGCCACGTTGAGCGTTTTTACACCATCTGTAAACGGCACTAAAATTCGCTTGTATTTGTCCTTCTGTGTTTCATAGACTTGCTTTATTACCGGGTAGGCAATTTCAGCATTGCGCTCCATCTTATTGTGGTACGCTTCGTACGCTGCCTTGTAAACACTTCCAGCAATAGCTTGAGGATCCATTTTGTCGAACTCTTCCTTTGTGATTGGAGAACTCATAGAGAAGAAACGAATGAGTTCGAACTCAAAGTTTTTGAAATCTTGCGCAAGCTTATTGTTTTCGGCAATTACTTCAGCTGTATCGTAAATCATATTTGCGATATCCACACGTAATCGCTCACCAAACAATGCGTTATAACGTCTTTTGTAAACTACTTCTCGTTGGGCGTTCATTACATCGTCATATTCCAACAGTCGCTTACGAATTCCGAAGTTGTTTTCTTCTACTTTCTTTTGAGCACGCTCAATCGATTTAGAAATCATACTATGCTGAATGACTTCACCTTCTTTTAAGCCCATACGGTCCATCATCTTAGCGATTCGCTCGCTTCCGAAAAGACGCATTAAGTTATCTTCCAATGAAACATAGAACTGCGAACTTCCTGGATCTCCTTGTCGTCCACTACGACCGCGCAACTGTCTATCAACACGTCTTGAGTCGTGTCTTTCTGTACCTACAATGGCAAGTCCACCTGCGTCTTTTACTTCCTGACTTAATTTAATATCCGTACCACGACCAGCCATGTTGGTTGCAATGGTTACAACACCACTTTTACCTGCTTCCGCAACAATATCAGCTTCTTTTTTATGGCGTTTTGCGTTCAATACGTTGTGCTTGATATTCCGGATGCTGAGCATTCTACTCAATAACTCCGAAATCTCTACCGATGTCGTACCGATAAGCACCGGTCTTCCTGCTTTTGAAAGAGCAACGACCTCTTCGATAACAGCATTGTATTTTTCGCGTTTGGTCTTATAAATTTTATCTTCTAAGTCTTTACGTGCAATCGGTCGGTTGGTTGGAATTTCAACAACGTCGAGTTCGTAAATTTCCCAAAGTTCTCCTGCTTCTGTAACCGCCGTACCTGTCATCCCCGCCAACTTTCGGTACATTCTAAAGTAGTTCTGAAGCGTAATCGTAGCAAAAGTTTGCGTGGCTGCCTCAATCTTTAGGTTTTCCTTCGCTTCAATAGCTTGGTGAAGTCCGTCACTATAGCGACGTCCCTCCATGATACGACCCGTTTGTTCATCTACAATCATCACTTTTCCGTCCATTACGACATATTGGTCGTCCTTTTCAAAAAGCGTATAAGCACGAAGCAATTGATTCATCGTATGGATGCGTTCACTTTTAATAGAAAAGTCTCTAAACAACTCGTCTTTAAGTGCAATCTCTTCTTCTTCTGGAAGGTTTTTCTCTTCAATCTGAGCGATTTCCGTACCGATTTCGGGCATGATAAAGAAGTCAGAAGCATCTTCGCCCGATAAGAAATCAACGCCTTTATCGGTCAGTTCAATCTGATTGTTTTTTTCATCGATAACAAAGTACAATTCCGCATCAATTTTAGGCATTTCGCGGTTGTTATCGCTCATATAGTGATTCTCAGTCTTCTGGAGGAGTTGTCGAACACCTTCTTCCGATAAGAATTTAATCAACGCTTTGTTTTTAGGCAAACCTCTGTAAACACGTAGTAATTTGAAACCGCCTTCTGTTTCGTCGCCATCGCGGATAAGTGCTTTGGCTTCCGCAAGAACACGTGTTAAATATTTCCGCTGAACTTCAACGATTTCACTAATCTTTGGTTTTAATTCGTTGAATTCGTGACGATCCCCTTCAGGAACAGGTCCTGAGATAATCAAAGGCGTTCTAGCATCGTCAATTAATACAGAATCCACCTCATCGATAATGGCGTAGTGGTGGGGGCGTTGTACCAAATCGTTTGGTGCATGCGCCATATTGTCCCGTAGGTAGTCAAAACCAAATTCGTTATTGGTTCCGTAGGTAATGTCGGCCAGATATGCTTTTCTTCTAGCCGCTGAGTTCGGTTGGTGATAATCGATGCAATCTACCGTTAGTCCGTGAAACTGAAAAAGTGGCGCCATCCATGCGCTATCTCGTTTTGCAAGGTAGTCGTTCACAGTGACAAGGTGCGTTCCGTTTCCTGCAAGTGCATTTAGATACAACGGTAAGGTAGCTACAAGTGTTTTACCTTCTCCTGTTTGCATTTCAGCAGCTTTACCTTGGTGCAAAGCAACCCCTCCGATAAGCTGAACATCGTAGTGCACCATATCCCAGGTTACTGGTTTCCCGGCAGCGTCCCAAGAATTTTTCCAGATTGCCTTATCCTCGTCAAGGATTACGTAATCCTTCTCGGCCGATAGTTCACGGTCGAATGGAGAGGCTGTAACCTCGATAGTTTCGTTGTCTTTAAACCGCTTGGCAGTTTCTTTCATTACGGCAAATGCCTCGGGAAGAATTTTATCTAAAGTAGCTTTTTCAACCTTGTAACGATCGTCTTTCAGTTGATCTATTTGGTTGTAGATGTCTTCTTTCTTGTCAATATCTTGTTCTTCGTCTGCAAGTTGCTGAAGATCGTCGATTTCCTTTTGAATATCGGCTTGTGCCTTTTTGATTTCTTCTCTGAAGTAATCTGATTTAGCCCTGAGCTCATCGTGTGAAAGTTTCTCGATAGCGGCTTCAAAAGTCTTGATTTTATCAACTATAGGCTGGATTTTGCCTATATCCTTCCTCGATTTATCTCCGACAAATATTTTTAATAGTTTATCTAAAAATCCCATATTTCAGTAATTGTTTTTCGACCGCGATTTTCTCCGTGAAAATCAGGTCATATTTCATTTCGAGTGTTTTGTGCGAAACACGACTTACAAAGATAAATATCTTATAGGCAGATTTCGAACTTTTATCGGAATTATAAACAAAAAAGTCTCCTGTAGTAAAGAGACTTTTGTTTTTTTATATTTCCCAAGAGGGACTAATACTCATCCTCGTTCCAAAGATAATCTTCGTCAGTCGGATAGTCGGCCCAAATTTCTTGAATTGAATCATAAGAGTCACCTTCGTCTTCTATGGCTTGAAGATTTTCAACCACCTCCAAGGGAGCTCCCGTTCTAATAGCATAGTCTATCAATTCATCTTTGGTAGCAGGCCAAGGCGCATCACTTAAATAAGATGCTAATTCTAAAGTCCAATACATGTTAAAGGTTTTATATTTTCTGCAAAAATAATTTTTTATTTTAAAAAGTCAAGGAAAATCGTAATTATTTCTGCGTTATTTTAAATGCGTAATATACTTGACTTGTTTTCAGTGTGTTGTGTTTTGCGCTAAGGTTGTAATTGGTTTATTTTTAAATAAAAATAGTCCAAATTTGTTTGGTCAGCAATACTATTCAAACTTTTCTGGCAGCCAGGGAATTTCCTCAGCACCCAAATCTTGGGTCAACTTCCGTGCCAACACAAAAAGGTAGTCAGAAAGTCGGTTTAGATACTTCAGTACCGTGGCGTCTACTTCCTCAATTTCATGAAGTTGCGTAGCACGGCGTTCCGCACGACGGCAGACCGTTCGTGCAATATGACAATAAGAAACAACCGTGTTTCCACCTGGCAAAACGAAACTGGTTAGGGGTGGCAATGTGTCATTCATGGCATCGATTTCCGCCTCTAAAAACTGAATGTTGTCCTCATTGGTCTTTTCAATCTTTAACCGTTCCTTGCCACTTTTTAAAACAGCGCGTTTCGGATCGGTCGCTAGCGTAGATCCGATGGTGAACAGCTGATTCTGAATTTGAATAATTGCGTCTTTGGTACGCTTATCAATATCTTGGCAGCAAATCATGCCCATGTATGAGTTCAACTCATCAACGGTGCCATAACTTTCAATCCGCAGATGGTGTTTCGGAACACGACTGCCTCCAAAAAGTGCGGTCGTTCCGGCGTCTCCTGTTTTTGTGTATATCTTCATAATTAATCGAGATTCGTGAGTAGCACTACTGCTTTTATAGAATATAGTAATTCAATTGTAAAAAACCAATGTTTGTTGTCGATAAAATACAGATTTTATAATTCGATGCGAATAGATTAACTCTTTTGTTCCTTGTTGAAGTAAACCAAGTAGTAATACATCTGTCGTTCTTCATCCCAACCTTTTTCAACAAACTTCTCAGCACTTTCAGGATTGATAAAATCCATTTTAATCTGAATGTTGGTATCTAAATTAATAACGTTCTTAATTTTTTTCCGCGCTGCAGTCACTGCTTTATTTGCAATGGGAAATGAAGAAACGTCTTCAATTTTGTACTTGGGGGCTTTTTCTGTTTTGTAATGACGGAATTCAGGGATTAAATCTGGATTGTCAATGACTTCACTTAGAAAAGAAGTTTCCTCGAAATTGTCGTTTTTGGCAAAGTGGTTTACCGCGCGGTTCATGAACATCACTTCTTCTTTCTTGTCTTCGGCAGGAAGCACGACATCTTTGGCAAAGTCTTGACAGAATTTCAAGTATTTTTTGGTGAAGAAATGTTCGTCCTCAAAGGGTTCTATTCCTAAAAATTGCTCCAACCAATACCGTGTGTCATAGCGGTTGCTGTCAACAGAAAGCACTTTGTAGCCTTCTTCCTTCTTTGAGTTGAAGATAATACAACCTTTGTCTAATTTACTGAGGTTTACACCTTGGTTGAGTATGGCTTGAAGCTGTGTTTCTGTTTCGTTAAATTGAAGGAAATCTTGTTTCAATTCACTTTTAAAAATACCGATGGCATCCATCTTTTCGTTATCCAACTGCACGTTTTCTAAATACGCCACATAGACTTCACCATTTTTAATGTGGGGGTGCTCCGATTGATTGTAAAGGTGTGTTGTTATTTTTTTACTCACCTCGTGTAGTGTATCCCGGTTGTTGAAAATCGCTGTTGAGAAATTGTAGAGTTCGTGAAACTCTAAATCGGCTTCGTGGTGAAACCTGAAGTAATTTTCTTCTTTTTCTCTAAAGGGTTTCAGAAAAAACTCCTTGATCAACGGGAGTAATTCATCGTCTAACTTATAAGGTTCACGAGAGATAAATAATCCTTCGTTTCGGCTTTTATTGCCGACACGATGAATAGATAATGATGCAATATGGGTAGAATATAAATTAATCATGAAAAATTAGTTTAAACTGTGAATTGTGAACGCGCGAAAATATCGATTTAAACGGATAATTCTGCCTTAATCGGTTTAATAAATAGTGGGAAAAATGCAACGGAAAATAACGGCAACAACTCGGGATACCACAAAAGCATCTATTTATTAGAATACTTTATGCGGTTGAAAAGCGGAGTGACAATGCAGCCGCTAAAACAATATCGTATAAATAGATATAAACGCTTGGCAACCCGTCGTTAGATTTTGCAATCTTTTACATTATATTGGAAGTAGAATTTTTGGTAAATAGAGGTGAAGTAGCTCGTTAATTCCAGTTTTCATCAAAACCCAAGTCTTGATAATCTTCAGGATCAAGGTCGATATCTTCGTCGAAAAGAATATCGTCTTCTTCACTGTATTCATCCGAAAACAAGGAGTCGTCTTCATCAGTAGAAAATGGAATTTCTCCGTGCGAGAACATGACATTGGGATAGGATTGGCCTTCTTCATAATCGACAATGTCTGCGAGTTCGACCATAAATGTCCACATAATTAGAAAGTCGTAAACATAAATCAGCTTGGTTTCGTCTTTAGAAACTACATCCTCGATTAAGGTTTCGTTCATCACGCGAATCTGTCCTGGAACCTCGCCCACGTCGAATAGTGATATTTCTTCACCTTCTTCCCACTCTTCATTGCTTTTGTAGAAGGAAGCCATCTCGCGTCCGTCGAATCCAAAAGATTGAATAATCACATTATGTAAATCTTCTAGGGTGTCGGTAGCTTTAATCTCAATATCTCGAAAAACGTTTTCTTCGTCGCTCAGTATTATTCTAAAACGATAAATCATAATTGCTTTTATTTCAATTTTGGAGTGCAAAGTTAATCAAAATCTTATAGGGTAAAGTACCAGACTTCGATTTCTTGCCTTAGTTTTTTCACCTATTATTTAGTAAATCGATTTAACACGAAGGTCATCGTGGCAAGTAAGAAAAATGCCACTACTTGATGCAACACGCCGAGCGTTACGGGCACTTGGTAAATCAAGGTGAATACCCCCAATACAAATTGAACCAAGATCAATATGACCAAGATGTGAATCCCGTTTTTTTGCGGAATCGTCAGTTCGATTTTTCGAGAGCGATGCCAGATGTAAAAGATTACGGCAACAACGACATATGCCAAATAGCGGTGAACAAATTGCACCCCACTTTTTCCTTCAACAAAGTTGCGCCACATCGGGGTCAATTCGGTATAGACAGTTTCGTGAACGATTTTTCCATCGGTCATCAATGGCCAGAAATTATGAATAAGTCCTGCCCACAACCCCGCGACAAAAGCCCCGTAAACAATTTGAAGTAGCAAAACGGCATAACCCACACGGATTAGGTTTCGCATCGATTTGTTGACTTGTCTTTTAACCGGATACCATAAATCTACGGCCACCCAGAATGTGTAAGCAAACGTAATAAAGGCCATCGTCAAGTGCATCGCCAATCGGTAGTGGCTCACGTTCGGACGGTCTACCAAACCGCTTTTCACCATAAACCAACCCAAGAATCCTTGAGCGGCGCCCAATCCAAATAAGATGAGGCATTTTCGAATCGTCGGTTTTGTCAATTGCCTTCGAATGAGGAAATACAAGAAAGGTACAATAAAGACAATCCCTAAAATTCGTCCGAGGAATCTGTGGAACCATTCCCAAAAGTAAATGAACTTAAAGTCTTCTAATTCAAAGTGGTAGTGTTTTTTTTGGTATTCGGGAAACTGCTTGTAAAACTCAAATTCCGCAATCCATTGCTCTTCGGTGAGCGGTGGAATCATATCAGAAACCAATTTAAAATTGGACATCGAAAGTCCGGAATGGGTTAGTCGGGTGACGCCACCTACAACAACCATCAGAAAAATCAAAAAGCATCCTGTTAGGAGCCAATAGATTACGGCTTTATTATCTTTTTTCGACACGGTATAGTAATTCAGTTTTTAGTATTCAGTTTTCAGTTTTCAACCCAATTTCTTTTCCTTTTTTCAGCATGTACTCTTGGGCTGCTTCATATTCGTTGGGAATCTCACCTTCTAGTATTGCCTCTTTAATCGCTTCTTTTATAATGCCAATTTCGCGTGATGGTTTGAGGTTGAAGGTTTTCATTATTTCCTCACCCGAAATTGGTGGTTGGAAGTTTCGTATGCGGTCACGTTCTTCCACTTCCGCAATTTTCTTCCGAACCGTCTGAAAATTGTTTAGATATTTTCGGTATTTTCTTGGATTTTTGGTGGTAATATCGGCTTCACAAAGCGTCATTAAATCATCTAAGACATCTCCAGCATCAAAAATCAACCTTCTCACGGCGCTATCGGTAACATCCGAAGCCAATACGATGGGCCGCGAACTCATCAATACCAACTTTTGAACGTATTTCATCTTATCATTCAAAGGCATCCTGAGACGTTTAAACAGGCGGAAGACCATTTTAGAACCCACAAACTCGTGGGTGTGGAAAGTCCAACCAATTTTTTTGTCAAATCTTTTGGTGGGGGCTTTTCCAATATCGTGGAGCAAGGCCGCCCAGCGGAGCCAGAGATTGTCTGTGACTTCCGAAATGTTGTCAACCACCTCCAAAGTATGCCAGAAGTTATCCTTATGCCGTTGCCCTTCTATTTCTTCAATGCCCTGAAGTGCGGTGAGTTCGGGTAGAATAAACTTGAGCAGTCCAGTTCTTAGCAATAGCGCAAAACCTTTAGAAGGCTTATCTGCCATTAATATTTTATTGATCTCATCGACGATGCGTTCTTTCGAAATGATTTTTATTCGTTTGGCATTGCTCTTTATGGCTTTGAATGAGGCTTCCTCTATCACGAAGTCCAGTTGTGTTGCAAAACGAATGGCGCGTAACATGCGCAACGGATCGTCGCTAAACGTAATATCGGGATCGAGTGGTGTTCGGATGAGCTTGTTCTTTAAATCGCTCATGCCATCGAAGGGGTCTAACAGTTCACCAAAATTGTTCTGAGACAGGCTTAATGCCAGCGCGTTGATGGTGAAGTCGCGTCGGTTTTGATCGTCTTCCAACGTACCGTCTTCCACAGCTGGATTGCGACTTTCTTTAGAATAGGATTCTTTTCGAGCGCCTACAAATTCGAGTTCCATGCCCGCACTTTTCAACATGGCGGTGCCATAGGTTTTAAAAACAGACACCTTTGGCTTGCCAGGAAGCAGTCGAGAGACTTCTTTTGCTAAGGCTATGCCACTGCCCACCGTAACGATGTCGATGTCTTTGCCCTCGCCACGCTTCAGCAGAAAATCGCGTACATAACCGCCAATGACGTAAGTCTCCAGCCCAAGGCTTTTTGAGGCTTCTGAAATAGTTCTGAAAACTGGATTTTCTAATGCAGTTGTGTAGAATTTTGTATGCACAAATAACGCTTTATCTTGAATTAATATCGGATTTAAAAAACGAATTCCATTGCGAACTTCATCGCGTTCGAGGCAGGTGTTCAATTTCGAATGACCTTTACCGTGCCGTCGTTTTTTAATTTGATAATCGTCGATGGCGACACCGATTTTTTATCGCGGTGCAAATTTACAACATAGTCTACGCTCTCCAAAATTAAAGGGTCTATTTCGGCATAACTTTGTGGCGTCTGCATTCCGCTGAGGTTTGCCGAGGTAGAAACTAAGGGTCGCCTAAGTTTTCGGATCAGTTTATTGCAAAATGCATCTCGTGTAACGCGAATTGCGAGCGAGTTATCGGATGCAATGAGGTTTTGCGCAACGCCCATCGGATAGTCGTAAATAATAGTAGTAGGTTTTTGAGCATATTCGATGATGTCGTAAGCCGGATCGGGCACTTCTTCAACATGCCTCTCCAGCATCCTGAGATCGTTTACAAGGCAGATGAGCGATTTGCTGTCGTCTCGCTTTTTGATTTTGTAAATCCGATCAACAGCGTCGGCACGGACCGCATCGCACCCAATACCCCAAACGGTGTCGGTAGGGTAGAGAATGACTCCGCCGTCTTTTAAAACCTGTAACGCGTTTTCAATTTCGATGTCCATAAAATTCGAACTGTTTTTTTAGTCGATTTTGCGATAGAGCAACCAAAGGTTCACATACCGTTTAAATACAGAAAAGCCGCTGATGTATGCTAGAATAAATCCTTCCTTTCCGTCTAAAATACCTAATCGGATTAAATATTGATGCCAGAAGCGATACGAGGGACGAAAGAAAAAATGATAAAGATTGGGCTTTTTTCCTTTTTCATAAAGCATTCGAGCTTGGAGCGCACTGTACTTGTGTAGTTTTCCAGTGTAATGGTCAAAAGATTGATAGGTGAAATGAGGCGATGGGTTTTTTAACTTGGCAGTTTTTCCATTGGCTTCTATGACTTCGTGAACTAAATTCGAATTGTATTGACAGAAGTTTTTGTTGAAAAACCGAATGACATAGTCGGTCTGAAAACCACTGTATTTAATGGGTTTTCCCATAAAATGATTTGCCCGTTTCACAAAATAAGCAATGGCTTTTGGATGCTTTGCAACTTCTAAAATTTCTTCGGCAAGTGGTTTCGTAATCTCTTCATCCAAGTCGAAAAATGTAATCCAGTCGTTTTTTGCTAAAGAAATCGCGTAGTTTTTTTGAGCGGAAAAGTTATCGAATTTCCTTTGGTGCACCGTTACTTTGTCGAATTTCGACGCCAAAGCCACGGTGTCGTCCGTACTGTAAGAATCTACTATGATGATTTCATCGGCAAACCAAAGGTCATTGATGTAGCGTTCAATATGGGCAGCTTCATTGAGCGTTATGGCTACTGCTGATATTTTTTTAGGAGGCTTCAAAAATAAAATTGAATTTTGGTCAAAAGTACAGATTTTGGCGACATAAAGCGCGTTATTAGGTTAACGCATATTGCGCTCTAAGAGGATGAGTTTTACATAGCGCTGAAAAACACCATACGCATTTACTGCTGCCACCGTCATTCCTGGAACCCCATCTCTAAAACCGCCTTTGATGATATAGGAATTGAAAAACCGATACGTTGGCTTGAAAAATAAATGCAACCACGTGGCCTTTTTCTTTCTATCGTAAAGCTGTTGCGCCTGAAACCAAGCGTACGATTCTTTTTTAGTAATGTAATTGTGGAGGCCTTTATAAGTGAAATGTAGCATTTTAGCTTTGAGCTTCCCTGTCGTGCCAGGATGTTCCAGCACTTCGTGGACCGAACCGCTAAATTTCGCACCATCGCGTTTAACCAATCTCAAAACATCGTCGCTGTGGTGATATAAAAACCGATTCATATAAAAATGCGGGAAGTTGATTTTATACCCTGTGTGTTTTGGGTTCTTGATGGTTTCTAGGACTTCGGTCTTTAAGGCGTAGGGCACCCGTTCGTCGGCATCTACAAACAACACCCAGTCTCCGGTAGCCTCTTTAAGGGCGAAGTTCTTTTGATTCGAGAAATTATCGAAATTCCGTTGCAGAAATTTTGTTGCGTATTTTTTGGCAATCGCAGGCGTGCTGTCTGTGCTGAATGAATCGATTACAATGATCTCATCAGCAAACGTCACCGAAAATAGCGCGTCCTCGAGATAGGCCTCTTCATTATAAGTTGGAATGATAACGGTGAGTTTGGGCATCGGTAGTATGCTGATTTTTTCTTTTTAAAACAGACTTCGAAATTACAACTTTAGAATTTCCGATACAACTTGATAAATAACTTTATCTTTGCCGCAATGAAACGATTGAATACGTCTATCATCATCAGTACTTATAATTCCACCGATTGGTTGGAAAAAGTGCTGCATGGGTACAACAACCAGACTTTTAGGCAATTTGAGATTGTCATAGCCGATGATGGTTCTGGCGAAGAAACCCGTAATTTGATCGATGCGATTCGCGAAATCGTTTTCTATCCCATCATCCACGTGTGGCATGAAGATCGCGGTTTTCAAAAATCGCAAATCCTGAATAAGGCAATTGTGCAGTGTACCACCGATTATATTATTATGAGTGATGGGGACTGTATTCCGAGAAAGGATTTTGTGGAACAACACGTTAAATATCGGGAAGAAGGATATTTTCTTTCAGGCGGTTATTTTATGCTGCCCATGGATATTTCTAAAGCCATTACTCTAGAGGATATTTACGACGAACGCTGTTTTGATATCGCTTGGTTGAAGAAGAACGGGTTGAAAGCTTCGTTTAAGAACAACAAACTCAGTTCGGGATCGACAAAGGCGTTTCTATTTAATGCATTGACGCCTACAAATGCCAGTTGGAACGGACATAACGCGTCGGGGTGGAAAGAAGATATTGTGGCTGTAAATGGCTTCGATGAGCGTATGCAATATGGCGGACAAGATCGTGAGTTGGGCGAACGTTTGGTAAATCACGGAATTAAGAGCAAACAGATTCGGTATAACGCCGTGGTTGTACATTTGGACCATCCGAGAGGGTATAAAAATCAACTCTCAATCAATAAAAACTTGGCGATTCGCGGACATACGGTCAATCAAAACATGAGTTGGACGCCTTATGGCATTGAAAAAGACGAAGCAACCACGGTAGCGGCTTCTGTCATTGTAAGCACATACAACCGTCCGGATTGGTTAGAGAAAGTGCTTTGGGGTTTTGAACAGCAATTTTTTCAGAATTTCGAAATTATTATTGCCGACGATGGATCTACGGATGAAACTGCAAGACTGATTCGAGAATTTCAAGAACATTCCCACTTAAAGATTCATCGCGTTTGGCAGGAAGACAATGGTTTTCAGAAAACCAGGATTCTCAATAAGGCAATTAAAGCTTCTAAAGGCGAGTATTTGATCTTCACAGACGGCGATTGCATTCCGCGAAACGATTTCGTCTCAACACATTTAACGCTGCGGAAACCTGGGCATTATTTATCTGCAGGGTACTTGAAGCTCACGGCAGAAATTTCAGAAAAAATCACTCGAGAAAATATTGTCAAACAAGATTGCTTTGATCCCGAATGGCTTTTAGCACACGGTTTGAAAAAATCTTTTAAACTCAATAAATTATCCGAAAACAAGTTGAAAACCACATTTTTGAATACCATTACAACATCCAGACGGTCTTGGAATGGGAATAATTCATCGGGATGGCGCACGGATATTATTGCGGTTAACGGATTCGATGAACGGATGCAATATGGTGGAGAAGACAGAGAGCTGGGCGAACGATTGATAAATAATGGAATTAAGTCGCTTCAAATTCGATACAGCACGGTGGCAATTCATTTGGAACATACTCGAGACTATGTTAAAGAAGGGATGCGTGAAAAGAATAATGCCATCCGTAGAAAGACTCGCAAAGAAAAGCGTGTGTGGACGGATTATGGTCTTGTGCAACCTGATGAAAACAAAGGCAAGTAAGTCTATTTTATACTGAATTATGCGTGAAAACTTTGTCGTACATCCAGAATATGCCCATCGTTCGGAAGAATTGCGGAATATTCTAGAAAACTTTTCGACCGTTGGTGAATATATCGTTGCAGGAGAACGCAATGACATCAAAAAAGTTAATCTCGACGGAATTTCCTTGAATATTAAAAAGTTCAAATCCCCCATCTTTTTTCAAGCATGGGTATATCGCTTTTTCAGGAAAAGTAAAGCTCGCAGGTCGTATGAATACGCATTGCGATTGATCGATGCCGATATTGCAACACCTTTTCCGATTGCCAATTTGGAAGTGTTTTCCGGGGGGCTTAGAGAGAGTTTTTATATCAGTGAGCACTTAGAATACGATTTTGATTTCCGAACGCTCATCCACAATCCGAGATTTGGTAATCGTGAAGAGATATTAAAGCAGTTCACAGCCTTCACTTTTAAACTCCACGAAAACGATGTGAACTTCCTTGACCATTCGCCAGGAAACACGTTGATTGTTCAGCGCGAAACAAACCAATACGACTTCTATCTCATCGACCTGAACCGCATGCGATTTGAAACTATGGATTTCAAAAAACGCATGCGAAACTTCAGAAGACTTTGGCTTTCAAAGACGATGATTCGCATTATGGCAAAAGAATACGCCAAGCTTTATGGCACGGAAGAGCAAGAAACTTTGGCGTTGATGTCGCATTACAGCAGAACCTTTCAAAAAGTCAAAAACAGTAAGAAACTAAGGCGTAGGCGCAGAAGCAGATAGTCAGGCTACTCATGGACGTAAGGCAACAAGGCTTAAGACGTAGGATGGTTTGATGGTGAACATATCAATGTTCAATGCGCAATGCTCAATCTCTAATAAAAAGACACAACTGGAGCAAAGCGAATTGAAATTTCAAGATTAATGGACAAACAACAAGCTGTTCTGATTCCTGGTTCTTGATTCCTGTTTCTTTAAAACAAACTGTCTAGTCTCCAAGAAATCACCTCAGAAATTCACGCAGAGAACAGATAGAACACAGATGACGCGGATATGACGGATTTTCGAGGAAATGTTTTAAAAGCAATCAACTATCTCACATCTCTTGTCTCAGGTCTCATGTCTAAAATCGAGTTTCTAGCCGTCTAGTATCTAATAAAAAAACCTGTTTCGTTTACCCACAAACTCGTGTCCTCCGAAGCTTTAGCGTAGGAGGGACCTCTGCCATCCCGCTATACCGCTACATCGTATTCGCGCAAGGCATCGTTTAGCGAGGTTTTTAAATCGGTACTTGCCTTTCGTTTTCCGATGATTAATGCACACGGCACTTGATAACTTCCTGCAGGAAATTCTTTGGTGTATGTTCCTGGAATAACAACCGAGCGCTCAGGCACATATCCGCTAGTTTCAATAGGTTCGCTGCCCGACACATCGATGATTTTTGTAGATGCTGTCAACACCACATTGGCACCTAGAACGGCCTCTTTTCCTACGCGAACTCCTTCAACAACAATACAACGCGACCCGATAAAAGCGCCATCTTCTACAATCACAGGAGCAGCTTGAAGTGGCTCTAAAACCCCACCAATACCAACGCCACCGCTGAGGTGCACGTTTTTACCGATTTGCGCACAACTCCCCACCGTGGCCCAAGTATCCACCATGGTGCCTTCATCGACATACGCGCCAATGTTTACATAGCTTGGCATCATAATCACACCTTGGGAAATGTAGGCTCCGTGACGCGCCACCGCATGCGGCACTACGCGGATACCCTTTTCTTCATACCCACTTTTTAAAGGAATTTTATCGTGATATTCAAAAATTCCCGCTTCCATGGTCTTCATCTTTTGAATGGGGAAATAGAGTACAATGGCTTTTTTAACCCATTCATTTACTTGCCATTCTCCCGACTCTGTCGGTTCTGCGCAGCGAAGGATGCCACTGTCGCAGCGATTTACAACTTCGCGAATGGCGACAATGGTTTCAGTTTCACTAAGAAGCGACCGGTCTTCCCAAGCCTTCTCAATCTTCTCTTGGAGCTCTTGTGTGTTCAAAATATCTTTATTTTTAAGGTTTGTTACTGATTTATTATCGCTTTACGGGTAGGATACACACCCAATTCCTACAAATATAAAGGCTCGAATTTAATTAACACGCCATTTGGTCTTAACTTATTTCTGAAACCCTTACTTTTGCACTCGCAATGGGAAGAATATTAGCATTAGATTATGGAAGCAAACGAACAGGTGTTGCCGTTACCGATGAGTTAAAGATTATTGCATCGGGACTCACGACGGTATCGACGCCCGAATTGATGGCATTTTTAAAAGAGTATTTCAACTCTGAAAATGTAGAATTGATGCTTGTGGGCGAACCGACTCAAAAAGATGGAACTCCGTCTGACATCGAATCGGAGATTAAAAAATTCCTGACCGCGTTCAAAAAACAATTTCCGGATATGCCCGTAAAAAGAGTGGACGAACGCTATACGAGCAAGATGGCATTTCAGACGATGATTGACAGTGGATTGAAGAAGAAACAACGACGTAATAAAGCCTTGGTCGATGAAATAAGTGCAACCATTATCTTGCAAGAATATCTATACAACCTATAAAGTAGACAGAATAAAAATCAAAATACCTATATAATGATTTTACCAATTATAGCCTATGGTCATCCGGTGCTTCGGAAAAAGGCGGATCCGATTACAAAAGATTATCCCGAATTGGATAAATTAATCGAAGACATGTTCGACACCATGTATCAAGCCAATGGTATCGGTTTGGCCGCACCCCAAGTGGGCAAATCCATACGGTTGTTTATCGTGAATGCAACTCCTTTTGCAGACGATGAAGACCTTTCTGAAGAAGAACGAGACGTACTTGCCACGTTCAAGAAAGTATTCATCAATCCTCAAATTGTCAAAGAAACCGGCGATGAATGGGCATTTAACGAAGGTTGTTTGAGTATCCCTGATATTCGCGAAGACGTTTTTCGTCAACCCGAAATTACGATTGAATACCAAGACGAAAATTTTAAAAAACATACTGAAACCTATACCGGAATTGCGGCGCGCATCATTCAACATGAATACGACCACATTGAAGGTGTCTTATTTACAGACTTGCTATCGCCATTGAAAAAGCGACTGATAAAGTCGAAGTTGAAAAATATTTCACAAGGAAAAATAAAAGTGGATTATGCCATGCGTTTTCCGAGGTTAAAAAAGATGCGTTAGTGAGTTGGAAATTATAATCAAACAAAAGATATTTGCTTCCTTTAAAAAATAAAAACACCTATGAGTTTAAGAAAAATACTGTCCATTTCGGGCAAACCTGGTCTTTATAAGCTTAGTAATCAAACACGAACTGGATTTCTGGCAGAGTCGCTTGTCGATGGAAAACGAATCAATGTCAGTGGTCGGCACAATGTGAGCCTGCTTTCCGAGATTGCGGTCTATACGCTAACTGAAGAAGTGCCGCTACGCGAGATCTTTCAAAAAATTTCAGAAAAAGAAGGTGGCAAAGAAACCATTAGCCACAAATCTCCGACGATCGAATTGGAAGAATTCTTCTTTGAAATCCTTCCAGAATACGATGAAGATCGTGTGTATACGAGCGATATTAAGAAAGTTGTGCAGTGGTATAATTTGTTGGTGAAAAATGGCATTACTGATTTTTCTGAAGCAACAGAAGATACTTCGGGCGAAGAAGAATAAAGAAAAATCGCTTCTAAGTTTCAAAACCAGCGTCACAACACAAAAAGCGAACACCTCTCTTTAGGGGTGTTTTTTCATGAATATAGTGCGGTTTCCCACGCGATAATCTTCCACAGAAAAGAGTGCCTTTAGTTGGTTTCTTGTGTATTTTTGCAATCCGTTTAACCCATAACCTATAATCATCATGAAATTCTTTATTGACACTGCAAATCTCGATCAAATTCGCGAAGCACAACAATTGGGCGTGCTCGATGGTGTGACGACCAATCCATCTTTGATGGCAAAAGAAGGCATCACCGGAAGAAACAACATCCTGAAACACTATGTGGATATCTGTAATATCGTTGAAGGAGATGTATCTGCAGAAGTAATTGCCACTACCTACGACGAAATAATTAAAGAAGGCGAGGAGCTCGCTGAATTGCACGAGCAAATTGTCGTTAAAGTTCCGATGATTAAGGATGGTATAAAAGCCATTAAACATTTCTCTGACAATGACATCCGTACCAACTGTACGTTGGTGTTTTCTGCGGGTCAAGCTCTTTTGGCTGCCAAGGCAGGTGCAACGTATGTTTCGCCTTTTATTGGAAGATTAGACGATATTTCTACCGACGGATTGAATCTCATTGCAGAAATCAGAGATATTTATGACAATTATGGTTTCGAAACCGAAATCTTAGCGGCTTCCGTTAGACACACGATGCATATTATCGATTGTGCGAAATTAGGTGCCGACGTGATGACAGGTCCGCTCTCTTCGATTATGGGCTTGTTGAATCACCCGCTGACCGATATCGGATTGGCGAAATTTTTGGAAGATTATAAGAAAGGAAATTAAAACCAAATTGATTATCGACATCCTCATTGAGGGTGTCGATAATTATTGTTTTTTAAAAGTCGATAGGCAATTCCCTGTCAGATAACACTGTGGAATTTATTGGTTTAGAAAGCCCAAGAGCAATTGTTCGAAATCGGGGTTGAACATATTGTTGTTGCCATCCAAAATGGTTTTGTCTGAGTCGATGATAATCACCTTGCTGATATTGCCCAAAACAAATACTTTTTCTGAAATCTCTGGGGTTTCGAGCTGATACTCCATCTTCGGATTATAGCCTGCATTCTCTACAAGCGTGCGCCATTTTCTAAAGTGGTCGTCGCTGTTAATACCGACGAAATCGTACTCTGGATATTTGGATTTTAATTCTTCCCCACGTCTGTGAATTACACGGCCTTGCTCGCTAGACTGAAAATTCCAAAAATATAGAACCGTAGGGCGTTTGATAACATCGTGCAGCTGGACACTAGTGTTTTCCATGGTCAATAGAGAAACATTGGGAATCGTTTTGCCGTTAGACAGTTCTATGGCATATTGCGACAATTCCTCAATTTCTTCAATGTGTCTGGGGTTGTTGTTAAACTGTTTAAACTGCCCTAAGAATGACGCTTGATTTTTCGCGTCTTTTGCATGATAGAAATAGCGCAACGCGGTGATGCGTGTCAAACTATTTCTAATGGAATCTCCTTTGGTCAGACTGTCGATAGCATGTAATCTATCGATGTTGAATTCATACGAATTCCGATTGATTCCAAACGGGTTCTTCGAAACTACCAGATTGTCGAAGAAGCGAATCATAAAACGATAATACGGATAGTACAATCTAAATTCTTCATTTTCGAAGTCGATATTGTCGCGATAATTGTAGAAGTCTGGTCCAAGGTTTCCCAAACGTTTTTTGTTGGCCATGCCGTAGAGTTCTTTTTTCGAAAAGTAGTCGTAGTTAATGGCTGTTCTGGCAACTGCTTTAAAAGCAGGACTTACCTCTTTGTTGCGGCTGAGGAAATTTCTGAATTCTTTTTCTTTCAAATGCTTCAACGAATCTATCTTCTCAGTAAATTCCTCAGGAGGAAGCGTATACCATTTCGACAAGTTTTTATTTTCCTCGACATTGGTAAGGAAGAGCGTCATCAGCAAATTGTTTTTTTCTGCGCCACGTCCCGAATAGTTTAGCGATTTGTCAAAATCCATGGTGTTTAAATAGAAGACAAGACTGTCGCCGGGTTCAGCAAAAAATACTTGGGTTTCGTTATGTCTGAAGATAAAGAGACCTTCTTCGGTAATTTTATCGGTTTTATAGACAAAGAAATTTTTAGAGTCTAACGGGACGGTATCTAAAACTTGATTTCCTTTTGAAAAGATGACATAATCCAACTCTGGATTTACGATTAATCCACTTAAAAAGGTACTGTCGGGTGGGGTTTCTCTATCTTTTTCACAAGAAAATATAATGCCAGTAAGTAAAAATAGAACAAGTAATTTTTTATTCAAGACGTTTGGGTTTAGGAGCCTTAAAACAAATGTAACGCTGTGGGGTGGCTATTTATGTTAAATCTTGGTTAAATCAGATTTAAATAAGTTAATCATCATAAGGTGTGGGTTTATTGATTAATTTTGCGCAAAATTTTAGAAGCTATGTTGTCAGTATCAAATCTATCGGTGCAATTTGGTAAGCGTGTATTGTTCGATGAAGTAAATACACAGTTTATCACTGGGAATGTCTATGGAATTATCGGCGCCAATGGGGCTGGAAAATCTACATTCCTGAAAATTATTTCGGGACAAATGGAGCCCACATCAGGCCACGTTCATTTGGAACCGGGAAAACGGATGTCGGTTTTGGAGCAAAACCACAATGCCTATGACGAATATGTTGTTTTAGAAACGGTTGTACGTGGAAACAAAGAGTTGTTCGACATTAAAACAGAAATCGACGCCCTGTACGCAGATTATTCCGATGAAAATGCAGAACGCATCGGCGAGCTTCAAATAAAATTCGAAGAACTCAACGGATGGAATGCCGATAGCGACGCCGCTACCTTATTGTCAAATTTGGGTATCGAAAAAAGCTTGCACCATCTTCCGATGAGCGATTTAGACGGAAATCAGAAAGTAAGAGTATTGTTGGCCCAAGCTTTATTCGGAAATCCAGATTTGCTGATTATGGATGAGCCCACTAACGACTTGGATTATGAAGCCATTTCCTGGCTCGAGAACTTTTTGGCCAATTACGACAACTGTGTCATCGTCGTTTCGCACGACCGTCACTTCCTAGATTCCGTTTGTACGCATATTAGCGACATTGATTATGGAAAAATAAACCACTATAGCGGTAACTATACGTTTTGGTACGAGAGCAGCCAGTTGGCAGCCAGACAACGTGCACAACAGAATAAAAAGGCCGACGAAAAACGCAAGGAACTACAAGAATTTATCCAACGCTTTAGTGCCAACGTTGCGAAGAGCAAACAAGCTACATCGCGTAAAAAAATGTTGGAAAAACTCAACGTCGAAGAAATTAGACCGTCAAGCAGACGCTATCCGGCGATTATTTTTGAACGCGAACGCGAAGCAGGCGATCAGATTTTGAACATCGAAAACCTTTCTGCTTCCTTGGGTGATGAAGTGTTGTTTAGTGGATTAAACCTAAACTTGGTGAAAACCGACAAAGTGTTGGTCTATTCGAGAGACTCGCGTGCAACAACTGCTTTCTACGAAATTCTGAACAACCGTCAAGAACCTGATTCAGGAAAATTCCAGTGGGGAATTACCACATCACAGAGTTATTTACCGTTAGACAATGAAGAGTTTTTTCAGAACGACTTGTCTTTGGTAGATTGGTTGCGTCAATATGCACAAACCGAGGAAGAGCGCGAAGAAGTTTATATTCGTGGTTTTTTAGGCAAGATGCTTTTTAGCGGGGAAGAAGCCCTGAAAAAGAGCAACGTATTGTCTGGTGGTGAAAAAGTAAGGTGTATGCTGAGCCGCATGATGTTTATGCGTGCCAACGTACTGATGTTAGACGAACCCACGAACCACCTCGATCTTGAGTCGATTACATCGTTTAACAACTCCTTGAAGAATTTTAAAGGAACCATATTATTGACCACCCACGACCAGGAATTTGCGCAAACGGTTGCCAATAGAATGTTAGAACTCACACCAAATGGCGTCATCGATCGTTATATGACTTTTGATGAGTATATGGAAGATCCAAAAATCGCCGAATTTAGAGAAAAGATGTATGCAGTTGGCGTGGAGTAATCTGATTTTCATGTAGGATGGATTGGAAATAACCTAAGTCAAAACGACGTAGATCAAAATGACGTAAGACATAAAGACTTAAGACGTAGGACGGATTTGGAGTTGATCTAATATATTCTTGAATGCAATCGAAACCCAAATCGAAAACCCGGGTAACATCATTTGTTTAAAGAAAAATAGCGTTGTTCATGAAGAGTCGTCCTTAGGGGACTGATGTGGATTTTACACAAGCTCCATCGGAGCGAAACCTTTGTAGTAAAAAGATCGTAAAAGCAAGACCAAAAGCTCCATCGGAGCGACACCTTAATAGCTTCGTAAATAGGCGATAGAATAAAAAGATGGAAATTCAGGAAGCTAAATTGTTTTAATTTTTCAACCAAAACTGGATACCCGACAACAGACAACCGACACCCGACAACCGCGAAAATCCACGTTCCATTTCGAAATCAAAATCCAAAATAACTACGTCGTGATTACCGCAACGTAGCACCAAATTCCGTTTCGAATTTCTGGCGGAGTTTTTTCATTATCGCATCTACTTTCTTATCCGTCAACGTTTGTTTGTCATCGCGGAAGATAAAGTTAAGGGCATAACTCTTTTTGCCGTCCGGTAAGTTTTTCCCTGTATACACATCAAATAAGCGAACCGCTTTGAGAAGTCGTTTCTCTACTTGTAATGCGGCGTTTTTAAGATCTTGGAAATTGACCGAGTCGTCTAATAAAAGTGCGAAATCGCGTTCAGATCCTGGGAATTTCGGAATCGGTTTTACGTTGAAATTCTTATGCGAAATCTGCTTTAAAACTTGATCCCAGTCAAAGTCCGCGTAAAACACCTCAGCATCGATATCGAATCTCTTGGCTAATTTCTTATCCACAATGCCCAATTCCACAACTGTTTGCTTGTTGTTTACAAATGCAATAGCTTCTGAAAACAAGTCGTTTTCGGAGCTTTCTTCTGTATAGCTATCGAGTCCTAATCGTTCCATAACAGCTACAATGATACCTTTTCCGCAGAAGAAGTCGCTTTTGCGGTTGTCGATGGTCCAATTGCCTTCATTACGCGTACCGGTGATAAAGACCGACAAGTGCTTCCTTTCGGTTTGTCCGCCCGGAAGGTTTTGGTAGGTCTTTCCGAATTCGAAAAGGAATAGATTGTTGTTTTTCCGATTGCTGTTGTATTCGATGGTTTCCAACCCCGAAAAAAGCATGGATTGTCGTAAAACAGACAAGTCGTGACTCAACGGATTGAGAATGTTTACGTTAAAATTATCGTTTAACGAGTCTGACAAGGCCGTATATTTTGGCGTTGTGAGCGAGTTGTTTAATATTTCGTGGAATCCGAGCGAAGTCAATTGCATCGCTACTTTTTTCTGCACCCAATAATCTTCGCCTGGTTTAACAGCCGCCGTACTGGCATTGAGTTTCTCGGTAAATTTAATGTTGTTGTAACCATAGACGCGCAGCACTTCCTCGATAATATCAACATCGCGAATCACGTCGTTTCTGTACGCTGGAATCGATAGCCCAATCCCTGTTTCGGTCAGGTTGCTGACTTTCATTTCGAGCGATGTGAGAATCTGCTTGACAGTATCAATCGGAATGACTTCGCCAATCAATTGGTTCATTTTTTCGAACTGCAAGAATACCTGATGGTCTTCTATTTTTTTAGGGTAGAGATCGAGCAAGTCACTTGTAATTTCACCACCTGCCAGTTGCAAGATTAAAATTACAGCACGGCGCAATACATAATCGGTGATGTTTGGATCGACTCCACGTTCGAAACGGAAAGATGCATCGGTGTTCAATCCGTGTCTTTTCGAAGTTTTTCGAACACTCACGGGATCAAAATAAGCACTCTCTAAAAATATGCGTGACGTGTCTTCTGTTACGCCACTGTCGATACCGCCATAAACGCCGGCGATACAAAGTGGTTTTTCAGCGTCGCAAATCATTAAGTCTTCTTCGCTCAATTCGCGTTCTACACCGTCTAAGGTAGTGAACTTCGTTCCCTTCGGAAGTGTTTTTACGTTGATTTCGTTTCCGGTGATTTTATCCGCATCAAAGGCATGTAAAGGCTGTCCTAATTCGTGTAATACATAGTTTGTAGCATCGACCACATTGTTGACAGGCGACAGGCCAATGGCTTTTAACCGGTTCTGCAGCCAGATGGGCGATTGGGTAACTTTCAACCCGCTGAGTGTAATACCACAATAGCGTGGTGCCAAAGTCGCGTTGTCAACATTGATGGATATTTTAAACGATCGATTGTCAACTCGAAAACTACTGGTTGACGGGGTGGTGAGTTTTGTTGTAATATCTCTGTGGAGCAATCCCGCTTTTAAATCGCGAGCCACCCCCCAATGGCTCATAGCATCCGATCGGTTCGGGGTGAGGCCGATTTCAAAAATCTTATCACTTTCCACTTCAAAGTGTTTTGAAGCCAATAATCCGGGTTCCAAGCTTTCGTCCAAAACCATAATTCCATCGGCGTCGGTTCCTAATCCCAATTCGATTTCAGAACAAATCATTCCTAAGCTCACTTCGCCTCGGATTTTGGTTTTTTTAATTTCAAACGGATTCCCATCGGCATTATAAAGCGTTGTTCCAACCGTTGCAACGATTACTTTTTGTCCTTTTTCAACATTCGGTGCGCCACAGACAATCTGTAGCATTTCTTCTTGTCCGATGTCTACTTTGGTGAGTTTTAATCGGTCGGCATTAGGATGTTTATCACATTCGATTACGTGTCCGATAACAACGCCTTCGAGCCCGCCTTTCACCGAGGAAAAGTCTGTAATTCCTTCGACTTCCAGTCCGAGATCGGTGAGCAGTTCGCCCGTTTTATCCGCATCCCACGGAAGATTGATAAATTGCTTTAACCAGTTATATGAAATCAGCATAATGTTGAGAAATAAAAAGAAATGCAAATATACTATTAACCCGCCTACTTAACGAAACAGACCGTTAGATTTTCTTTGAAAAGAAACGGGTGGACCTGCTGTGAAAAATTTGCAGGTGTATGGCGAGTTAATATTTTGAATTTAAAGGAGCTATGGTGTTAGTCTCACGGGAGGCCAAGTTCAAGTCTCGCTAGCGTATGAAATGAAATTCGAGGCAGTCAATTTTTTCGCGTGTTTTGTGTATTTTGTAGTTGAATCTGATGCCGACCCAAGTTTTTTAAAACCAACTTATTTCATCTCAAATTTCCATTGCACGACGAAGTTGATTAAACTAGTTATTATGTTATAATGCACCAGCTAGGAGGTTTAGAGCGCTAAATTTTTTTTGCACCAGATTGCGACTATATTAAAAAGCAAAAAATATCGAACATAAGTTGTATCTTTACGACACTGAAAAGGATAGCATTATGGACTTAAAAACACGCAATTATAATTTTATACAGGAACTGTTTAAGGTCGATGAAGAATAGGTCATGACAGCTCTGTAACGTGCTTTAAAACAAGAAACAGAAGAACACCAGGAAATATCGAAAACTCATAAAAAAGAACTTGACAGCCGATTAAAAAGCTATAAAGACAAACCCGATGATGTTCAGGATTGGGAAGAAGTAAAACGCGATTGGTAAATGGTAATGAAATAAAGTTATTGCCAATTGTTTACACCGACCTACGAAAAGCCAAGAAATGGTATAGTGATAAAAGTAAAGCATTGGGTGAAGAATTTAAGACAGAGGTCAATAAGGAAATCGACCACATAGGCAAATACCCTGAACACTACCAACGAAATTACAAAGAACTACGCCAATCGTTGGTAATCCGCTTTCCCTACGCTATTTTTTAGTTACTTGATGAAGCACAAAAACGGGTTATAGTTTTTGGACTTCTGCACACAAGTAGAAACCCAGAGATTATTGGAAAGAGAACATCCAAATAGGTTTTAGTACAAAAAGACCCACTTCGCAAAATTTGCAGTTTTAAATTGTCCTAATTTTAGGGAAGCTTACAAAATAATCTTCTTCTTTGCCAAGTTTGCAACTTCCCACCAAACTACAATTCAAATTAACAAGACTAAATTTCTCTCACCACCTCCCGATACCCAATCGAAACCCTTGATGTAAGACCGCCTGCAAACCACAAATACGGCAAATGCCGTATTGATTTCATATTACAATTGAAGCACCTTTGGATTGTAAACCAAAAAATCCGCAATTATGAAATCTGTAAGGCTATTTTTCACTTTAAGCTGCTTTTTGATGTTGACTACAAATCCGATGTTAGGACAAAAAGCGGAACAACCCGATTTTCGGTATGATACGGGATCGAAAATAAACGAAATGACATTGACTCAGGGAGGAACAATGGTGGTTGCTACCAATAGTGGTTTGGTGGGGATAAAACCCGGTAGCAATCAGCTGTTGTTTAACTTTACCGAGTACGGACGCGTAAAGCCCGAAGAACTCACTTTTGTGCAGGATGCCCCATACGTTATTGTGGCACAAGGTGGCTTCGCAAACATCACCGCTAAAAAAACGGTCATCGACTATATGTCGGGACAAATGCTCTTTAACACTGAAAGCAACGGCTGGAAAGCAGCTTTTAACTGTGAGGTGAAGATGCCACAAAACAAACTTGTAGTAATCGGACAGCGGAGTTCTAAAGAGAAATACGCAACTGCAGTGGCCGTTTATGATTTGAACACAGGAAAAGAAGACTATCGTTTCAACCTCGGTGAACCTGGCAAAGTGACTGTAGGTGCGGGCATGCAACCCAGTGGTTCGGTGCTGCTTCTAAAAGATTACCTTATCGTTCCAACCACAAAAGGCTTGGTCGCCAAAAAAGCACAAACTGGGGAGGTTTTATGGGAAAACAAGATGAAAAACATCAGTTGGATGGTTGCCGATGCTTCAGAAAAAGAGATTTACGCTTTTGAAAGTGTCAATAACGGTAAAAATACCCGCATTCATAAAGTGGGGGTCAATGGTTCCGAACTTTGGAAAGACGACCGAAAGGTAAAAGGGCAAGTAGTTAATTTTCAAATTCTACCTCAGGGAATTGCGGTTGTAAGCAACCAAAGCGATGGCGGTAATGAGAGCATTTTCGCGACTAAAAACGAATCGAATATCGCATTTTTAAACGCTGCCAATGGTAAAGATCTCTGGGACAAAGCGCCAAAGACCAAAGGCTATGTACAGCACTTTTATGTGATGGACGACGGCATTCTCTTCGGAATTTATCAAGGAGGAATCAACAAGATTTCTTTCGACGGAAAGACACTTTTCAAAAAACCTTTAAAGACCGGAGAAAATATCCTGACGATGGCACACACGCCACAGGGTTTGATTTACATCACTTCGGAAGATGCCAATATTGTCGATCTTAATACAGGAGAACAAGTGTGGAGCAAGCCATTGAAATATAAAAGGGCAGGGGCAGTGAGTTCTACGTTAGACAAGAAAAACAACCGTTATTTGATAAGTGCCGACGAGAATTTATTCGCTGTAGAAGCAACTACCGGGGAAGTAAGTACGTTGGCAAAATCAAAATTCGATGGAAAAGAAGCACCGTCTCACGTTGAAATCCGCAACGGCGGTATTTTACTGACAAGCGATCAGAATATGAATCTGTTAGATTGGAGCGGAGATTCGCAGTGGCACGAATATTACCGAGCGCCAGGTAAAAGTGCTATGGGTGCAATTTTAGCTGGCGTTGCTGCAACAGCTGCAACGGCAACAGCGGCAGCGGCAGCACATTCGTCTATGCAGAATAATTTGGCAG
>Ga0209075_1000259_pt1 | contig 50103 bp, 38 predicted proteins | sample Stecom2011_FD_187523 | JGI IMG/M metagenome (GOLD analysis project Ga0209075, IMG submission 187523) | Agricultural soil microbial communities from Utah to study Nitrogen management - Steer compost 2011 (SPAdes) (version 2) | ecosystem: Environmental > Terrestrial > Soil > Agricultural land...
AATGGTCACGAGGTTCTAGCACTTCATTGTGACCATTACCTGCCCGAGATGTGGAGTAGCCTACCGGGAGATCATATTTATGCTTTATGGAGGGAAAAGTAGGAACAACACCCAATTCCTTCCTGATCCCAATAATAAACATCCGCTCTCTCAATTGAGGCACACCAAACCATACAGCATTAAGAAGTGCGTACCGGACTTCATACCCCATGTCGCTGGCTGTAACAGCAATCTCTTCCGCGATATTCCGTCCCGTAAACTTGCCAATCTCCCGAACGTTCTCCATGACAAATGCTATTGGCTTCAGAGCAGCAACGTAATGAAGGTAGTCAAGGTAGTAACTGGCACGTTCATCCTCACCATGAGCATAATCCTTCCCGGCCAAGCGCCATAGCGCGGCTCGCCCCAATCGCGAAAAGGCTTGGCAGGGCGGCCCCCCGATCACGACATCCGCGACGGTTTCTGGGGACTCAAACAAGTCCTTAGCGTGCGACACCACATCAGCTGGCTCGACGGACCTGATATCTGAGAAGCTACGATACCCTTCATCCGCTTTGCCTGAAAAGTTAGCTTCATGGGATTGGCGAGCAAAGTCATTGACCTCTACGGCTGCAATCGGACGGAACCCAGCTCTATCAAACCCCAGGCTCATGCCACCACACCCTGCAAACAGATCTACAGTCCGGAAGTAGCCTCTGATCCTGGCCTGTTCAAGCTTGTAGGACACTAGTTCTGTATCATTCAACGCACTAACCTCTATACGGTTTCACTGCATTTTTCGGACCTCAGCAGCCAGACTGAGGACCAGAATTGCACCAAATCTTCTGTTACCGGACTTAGGCTTATCTACTGTATCCTCATCCCTTCAAGGCTCTAAGCCACTCAGATAGAAGGCAACAAGGATACGTCAAATCAATCGTTCGAGCCACGGACGACAAAGAGTGGCTCAGCCCTGCGATTATGGAATCCGCTGGTTACCAAACCTGATCTTAACTACCCCCATAAGTGGATCGATTAAATGGATCACAACATTACGGGAAGCGAATCTATCAAAACGATGAGATGAATTGGGTAATTCCAGCTGCCGAGTTGGAGGGCGCGGGTGTCAAGGGGTTGGTGCGGCCCGCAGCGGAGCGAGGACTCGGCCCCTTGACACCTACAAACCTAATACGCTCAAAGCACGGTTGCAGTGAAGCTGCAACCCTGCTCTCGGCGAGAGTGGGGTGTGGGGCGAAGCCCCACATGGAATTAACACGAGACAAGGCTCTGCGTACTTATTCCGTCTCCTCTGCTTCCTGAATTGTCTCTTTCTTTTTTGCAATCGGAAGTAGCTGAGCCCGCAATTCATCCTCAATCTCCTGTGCAATTTCCGGGTTTTCCTTTAAGAATTTGCACGCATTAGCCTTACCCTGGCCAATCTTGTCACCCTTATAGGCATACCAGGCACCAGACTTATCAACAAGCCCTTGCTTGACGCCAAGATCAATGATCTCACCAAGCTTGTTTGTGCCCATTCCATAAAGAATCTGGAATTCAGCCTGTCTGAATGGAGGTGCTACTTTGTTTTTAACAACTTTCACACGGGTTTCGTTACCAATAACTTCGTCGCCTTCCTTCACGGAACCAATTCGACGAATGTCCATACGCACAGAACTATAGAACTTGAGCGCATTACCACCAGTTGTAGTCTCCGGGCTCCCGAACATCACGCCGATCTTCATTCGAATCTGGTTAACGAACACCACGAGACAGTTCGCATTCTTAACGTTGCCGGTCAGTTTCCGCAGAGCTTGAGACATCAGTCGAGCCTGAAGACCTACATGGCTATCTCCCATTTCCCCCTCTATCTCAGCTTTAGGGACAAGAGCGGCTACAGAATCAACGATAATTAGTCCAACGGCATTTGACCGAACCAACATGTCAGTAATTTCGAGCGCCTGCTCCCCCGTGTCCGGCTGGGAGACCAGCAAATCATCCAGATTTACACCGAGCTTTTCGGCGTAGACAGGGTCAAGTGCATGCTCTGCGTCAATGAAGGCGGCATTAAGGCCTTTCTTCTGTGCTTCAGCTACCAACTGCAAACAAAGTGTGGACTTACCGGCACTTTCAGGGCCGTAAATCTCACAAATTCTCGAAAGGGGCAGTCCACCAATGCCGAGAGCCACATCAAGCCCCAGGGAGCCAGTGGAAATAGCGGGCATAGGCCCAGTCGATTCGTTCATTTTCATGACCGAACCTTTGCCAAACTGGCGCTCGATCTGTGATAGCGCTGCGGTGAGCGCTTTGGCGCGATTATCTTCCATTAGATGCTCTCCAAATTCTTTCTTAAAAATAGGGGCTGAACCGGTTCATTTTTTTGAGGAGGGTCAAACTAGCTTCTAGGCAGCTCACTCAGTCAGTCAGTCAGTATGAACCACTTTTTCTATCCGTTATTAATAGATCTCGACAATCCGGCCATACGGCAGGCCGCCAATACCCAGGGCGACGTCCAGCCCCAGCGAACCGGTAGACACCGCAGGAATGGCTTCACGGGGCTGGTCGCCCATTTTCATCACGGCGCCTTTACCAAACTGGCGCTCAATCTGACCCAGTGCTGCGCTGAGCGCTTTCTTGCGGTTGTCTTCCATCGTTACCTGCCCTCGTTATTCAATCGACGAAACCGGAAAGGTGTACAGTACTTTCCTGTATATTTGAACAGTATTAAACCATAAGCGCCGGTCCAGACCAACCCCCGCCAGGCGGAAAAATGTCACCGTTGTTCCAGAAAGCGGGTAACCTGCTGCAACACGTATAGAACTGCCTGCCGCCGCACGGCGTCCCGGCCCCCTTCAAAACACTGAACGCTCGTTTCCGTCTCGGCGGAGCCTGTTCCCCAGGCAAACCACACGGTGCCTACCGGTTTTTCAGCACTGCCCCCGCCGGGGCCGGCCACCCCGCTGATCGCCACGGCCACATCCACACCTGCCGTATCGATGGCGCCTGCCACCATCTGGCGTACCACCGATTCACTCACGGCACCATGCTGCTCCAGCACCGGGCCTTCAACCCCAAGAATGGCCTGTTTGGCCTCATTGCTGTAGGTGACCAGACCTGCCATCAGGTAGGCCGACGATCCGGCCCGGTCGGTCAGGGCTTTTGCCACCCAGCCTCCGGTGCAGCTCTCTGCGGTGGCGATGGTTAGGCCCTGCCTGATCAGCAGGTCACCCAGCGTATCAGCGGCGGCCTGTAATTCCCGATCTGTTGCCAACATCTCCGTCTCCTTTACCGTGTTGCCAAACCCTGCGTTTCATCCCGGGCGTAATTTTCCTACAATCCCGGGTTTGACCCAATCGCGTGACCAAGCGGATGCCTCCATGTCAGTAGCCCAGACCGATCTTTCCAAGCACACCCCGATGATGCAGCAGTATCTGAAGATCAAGAGGGAACACCCGAACGAAATGCTGTTCTATCGTATGGGCGACTTCTACGAACTGTTCTATGACGACGCCCGGAAAGCCGCCGAGCTGCTGGATATTACCCTGACTGCCCGGGGCCAGTCGGGAGGCATGCCCATCCCGATGGCGGGCGTGCCCTTTCACGCGGCCGAAGGTTACATTGCCCGCATGGTGCGCGCAGGTCAATCCATCGCCATCGCAGAACAGATCGGCGACCCGGCAACCAGCAAGGGGCCGGTGGAGCGTCAGGTTGTGCGCATCGTCACCCCCGGCACGCTCAGCGACGAAGCGTTCCTGGAAGATCGGCGGGACAGCCTTCTGGTGGCCATTTTCAACCACAGGGAACGCTTTGGTTTCGCCTCCCTCGATATTTCGAGCGGCCGTTTTGTGGTGGCGGAACTGGACACCCTGGAAGCCCTGCAGGGTGAACTGCAGCGCATCAGGCCCGCTGAGATCCTGATCAGCGAAGACTTCCCCTACGCCGATCTGCTTGAAGGCTACACCGGAGTGCGGCGCCAGGGGCCCTGGCTGTTTGAGCTGGACTCCGCGCGCCGGGTGCTGACGCAACAACTGCAGGTAAGGGACCTGACCGGCTTTGGCTGTGAAGACCTCCATCTGGCGGTGTGCGCCGCCGGGTGCCTGCTGCAATATGCCCGCGAAACCCAGCGCACGGCCCTGCCGCACATCCGTAAACTTACCCGTGAGCGCCGGGAAGACGCGGTCATCCTGGATGCCGCCAGCCGCCGCAATCTGGAAATCGACACCAACCTGATGGGCGGCCACCAATACACACTGTCGTGGATCATGGACCGCACCGCCACGGCGATGGGGGCCCGGGAACTGCGGCGCTGGCTGAACCGGCCGCTGCGTAACCTGGCCACGGTACAGGAACGCCAGCAATCGGTTTCGGCCCTGCTGGAAGGCTTTCATTACGAACCCGTCCACGACCTGCTCAAACAGGTGGGCGATATCGAGCGGATCCTCGCCCGGGTCGCACTGCGCTCGGCCCGGCCCCGGGATCTGGCCCGCCTGAGAGACGCTTTCCAGACCCTGCCAGCACTGCAACACGCCCTGGAGCCGGTGGACTCGCCCCGCATCAGAGCCCTGGCCGGGACGATTGGCGAATACCCGGACCTGGCCGAGCTGCTGGATCGGGCGATTCTGGAGAACCCGCCTGTGGTTATCCGTGACGGCGGTGTGATCCGGGAAGGTTTTGACGACGCCCTGGACGAGCTGCGCAACATCAGTGAGAACGCCGGCCAGTACCTGCTGGATGTCGAGACCCGTGAGCGTGAGCGTACCGGCATCTCTACCCTGAAGGTGGGCTACAACCGGGTGCATGGCTATTACATCGAAATCAGCCGGGCCCAGTCAGCCCAGGCCCCGGCAGACTACATCCGCCGTCAGACCCTGAAGAACGCGGAACGGTTTATCACCCCGGAGCTCAAAGAGTTCGAAGATAAGGCCCTGAGCGCCAAAAGCCGCGCTCTGGCCCGTGAAAAAACCCTGTACGACGACGTACTCGAAACCGTCGCGGAACAACTGGCACCCTTGCAGGATGCCGCGCAGGCTCTGGCGGAGCTGGATGTCCTCAGCAACTTTGCCGAACGCGCCACCAGCCTGCGCTTCAGCGCCCCCGAGTTTACCGGTCAGCCCGGCTTTGAGGTGGAGAACGGTCGTCATCCGGTGGTCGAGCAGTTACTTGATGAGCCTTTCGTGCCCAATAACCTGCTGATGGACGAAAAGCGCCGGATGCTGGTCATTACCGGCCCCAACATGGGCGGTAAGTCCACCTATATGCGCCAGGCGGCTCTGATCGCCCTGCTGGCCTACAGCGGCAGTTTTGTGCCGGCCGACCGGGCGGTGCTCGGCCCCGTGGACCGGATATTCACCCGCATGGGCTCCTCAGATGATATTGCCGGGGGGCGCTCAACGTTTATGGTCGAGATGACGGAAACCGCCAACATTCTGCACAATGCGACAGAACACAGCCTGGTCCTGATGGATGAGGTGGGGCGTGGTACCAGCACTTTCGATGGACTGTCCCTGGCCTGGGCCACCGCCGAGCACCTGGCCAGAGATATCCGTTGCTATACCCTGTTCGCCACCCATTACTTTGAGCTGACCCAGCTCGCAGAAGAACTGGAGCATGCGGTAAACGTTCATCTGACCGCGACCGAGCACGAGGATTCCATCGTGTTCCTGCATAATGTGCATGAAGGCCCGGCCAGCCAGAGCTACGGCCTGCAGGTGGCCAGGCTTGCGGGCGTGCCTCAGGATGTCATCCAGGCCGCCCGAACCCAGCTGGCTCTGCTGGAGATGACCGCCGATCCCACGCCGGCGCCGGCGGTGCAGCCCCCCGCCCCCGAAGCCAGGCCGCTTGGGCAGACCGAAACGGTGATTCAGGGAGATATGTTTGCATCAGCCGGGCCGAGTGCCGTGGAACGGCTTCTGGAGCAGCTTGATGTTGATGAACTCTCGCCCCGGGACGCACTTAATCAGCTGTACGAACTTAAAGCACTGCTGAAAAACTGACGGGAATCAGGGCCAGAGTTACACTGCGTAATAAGGTTATAGCGGCCTGACGCTTGCGACGACGCAGGCCGCTCCCTACAATATCGCCACCAAATTATAAGAGGGGCCTTTTTCCGGGCTCCTGATGAGACTGAACGTTCTATGAACCAGGGATCTTACTATGGCGTTTATCGTTACTGATAACTGCATCAAGTGTAAATACACTGACTGCGTGGAAGTATGTCCGGTTGACTGCTTCTATGAAGGCCCCAACTTTCTGGTAATCGATCCGGATGAGTGTATCGATTGCGCCCTGTGCGAGCCCGAGTGTCCCGCAGAAGCGATCTTCTCTGAAGATGAACTGCCGGCGGGCCAGGAAGCCTTTGTTGAGATCAACGCAGACCTCGCAGGCAAATGGCCGAACATCACGGAAAAGAAAGATCCTCTGCCAGACGCTGCAGAGTGGGACGGCAAGCCCGACAAACTGCAGTATCTGGAGCGCTGACAGACAGCCCCGGTACGGTAACAAAAAAACCGGAAGCCTCAGGGCTTCCGGTTTTTTGTGGCGACCACGATCAGTGGCGGACTCAGTCCTGGGCCGCTGCTTTTTTTGCCGCTGCCGATTTGTAGAAGCCACCGAGCCGGCGACGCACCAGCTCCTCGATGTAACCCTCGCTGTACAGCACCTCAATTACCGGCAGCGCGACCTGATCAATCTCGGTCACGATGACCTCCCGGGTCACACCCAGGTCTTCCAGTAACTCCAGCACCGGGCGATCCCCGTACTTGGCGAACAGGTGCTCTACCACAGCCCGGGCACAGCCTTCAAAGTAGGCTGTTTTCCGAAAGCTCAGCCAGAACTCATAACCCAGTACCACGAACTCCTGCAGTTCAACATCGCCCAGGCCTTCCTGTAAATCTGCAACCGTCTGGTCTTCCAGAGTGACCCAGGCCGCCATCACACTGTCCCGAAGCTCCTCATCGGTAAGGGCCCGGTGCAGAAACTGCTCACTGCGGGCGATCAAACCAGGCAGGCTATCCGACAGCCAGGTCTTGACCCGGCGTTCGAACGCCTCATCCAGCCCTTTAACCGCTTTGTTCGCCATCTTCTTGCTGAACTTCATCATCGAGCCCACGCCGGGCACTGAGCGGGTGATCAGGTTGTCTTCGTAGAGGTAGTTCACCAGGCCGTGATACACCACATTGGAGACCAGTTCCTGGTACACCGGGTGCGCCATCACCTCACGGATGATCCGTTCCCGTTGTTTGCGCAGCCCCAGAGCTTCCTCCAGAAAGCCACTGGCCTGCTCCCGGGGCAGAATGTCTCCAAGGCGGGTCTGCGCCTGTACCGGAGCATTCAGCACTTCGGTGGCCATCTCGGCCGCCAGCTCCGGCACGCCGCCATCCAGCTCCATATCAACCACAAGCCGCTGTATCACACCCATTACCCGGTCCACACTGATCAGCCGTGCCAGCGGCACCTCGGCGGCGTATCGCAGCAGCTCATCAGCCTCCTTCTCCAGAAACTTCTTCAGCCTGGCCCCTTTCAGCGAGGCCATTTCGTGTTTTACGTGAGCCTCAAACAGGGCATCCAGAACATTGGGGGCGGTATTACTCATAAACCTGACATCCTCTGGCTTTATTCCCGAAACATTTCAGGCAGGCTATCACGGATGCGGGGAACAGGGGTTTGCCTGAATTACCCCGGACAGAACGCGAACGGGCCAGTGCGGTCCGTCGCCACTACTGAAAGTCGGCAAATTCATGAGGCCCGGCCGCCAGAGCCAGGCACAGGCTGCCCGGACCTACGTAGATCGAACTGGTAATGCCCATCTGGGACAACAGGAGCTCTACCCCGTGTTTTTTACAGGTTTCCCTTAACTGGTCCAGCCCGGGAAGAGCGTCAATCTCGGCCCAGCTCAGGCCACACGAGAGGCTGACATAGGGGGTTAACAGCCCTGCCTCTACCCGGCCAATGGCATAATTCATGACCTTCTCGACGGCGGCATGGAAATCCCGGGTTTTGGCCACGGGTTTGCCTTCGACGCCCTGCCCGAAAATCACCGGATTGATGTTCAGCACCTTACCCAGGAAGGCAGCGACGGCCGAGACGTTATTATCGCCCCGGCGCCGTGCCCGCTCCCGGATGTAATGCAAATCGCGGGGGATCACACAGGTGTAGATCCTGTCGGTGAAAACTTCTACCTGGTGCCGGAGTGCATTTTTTGACAGCTGCTGGTCGATCAACCGGAGCGTGTGCGCCGCCAGCAGACCCTGGCCGGCGAATATCTGTTTGCTGTCGATGACCCGCATGGAGAACTTGCCTTCCCGGCCGGCCGCACTCCGGGCGTGCTGGTAGTTGGCCATGACCATGTTCATCGCTTCGCTGGCGTGGTCGAAGACCTGGCTACGACTGCGGGTGACCGTTTCACAAATCGCCACATCGTACTGGGTGACAATTTCTTCCATGAACAGATCGTAGATCTGCCGGGTGGAAAAGGCTTCGGTTTCGGCCTGGTGGCCCTTGCCGAGCAATCCGCTCTCGTAGAACTCCTGGGTGCGGACCGGATCACGGGTATCGAGGTAGGTATGGCCATCAATGATGGCCGTAACCGGCAGCACAAAGAGATCATGCTTGCGGAAAAACTCATGGGGTAGATCACAGGCTGAATCGACGATAAGACCAACTCGCATCTGGAATGCCTCCGCATGGGGCGACTCTTGCTCTGGCCACCCTTTCTTGTGATTATTCTGAAGACACAAGTGTCACATATAGCCCCGGAATTACCAGCGGTTCTGTGACCGGATTAACAAAAAGGCCTGAGACCACAAGTTCCAGATAAAAAAAGGGGGGCATCAAGCCCCCCAAGGACACACAGCGGGAAGGGGTGCCGGTATCCCGGCGGCCCCGGATTCGTTTTTACTCAGGTTGCTCGACTTCCGCCGCTTTCGGCGTCGTGGTGAAGCGGAGCAAATGGGTGCGCTCAATCAGGACATACAGAATTGCGCCGGCCGCCAGACCCCAGCCTGCGCCATACACCGCGAGTACCACACCCATGGTGCCGGCAATTCCGCGCTCGGTGTTGTTCTGCAGCTGTTCAAGGCCCACCATCAGGCAGATATACCCGGTAAGGATCAGCGTCAGCGACAGTGCAATGGGCAGTACCGGCTGGAAGAAGCTCACCAGCGGCAGCATGAACAGCGCCAGAAAACCGCTGATCCAGAAGGTGCCGGCCCCACTGTAAATTGACTCCATGGCATTACGGCCGTACTTGTAACGTTCCGCCATGGTTGCCGCTACCGCAGTCCAGATCGGACCCGCCAGGCCCGGGTACGGAGCAAAGAACGCATGCAGGGCATTGCGGATCGCAGTAATCAGGTGCACCCGGTCGATGTTGTTCTCGATGACTTCGTCGGGGCGCAGTTCATCGGCCCGCTGCATCAGCGACTGGCCAACAACGATGTCTCCGAAGGCGATGATATAGGCAATAACCGCCGTGGGCACCGCGAGCATGAAGACACTGGCATCCGGAAAGCCAACGGTAAACGGCAGGTAGTTCCACATTTCACCAAAGGCCGGCGCGGTAATGCCAAACTGCACGTCGGGCATATCGTATTCACCGATTCCGATACCGATGAAAATGGCAATCAGCATACCCGGCACCATGCCGTAGTTAACGATCTTGCGCGCCCAGGGCAGGCGTTGAGTAAGCCCGTGGAAGGAGACCGAGAACATCAGGTAAAGGCAGACCAGGCTACCCAGCACCAGTGATACCGGGGTATTGGCCAGACGGCCGCCGGTGTCGATCTCACCCATCAGCGCGGCAATACCGGCACCGATAATGATCCCGCCTTTCATGGAGTTTGGAATCAGCCGTACCAGAGCGCTGCCCAGTCGGGTAACGCCAAGCACCAGGAAGATGAGGAACACCAGGAACTGCAGCGCAAACAGCGCCTGAATCGCCTCCGGGCCGGGTTCAAAGTCTCCCAGGAACAGCAGCACCACAGGAATGCCGGGGGTGATCCAGCCGGGTACGAACGGGATACCGAGCAATGCCGGCAGCATAAACCCGATACCACACACGACCACGTAGGCAAGGGCGACGTCGTAAGGCAGGCCAAGCGTACTCTGCAGCAAGGGGATCATGCCCAGACTGACCACAAACATGATCAGCGCCTGCATCATCTCCGCAAATTCCCAGCGGTAATGGATAAAAGGGAGACGGACTTTGAACGGGCCTGCCGGCCAGTACGGCTGCTCTTCACCGTCCTTTCTGTGGAACACTTGCATAACTATACCTCCAGGCACATGACTCAGCGGTGCCAGTTACTGTTGTTGTTGGAAAAGAGGCTAGGCTGCGCCGGTTGGCGCAGCCATCGGCACTGGGTCTCAGTCCAGATCCCTGGCCTGATCCCGCAGGACAAACTTCTGGATCTTCCCGGTGGAAGTCTTCGGAAGCTCCGAGAACACAATGGTTTTGGGAACCTTGAAGCGAGCCAGATGTTCGCGGCAGAAGCTGATGATGTCCTCTTCGGTCACGTTGCCCGCTTCCGGCTTGAGGGTGACGAAGGCACAGGGTGTTTCGCCCCACTTCTCATCCGGCCGGGCCACGACCGCCGCTTCCATAACCGCCGGATGGCGATAGAGGGTGTCTTCAACTTCGATGGTAGAGATGTTCTCACCACCGGAAATGATGATGTCTTTCAGCCGGTCCTTGATCTCCAGGTAACCGTCGGCGTGCCAGACAGCCAGGTCACCAGTGTGGAACCAGCCCCCGCGGAACGCTTCCTCAGTAGCGCTCGGGTTTTTCAGGTAACCCTTCATCACGGTATTACCGCGCAGGAAAATCTCACCAATGGTTTTGCCATCTTTCGGGACCGGCAACATGGTGTTGGGGTCCGCCACCATGGTGCCTGCCAGCGTGTGGTAACGAACGCCCTGGCGCGCCTTGACCTGAGCCCGCTCGTGCAGCGGCAGGCTGTCCCATTCGGATTTCCAGGCACAGACGGTCACCGGACCATAGACTTCGGTCAGACCATAGACGTGGGTGACCTTGATACCCATTTCTTCGATGGCTCCGATCACCTGGGCCGGGGGCGCTGCACCGGCGGTCATGGATTTCACTTCGTGTTCAATGCCTGCCTTGGCTTCCGGAGAGGCGTTGAGCAGCGCGTTCAGCACGATCGGCGCGCCACACATGTGGGTCACCTGGTGATCACGAATCAGCTTCAGGATCTTTTCCGGGTCTACCCGGCGCAGGCACACATGGGTGCCCGCCAGCGCCGTGATGGTCCAGGGGAAGCACCAGCCATTACAGTGGAACATGGGCAGGGTCCACAGGTACACCGGATGCATGCCCATGGACCAGACGGTCTGGTTACCCAATGCGTTGATGTAGGCGCCACGGTGGTGGTACACCACGCCCTTCGGGTTACCGGTAGTGCCGGAGGTGTAGTTCAGTGAAATGGCGTCCCATTCATCGTCCGGGAAGCTCCACTGATAGTCAGGGTCACCCTCCTGCAGAAAGGCCTCATAATCCAGCTCACTGACCTGCTCACCCTCGCCATACTCAGGATCGTCCACATCGATCACCAGCGGCTTTTTCTCCAGCAGGCGAACGGCTTCCTTAACAACCTCTCCGAATTCACGGTCGGCAATGATTACCCGGGCTTCGCCGTGCTCCAGCATAAAGGCAATGGCTTCGGCATCGAGGCGTACGTTGAGGGTGTTCAGTACAGCGCCAATCATCGGCACACTAAAGTGGCATTCCACCATCGCGGGGATATTTGGCAGCATCACAGCCACGGTATCTCCGCGGCCAATACCGCGGCCCTTGAGAGCTGAAGCCAGACGGCGACAACGGTCGTAGGTCTCTGCCCAGTTGCGGCGAATCGCGCCGTGAATGATGGCGGGGTAGTCGGGGTAAACGCTGGCGGTGCGCTCGATGAAATCTATCGGAGACTGGACCGCATAGTTTGCGTCACGGGCGGCAAGGCCCTGATCGAAGATCGATGTCATTGTGTGGTCCTCGTATGCTGAAGTTGTTCTTATGTAAGTTCAGTAGAAAGGCTAAAGCAGCTATACTTCACATTAGAAATGATAGTAGATAATAGAAAACTTGCTAGAAATCATACCATGGTATTATGGTGAAACTACTATAACTCTATGAAATCTTCCAAAAGCGCTTCCGGCACCCTGGCCCTGCTTCCGTCAGATCCCCAGCCAACGCTGATCACAGACCCGCACGCCCGCGTGCTCGACTACAATGACTCTGCCCGGGCCCTGGTAGCCGACAGCCGGCTACGGGAGCCTCTGCAAATGTTGCCGGTGAATACGCCGTCATTGGTCGCGTCCGCATTGAGCCAGACACGACCGATCGAAAACGTGGAATCCCGGTTTGCCGACAAGGTCTGGCTCTGGACTTTTGTTCCGGACCTCCGGCATCAGCAGGTCCTGATCCGGGGCCGTGATGCCACCCGCGAGGTGCTGACTCAGGAGGAGGCCGTCAGGTCCAACCGGCTCTACCGCCTGATTACCGAAAATACCACCGACCTGATTTCCAGACACGCTCCCGATGGCCGGTTTATTGATGCCACCCCGGCTTCCTGGCGGCTGCTTGGCTACTGGCCGGAAGAGCTGCGTGGAAAACCTCTGGAGCACATTTTTGTCGGTATCAACGTGGCCGAGCAGTTCCTCATTACCCGCAACCGGCTTCGTGATGATGGCTATGCCACCATGACCCTGGAGATCCGCCACCGCAACGGCGGCCGGCGCTGGTTCGAGATCGCCAGCCGGGCCATTCGCGAGACCTACACCGGGGCAGTGGTCGAAGTCATCAGCGTGTCCCGGGACATCACTTCCCGGGTTGAGCAGGAAGAACAGAACCGCCTGCTCGCTGAGGAGCTGGCCCATACCGCGCGGCTGGCCACTCTGGGTGAGCTGGCATCAAGTGTGGCCCATGAGATGAACCAGCCGCTGGCGTCTATCGTTAACTTTGCCAGTGCCAGTCAACGGTTTCTCAAAGGTGCCGAAAACGACCCCAAGAAGATCGCCAAGGTAGAAGACGGGCTGCAGAAGATTGTGCATCACGCTAACCGGGCCTCTACCGTGATACGCCGTCTGCGGGCGTTCCTGCATAAAGGCGACAAACAAATGGCACCGGTTGAATTAAACGCGGTGGTCCATGATGTCGTACGCCTGTGCCAGTGGGAGGCCGACAAAAACGGCGTACGGTTACTTGAGCGCCTGGCAACCCCCTCACCCGTCGTAACCGCCGACCCGGTCCTGCTGGAGCAAGTGCTGATCAACCTTATCCGCAATGGCATCGATGCGAATGTGGAAGCCGGCTCATCGCCCGATGCGGGCGCCGCGTCGCTGATTACCGTCAGTACCTGTATTAACGAGCAACAGGAAACATTGCTACAGGTAACCGACGAAGGGCCTGGCCTGGACGATCAGGGCATTCGCCAGATGTTCCAGCCATTCTATACAAGCAAGCCCAAAGGCCTTGGCCTGGGGTTATCCATGAGCCAGTCCATCATCGAAGGTTTTGGCGGTTTTCTGGATGCCATTCCTGCCAACACCGGCGGCCTTTCGCTGATTTGCCGTTTTCCGGCCAACCTTTCCTTCAACAACAGCCGCGGGGGCCATAGAATGACTGCCGCCAGCAATAATCCGGAGTGATCCACTGATGTCTCCCAGCGTACCTTCCGAGGCCAATACCGTATTCGTGGTAGATGACGACGCCGGCATGCTGGAGTCCACCCAGTGGTTGCTGGAATCGGTCGGATTACAGGTGCAGGCCTACGGCGACGGACGCCAGTTTCTGAACGAGGTGGGCAACAACCGCCCCGGCTGTCTGGTGCTGGACATCCGCATGCCTGGCCTCGGCGGCCTGAACGTGCAGGAAGAATTACAGAAGCGCGGGCTGGAAATTCCCGTTATCTTTGTGTCTGGCCATGCCGATGTGCCGATCGTGGTCCGCGCTTTCAAATCCGGTGCCTTTGATTTTATCGAGAAGCCCTTCAATGAGCAGTTGCTGCTGGACAGCGTGCAGCAGGCCCTTCAGGAAACCGGTAAAGCCGCCGGCAAGCTGGCCGCCAATGGCGATACCGAAGCCCTGATCGCCACCCTCACCCGCCGGGAAAAAGACGTTTTCCTGCCCCTGGCTCAGGGCTACACCAGCAAGGAAATCGCTGAACAGCTGGATGTCAGCGTTAAAACCATCGACCTGTATCGGGCTCGGGTAATGAAGCGCCTGGGCGCAGAGCGGCTGCCGGATGTGACCGGCATTGCCATTGCTGCGGGGCTGCTGGACCCGGCAAATCTCAGAACCGGTCCGGGCTGACCCCGGACTGTACCTCCCGGGCGATGGCACCCAACCGGTCAACAGCAGCTTCAATCCGGCCGGTCCAGGGATTGCCGCCGTTCAGCCGCAGGCAGTTGTCGAACTTGTTGGAGGTGGAGAACATCCGCCCCGGGGCGACGTTTATATTCTCTCCCCGCGCCCGGTGATACAACTCGGTACCCGACACCCCCTCCGGCAACTGAACCCAGAGCACAAACCCGCCCTGGGGCCGACTCACCGCGGTGCCCTCCGGAAAGGTTCTGGCAATGGCCGAACGAAGTCGGTCGGTGGACTCCTTGTAGTGCTGCCGGGCGGAGCGTAAGTAACGGTCATAACCACCCTGTTCCAGAAAATGGGCGACCGCCAGCTGCGGGATGGTGGAAGTTGCCAGATTCACAAAATATTTGTGTTGCCGGGCCGCGGCCATGTGCCTGCCCGGGACCATCCAACCGAGCCGAAGGCCCGGCGAGATGGTCTTGGAGAATGAGCTGCAGTAAATCACATTATCAGCCTGATCAAAGGCCTTGGCCGGGCGCGGGCGATCGCCGGTATGAAAAAGGTCGCCGTAGATATCGTCTTCAATCAACGGCACTCCGGCAGCCGCCAGCATGGACACCAGCTGTTGTTTGCGCTCGTCGCTCATCCGGGCACCCATGGGATTACTGTGGTTTGGCACCACCACGCAGGCTTTCAAGGGCCACTGCTCCAGGGCAAGCTGCAGGCCTTCAAGACTGATGCCGTCTGACGGGTGGGTGGGGATTTCAATCACCCGCAGGCCCACCAACTCCAGCGCCTGCAGGATGCCGGGAAACGAAGGTGACTCCACGGCGACGATATCCCCGGGCTGGGTCACCGCCCGCAGGGCCAGAATGATGGCCTCCTGGGCTCCGTTGGTGGCCAGCACATCATCTGGCGCAATGGGCACTCCAATGGTGGCCATTCGCTGCGCAATCTGACGCCGGAACGATTCCTTGCCCGGAAACGCATAGTCGAGGGTTTCCAGGCCTCGCCTCGCTGCCCATAACGTGCTCTGCTGAATCTGCCGGACCGGCAGGTAGTCCGGGTGCGGAATGGCTGTGGCCAGAGGCACCATACGCTTTTGTTCGTCGGCACACAGGTCCAGGGTCATTTCCCGGGCAGACACCGGTACCGGACGACTGCGCTGTTCCGGCATTCTTGGTTCCGGCAAGTCCCGGGCTGGCCGGCGCACGAAATACCCGCTGCGTTCCCGGGCCTGCAGGTAACCTCGGGCTTCCAGAGTCTGGTGGGCCTGTAGCACGGTTGAAATACTGACACCAAACTGCCGGCTCAGTACCCGCACACCGGGCACACGCTCCCCTTCCCGGTATACACCATCAAGGATCAGCGCCTGAATCTGGTCCGCCACCTGGTTGTAGAGCATGCCCATCGTGTTCTCCGCCGTGCCGTGCTTTATACGCTCTATTCCACCAGAACCGCCGCCACTATGAGCAGTACAGTTTCCCGGCTTTCCGGCAGTACAGTTTCCGTTTTTCTGCATCTGTACCGATTCAATAACACTGTATCTGAATCTGTTATGGAAATCCGATGAAACCAATAATGGTTCCTGAATCAGAAAAGGAGTTTCATCATGGCAACGGCAACCATCCCAAAACCCGACTCGCGTTCACCGCGCCCCGTTCACCGCGCCACCCGGAACGATATGCTGGGCCTCTATGCCACAGGGGGCACGCCGACCGCCGGCACACTGATGACAGTTATGCAGGCCCTGGCCCATGAGGGTATCCGTGTGATACCCGTTGGCAACCATCACTGGGTTCTTCGGGGCGCCGCGCCGCTGCCCGAGATTCACTGTTACAGTGAGCAGGAGCTACATGGAATCTCAGTCTCACCAGCCAGGCGCGTTCTACTAACAACCCACAAGGACAACCCATGAAGACCGATATCTACCAGGTGGATGCTTTTACCAATGAACTGTTCCGGGGAAACCCTGCGGCGGTGATGCCCCTGAACAGCTGGCTTCCGGAGCAACAGATGCAGGCCATTGCCCTGGAGAATAACTTGTCCGAGACCGCTTTCCTGGTGCCACTCCCGGAGCAGGACGATGCAGATTTTCATATCCGCTGGTTCACCCCGGCGATAGAGGTGCCACTGTGCGGGCATGCCACCCTGGCGTCGGCGTGGGTGGTGTTCAATCGTCTTGGCTGGCAGCACGACAGGGTTCGTTTCCGGTCGAAAAGCGGCCCCCTGGCGGTTACCCGCCGTTCCGATGACTGGCTGGAACTGGACTTCCCCAACCTGTCGTTTGAACGCCGACCAACCCCGGAGTTAATCCGGAAAGCGCTGCCAAACGCCCCCGAGCAGGCGTTCTACGTGCCAAATGACACCAACTACATGGTGGTTCTGGGCTCAGAAGCTGCAGTGATCGAAGCAGCACCGAACCTGGGATTGCTGGCAGACCTGGGCAATCAGGGACTGATCGTTACCGCGCCAGGAACTCAGTGCGATTTCGCCAGCCGTTACTTCGCCCCCGGAGCGGGTATCGATGAGGATCCGGTAACCGGCTCCATCCACAGCGTGCTGGTGCCCTACTGGGCTGAACAGCTCGGCAAGCAAACACTGGAAGCCCGCCAATTCTCTGCACGCGGTGGCGTTCTGCGATGCGAGCTCAGAGGTGACCGGGTAGCCATCGCCGGCCAGGCGGCGTTTTACATGGAAGGGTCCGTTTACCTGCCCTGAGGCTGATATACTGCCCGCCATTTTCAACGAGTGGTGGGCAGTTCTATGGCAGGTTCAACATCCAGGTACGATGTCATCATCATCGGCGCAGGCGCTGCCGGGCTGATGTGCGCGGCCACCGCCGGTTATCGCGGCCGCAAAGTACTGGTGCTGGACCACGCCAACAAACCGGGCAAGAAGATCCTGATGTCTGGCGGTGGCCGATGCAATTTCACCAACCTGAACAGCACGCCTGCGAACTTTCTCTCCGACAACCCGCACTACTGCATCTCCGCGCTAAAGCGCTATACCCCGCAGGATTTTGTGGAACTGGTGGACCGCCACGGTGTGAAGTATGAAGAGAAAGCGCCGGGCCAGCTGTTCTGCAAAAACAGCGCGAAGGACATTCTCAACGTGCTGCTGACCGAGTGCGAATGGGCCGGCGCCGAGATTCGCATGAACACGTCGGTGTCCGGCATTCGGCAAGCAGGCTCGGGCTTCTCCCTGAAGACCAGTGGCGGCACACTCGGTTGCGAATCCCTGATCGTGGCCTGCGGTGGGCTGTCGATTCCCACCATGGGTGCCACCGGCTTTGGTTACGAGATTGCCAGGCAGTTTGGCCTGAGGGTGCTACCCACCCGTGCGGGGCTGGTACCCTTCACCCTGCACCCGGAACTGAAGCAACAACTGGCGCCGTTGTCTGGAGTTAGCTGCCCGGTGGACGCCCACTGCCACCAACAACACTTCCGGGAACCCATGCTGGTAACCCATCGCGGCCTCAGTGGCCCGGCCATGCTGCAGGTGTCCAGTTACTGGCAGCCAGGCGATGCGGTACACATCAACCTGCTGCCGGCTGAGAACATTCACGACGACCTGCTGGCCCTGCGCAACAGCAAGCCGCAATCCACCATCGCGCACTATCTGAACCAGCACCTGCCGAAACGATTCGCCCAGGCGTTTAACGACCTGCACGGCTGGAACGGCCCACTGCAGGGGTATCGCAACCAGGAACTGGAACAGGTTGCCGGCACGCTTGGCGACTGGACCATCAAGCCGGCCGGAACAGAAGGTTACAGAACCGCCGAAGTGACCCTGGGCGGTGTGGATACCCGCCAGCTATCCTCCAAAACCATGGCGACCCTGGAGCACCCGAACCTGTACTTTATCGGGGAAGTGGTGGACATTACCGGCCACCTGGGCGGCCATAACTTTCAGTGGGCCTGGGCCTCGGGCGTGGCGGCCGGTAACGTGGCCTGACGCTGCTACAGATACTTTTCGATCGGTAACCAGGACAGCAGCCGGGAGCCAAAGCGGCGCCAGAAGCCGGTAGCGGGCTCCCGGGTAACCTCACCCTCTGTCGAATGCCACACCAGCCTGCCGTTGTCATCCAGCATCACCTGCCAGCTGTTTTCCGGTTGCATCGCATAATGGATATCGTCAGCCACCATGGCGGCCAGTTCCGGGCTGTGAATCACCACTACGGTTTCGCCGTTCAGGTAGATGGAGCGCAGATTCACGTTAAACGAACCGATAAACAGGGTTTCCCGGTCGAAAACCACCGCCTTCGAGTGCAGGCTGACGACCGCATCCCGGCAGGCGCGCGGGCTGTCTACCCAACGCTGGCAACCCGCTGCATCCGGACGCAACTCGTATAACGCCACACCATGCTCCAGCATCTCCCGGCGCCAGCGGGCGTAGCCCGCGTGATTGGGCATCAGGTCGTTGCTGGCCAGCGAGTTGGTCAACGCAGCCACCGCCAGGTCCGGGTTCCGACGCTGGGTCAATCGCTCAAGCTGATCGTCTGTAAGCGTCAGGTAGGCGGATTCAACGAGAATCTCGCTCTGTGCCGAATCAATCAGCTCATACAGGGCCCGGGCGCTGTTCTGGGGTGTGTTGGTGGCGGCATCCGGGTCTTTGAGGGGTGGATCGAACACCAGATGTCCCGGCGCAATCACCAGGGTTTCAAACCAGTCCCGCAGATAGTCCTGCGCAGCCTGCGCATGCCGGTGTGGTTCAACGCCGATATCCGGCGTGGTGGAGGCGTCCTGGATCAACTGCTCCAGCCGGGTCCGGGCCTGCTGGTGGTCAGCCATCCTGTAGAGACGGACCAGCGGGTACGACCACTGGCTGTTCCAGTAGGCGTCAAAGTTTGTGGTCATGTCGGTGGCCAGCGGGCCGAGGACCATGACATCGCGGTCCCGGAAGTTCAGCTCGGCATGTTCGTCAAAGTACTCATCCCCGATGTTCCGGCCTCCGGTAATACCCACATGGCCATCAACAATAAATGTCTTGTTGTGCATCCGGCGATTGATGCGATCAAAGTCGATGGCCAGCGATAACCATCGGCTGAGGCCGCCACGGGATCGGGCAGGGTTGAAAATGCGTACCTGGATATTCGGGTGCGAGTCCAGCGCGGAGAACAACGGCTCTTTGCCTGCCGCATTGATGTCGTCCAGCAGCAACCGGACCTGAACCCCACGCTCAGCGGCCGCCGCCAGGCGGCCCGCCATGTAATGCCCGGTAACATCGTTATTCCAGATATAGTACTGAGCGTCGATGTAGTGCTCTGCCGCCTCAATCAACGCGGCCCTGACCAGAAACGCATCACGGCCGGAGTCCAGGAGCTGAAAGCCGGAGCGGGCACTGTCGTCCGCCAGATGCTGATGCTGCTGCTCACTCAGAAACGCCCCCTGTACCGGGGCCCGGGGCCGTTCAGGTTCATGGTCAACCGGTTTGAGAGCCGTGGAGCAACCCGCGAGCGCCAGTTGCACGCACACGCCGGCAACGAGCAGCAACAAACGACGGCTGGCCATAGGCAGGATTCCCTAGCGCAGGATAATCAGCGGTTGAGTGGCCGTTTTCAGCATAGTCGTGGTTGTGCTGCCCAGCAGAAACCGACGGACTTTTGAGTGGCCGTAGGCCCCCATCACCAACAAATCAATGCCTTGCTCCTGCTGATATTCATGCAGAGCCGGCACAACGTCTCCGGCACACAGCGCCACCACAATCTCGCTGCCCAGGCTTTCGAGTTTTGCCCGCGCCAGCTCAAGCAGGCGACGACGGTCAGCCGTATCCGGACCTACCATCACCAGATGTAACGGTACGCCACGCCACAACGGGCTGGCGGCCATCATCTCGACACCCCGGAACGCGGTTTCGCTGCCATCAAAGGCCAGCATTGCGGATCGTGGTGGCGTGAACTGATCGGGAACCAGCAGTATCGGGCGATGAACACTACGAATCACGGTCTCAAGTTGACTGCCAACCTGCATCTCCCGGTTGCTACTGTTTTCACCCCGCAGACCCAGCACAAAGAGCCGGGTACCGGCCTCCAGTGCGGTCAGCGCCTCAGCCAGATTATCGTGGCGCTGGCGTTTGCTGATTTCGGATACGCCGGACTTCTGACTGACACGGGCATGGGCGTGGTCCAGCAAATGATGACCATGCTCCAGCGCCAGCCTGGCACGCTTGCGATCCAGCTCGGCCAGTTCGTCCAGTAACTGCTCCCGGCTTCCGAGGCCGATGTTACCGGCCAGGTCCGGTTCGGCCGGGTAGCGCTCCTTATCGACCACATGCAGAAGCATCAACGGTGATGCGGTATGTTCGCTGGCCCAGGCAGCGTAATCACATACCGCCGGAGCGGCACGGGAACCATCAATACAGGCCACTATTTGCAACACCTCTGCTTGCAACATCTCTGCCTCACTTGCCGGCTGGTTAATCACTGCCCCATGATCTGCCCGACGCCTTCGGGCTTACCGTGCTCCCCAAAGCGGTCAACAATGGTGGCGCTGGCTTCGTTCAGACCCAGCACCTCAACATCGGCTCCCTCCCTGCGGAAACGGATCACCGCCTTGTCCAGAGCGCCAACGGCCGTGATATCCCAGAAATGTGCCTGGTGCAGGTCTATCACAACATTATCTACAGCTTCCCGGAAGTCAAAGGAATCAAGAAACTTTTCCGCCGAGCTGAAAAACACCTGGCCGACAACGGTATACCGGCGGGTGCCGGTCCGGCCGTCGAACTCTGACGTCACCAGCATGTAATGGCCGATCTTGTTGGCAAAGAACAGTGCCGCCAGCAAAACCCCCGCCAGCACCCCGTAGGCCAGGTTGTGTGTGGCCACCACCACCGCCACCGTCACCAGCATCACGATATTGGTAGAGAGAGGATATTTGCGCAGGTTACGCACGGAGTCCCAACTGAACGTGCCGATCGAGACCATGATCATCACCGCCACCAGCGCCGCCATGGGGATCTGCACCAGCCACTGATCGAGGACCAGCACCAGAATCATCAGAAACACCCCCGCGGTCAGCGTGGACAACCGCGTCCGGCCGCCGGACTTCACGTTGATCACCGATTGCCCGATCATGGCGCAGCCCGCCATGCCACCAAACAGGCCGGCACCAATATTGGCGATGCCCTGGCCCTTACATTCCCGGTCCCGGTCACTGGTGGTATCGGTCAGGTCATCGACAATCGTTGCTGTCATCAGCGATTCAAGCAGGCCAACCACCGCCAGGCCCAGGGAATACGGCAGGATGATCAACAGGGTCTCCAGTGTCAGAGGCACATCGGGCCAGAGAAAGATCGGCAGGGTGTCCGGCAATTCACCCATATCACCGACGGTCCGGATATCCAGCCCGATGACCATGGCAACGATCGTCAGCCCCACAATGCACACCAGCGGCGACGGCACCAGCCGGCCAACCACCGGCACCAGCGGGAACAGGTAGATAATGGCCAGCCCGGCCGCCGTCATCGCATAGACGTGCCAGGTTACGCCGGTCAGTTCCGGCAACTGGGCCATGAAGATAAGGATGGCGAGGGCATTAACAAACCCCGTCACCACAGAGCGGGAGACAAACCGCATAAGCCCGGCAAGCTTCAGGTAACCGGCCGCTATCTGGATAATACCGGTCAGCAAGGTTGCGGCCAGCAGGTACTGGAGCCCATGCTCTTTAACCAGCGTCACCATCAGCAAGGCCATGGCACCGGTCGCGGCCGAGATCATGCCGGGGCGCCCGCCGGTAAAGGCGATGATCACCGCAATACAGAAGGATGAGTACAGGCCCACCTTAGGGTCTACCCCGGCAATAATGGAAAAGGCAATGGCTTCGGGAATCAGTGCCAGTGCCACCACCGTTCCGGCCAGCAGGTCGCTGCGGATGTTTGAAAACCAGTTCTTTCGGAGAGTATCCATCATGGCGTGGGGAATCACCTGTACATTTCGGTCAATAACGGAGCCGCGAAGGGTACCAGATGTGGGGACTGAAGTGGCGCCGCGGTCCGGTTAAGTCGTTAGTACGGATGTACCTGAGAAGCCGTAATCGCCTAGAATAAAAGAGAAAATAATCAAAGACGGAAAGCTCAGCCTATGGACGATGTCGCCAGCCTGTTTATTTCAGCAAATCAGACCACGATCAATCTGGCCATTGCCCTTCTGCTTGGCGCGATCATCGGGCTGGAGCGGGGCTGGAACGCCCGGGAACAAAAACCCGGGGAACGGATCGCCGGTATCCGCACCTTTTCACTGATCGGCCTGCTCGGGGGCATTGGCGCGATTCTGGCGGTTGAAATCACCGTCTGGGCGTTTCCGGTCCTGATGCTGAGCGTTGTCGCCATTGGGCTGGTAGCGTACAGCGAACGCCTTGAGCACATCCACAACTTCAGCATCACCGGCATGGTGAGCATTCTGCTCACGTTCTGTTATGGCGCGGTTGCGGTCGCTGTCGATCCGGCCGTTGCCACCGCCGCGGCGGTGGTCACCGCCATTATCCTCGACAACAAGGCTGAAATTCACGGACTGGTGCAAAAGCTGCAGGCCCGGGAACTGGACGCGGCACTCAAACTGCTCCTGATCTCGGCGGTGCTGCTGCCGCTTCTGCCCAATCAGGCGATGGGCCCCGGCGGCGTCCTCAACCCCCAGGAAATCTGGTGGATGGTGGTAATGATCGCCTCCATCTCGTTTGTGGGCTATTTCGCTATCCGCGTGGCCGGCACCCATAAAGGCATTCTGTTTACCAGCCTCTTTGCCGGCCTCAGCTCCTCCACAGCACTGACCCTGCATTTTGCCCGACAAGCCAAACGGAATCCGGATTACAACCATCAGTTTGCCGCGGGCATTCTCATCGCCTGCGGTACGATGTTTCCGCGCATTCTGATCTATTGCCTGATCATCAACAAGGCGCTGCTGCCCAGCCTGCTCTGGCCGGTGATCACCATGAGCCTGCTGCTGTATGTACCGGCCCTGGTGATCTGGCAACGCGGCGCCGGCCGGCTAAGTATCAGCCAGCCGACCATGAACCAGAACCCTCTCGACCTGGCCTCGGCGCTTATGTTCGGCGTTCTGCTCACCGGCATTCTCCTGCTTGGTGAATTCCTGAAGAACGCCTTTGGCGATACCGGCATTTATGTGTTGGCGGCAACGTCCGGCGTTGCGGATGTGGACGCCATCACCCTGTCCCTGACCAGGATGTCCAACGATAGCCTCGCCATGCCCACGGCAGTGATCGGCATTGTGATCGCCGCTGCGGTTAACAATCTGGTGAAATCCGGTATTGCGTGGAGCATCGGCGGCCGGCAAACCGGGATTCTGGTGGCGGCTCCGATGATACTGTCTCTGGCAGCAGGCCTGGTTGTTGCCTGGCTCCAGTAACACGCCACCGGCTGGCAGCAGACGGTCTACAATGAGATCAATACCTTCTCGTTGCCGGAATAGACTGGATGGAACAAAAGCAACAGGCTGCGCGGGTCTCCCTGGCCGTCCTGATCGCGTCGGCCATCACACTGGGCATGCTGATCCTGGCCATTGTCCTGGTCACCCAGAGCTTCCGGGGCATGGAACAGGCCAAGGTCGCGGCGGCCGAGACCACGGCCCGCCAGCTGGCCCGCACCGTTGATGACCGGATCCGGGCCATTATCCGCCCCCCGGAACTGGCCCTGGCACTCCTGCGCCATGATCCGGTGATCCGGAGAGAAACGCCGGCAGAACGCCTGGGGCGGATGCCGATCATCAGCGAGGTACTGGACAGCAGCGAGATTATCAGCGCCGCCTATGTCGGCTATGACAATGGCGACTTTTTCCTGCTGCGAAAAATCCTGAGCTCGGGCTCTGTACAGTTCCCTGATGCCCCCCCCGACAGCCACTACCTGTTGCAAAGCCTGGAGCGGGACGGGGGCCAGAGCCAGGGGGTCTGGCAGTTTTACGACCGCGAGCTGCAATTGCTGGAACAACGTAACCTGGATACCTACGATTACGACCCCCGCAGCCGGCCCTGGTATCAGGCCGCACAGGCGGATACCAGCCCCAAACTGTCGTCTCCCTATGTGTTCTTTACCACCGGAGAAACCGGGCTGACACTGTCACAGCAAAGCAGTGTGCCCGGTACGGTATTTGGCCTGGACGTATCCGTTGCCGACCTGGGGCATCGCCTGGCCACCCTGAAACAGACCAGGAACAGCCGGATCGCCATTGTAAATACTGACGGAGAGCTGCTGGCCGATGCCGGCGGGCTTGTGCGGCCCGACGAGGTCATCTCCGAGCTCATACAACAGAGCGCCGAGGGCCAGCTCCGCCGGCTGCACCTTGAGGGCAAAGACTGGTATGGCATCGCGTTCGATCTTGTCGCCCTGCCGGATGACCCGCTGCGCATCCTGGTGGCGATACCCGCCAACGAGCTCCTGGCCGATGTCTGGGCGGCGCTCGCCCGGCAAACATTCGTCGCCATCCTCATTGCCCTGCTACTCCTCGTGCTGGGCTGGTTTATCGGCCGTCAGGTCGGCAAGCCCCTGGAACGCCTGACCGACCGGGTGAGCAGCTTCTCCCAGTTCCGGTTCGATACGCCCATGCGCTCCGACTCCCACATTCGGGAAGCCGCAGAGCTGGGCGTTGCCCTGGACGACATGGCCCGTACCATCCGCAGTTTCCAAAGTATTGCCACGGTACTCAACCGGGGGCAGGACCTGGATCAGCTGCTCCATGACATCCTCCAGCAGCTGGTGAATATTGTTGGTGAGCATCAGGGCGCCGTGTATCTCTACCGAAGCCGGGAGCGCCAGCTGGAACTGGCGGCAAGCCAGAACATGACCCCGCTCGGGCAGATCCCGGACGTCGCCCCGGAGGTGACCGACGCCTGGCTTATCCAGCACCTCAGGCACCAGCTTGGCGGCCAGCCCGTTGTTGCGATTCTCCGTAACCGCTCCGAAAAACTGATCGGCGCGCTGGTGATTGAAATCGAGCACCATCAGGGCCGGAGCCTCAGTACCGATCTGATTGTGTTTGTCGAGCAGATTGCCGGATCAGCCGCCGTGGCCATCGAAACCCGGGAGCTGATTGAAAGCCAGCAGGCCCTGCTGGACGGTATTATCCGCCTGGTCGCCAACGCCATTGATGCCAAATCCCCATACACCGGCGGGCATTGCGAGCGGGTCCCCAAACTCGCTCACATGCTGGCCGAACAGGCCGAACAGAGTAACGAGGGCAGTTTTGCCGGTTTCCACATGAGCGACGACGAGCGCTATGAGTTCCATCTGGCCGCCTGGCTGCACGACTGCGGAAAAATCACCAGCCCCGAGTACGTTGTCGACAAAGCGGTAAAGCTTGAAACCATCTACAACCGTATCCACGAAATCCGGACCCGGTTTGAAGTCCTGCACCGGGATGCCGAGATCCACTGCCTCAGAGCCATACTGGACGGCGCTGATCCGGAGCAGGCCCGGGCGCAACGGGACGCCGCCCAGGCCAGACTCCGGGACGACTTTGCGTTCCTGGCACGGGCCAACCAGGGCAGTGAAGGTATGGCAGACGCAGACATTGAGCGGATTATCCGGCTTGCGGCGCAGACCTGGACCCGCCACTTCAGCGACCGCCTGGGGCTCTCGGATGAAGAAGAGCGTGCCCTTGCCGGGCACCCTGAGCCCCCGCTCCCGGCCACGGAAAACCTGCTGGCCGACAAACCCGGCCACCTGCGGCCCTGGGGCAACAAGGTACCTCCGGTTCAGCCCGGCGACCCGGCCAATCGCTGGGGTTTTGACATGAAACTGCCGGCCTGGGCCTACAACCACGGCGAGATACACAATCTGACCGTACGCTCAGGCACCTTGACCGAAGAAGAACGCTTCAAAATCAACGAGCACATTGTCCAGACCATCTGCATGCTCGATGCCCTGCCGCTCCCTGATCGCCTTTCACGGGTACCGCGGCTGGCCGGCACCCATCACGAGCGGGTGGATGGTAAAGGCTACCCGCACCGGCTACACGGAAGTGAGATGAGCATTGCCGAGAAAATCATGGCGGTGGCCGATGTGTTTGAGGCACTCACCGCCGCAGACCGGCCCTATAAGAAAGGCAAGACCCTTTCGGAATCCCTGGGACTCATGGCCGGCATGGCGGCAAACGGGCACATCGACCGCGAAGTCTTTGAGTTACTGGTGCGCTCGGGAGTCTGGCTGGACTATGCCCGCACCCACCTCAACCCGGAACAGATTGACGATGTGGATGAAAGCCTGTTCATGAAGCCTTGACCAAAAACCCGTATATTCTACCTACCGATTTTATGACGAAGGATAAGTGAATGCTGATTGCGATAATCTTAGGCGGCCTGATTGGCTATGCGTTTGGTCGTTTTCCGGGCTTTTTGGTGGGAGCTGCCCTCGGCGCGTTCCTGTTCAACCGGATGAAACAACGGCTGATCGGCAAGCTTCAGAACCTGCAGTCCAGCTTTATCGAATCCATGTTCGCGGTCATGGGCGCGCTGTGTAAGGCAGATGGTGTGGTTACCCGGGACGAAATCCAGATGGCCGAAGCCATGTTCGTCCGGTTTCGCCTCAATAATGCCCAGAAAGAGATGGCAAAAGCCGCCTTCAACCGGGGCAAGGCTCCGGATTTTGATCTGGACGCTGAGCTGCAACGGTTTGTTCAGACCACGGGCCGGCAGCCGGCGTTCCTGCAGATGTTCCTGCAGGTACAGGTATCCGCGATAGCGGCAGACGGCCAGATTCACCCGGCCGAGCACGATATGCTGGTGCGCATTGCCCGAGGGCTGGGTCTTCCGGAAAGCCAGGTAGACCAGCTCGAAGCCATGCTCAGGGGGGCCCGCTCGGGGCAGGCCGGCGGCACCGCGGGCTATACCTCCGGCCAACAGCTTGAAGACGCCTACAAGGTGCTCGGCGTCTCGCCCCAGGTGTCTGATGCCGAGCTCAAGCGGGCTTACCGCAAGCTGATGAGCGAAAACCATCCGGATAAACTGGCCGGCCGGGGCATGCCCGAAAGCATGCGGGAGCTGGCCGAAGAAAGAACCCGGGAAATCAGCCATGCCTACGATATTGTAAAAGACGCCCGGAAAAACGCGGCCTAGTTACCTGAAATGACATGTTGACCTTTCGGCAGGTGCGGTATGGTTCAGGGCAACAATAACCCGCCCGGAGTACCCCATGCCGCACCGCTCTTCTGCCGCTTTTCACTGCTTCCGGGACGATGCTCTCGGCACCTCTGATGCCACCGAACTCGCCGAACGTATCCGCCGCGGAGACGTGTCGGCAGAGGAAGTAATCCGGGCAGCCATCCAACGGGCCCGGATGGCCCAACCGGTCCTGCACGGAATTGTCCACGACGATTATGACCGGGCCCTTGAGCAGGCTGCCCGTTTGCCTGATCCCTCCGCGCCCTTTGCCGGCGTCCCCATTTTTATCAAGGATAACCTGGACGTGGCCGGTTTACCCACGCGCCACGGCTCTGCGGCGGTGCCTGGCCATATTGCCCGCCATAGCAGCGCGGTAGTCCGGCAGATTCTGGCCCAGGGCTACATCAATCTGGGCAAAAGCAGTCTGCCGGAATTCGGCTTTAATGCCACCACCGAACCGGTGGGCACCTCCCCCACCCGCAACCCCTGGAATCCATTGTATTCCTCCGGCGCCTCCTCTGGCGGGTCTGCGGTGCTGGTGGCGGCGGGCGTGGTTCCGGTCGCGCACGCTAACGACGGCGGCGGGTCCATTCGTATTCCAGCGGCCTGCTGTGGGCTGGTGGGCCTGAAGCCTACCCGGGGCCGGGAGATGGCGAACGAGGCGGCCAGGGCCCTTCCGGTCAATATCCTCAGTGACGGGGTGGTGACCCGTACGGTTCGGGATACTGCCGGCTTTATGGCACACGCCGAACGCTATTACCACAACCGGAAACTACCCGAAACCGGTTACGTCGAAGGCCCCTCGGGGCGCCAGTTACGAATTGGCCTGGTGCTGGACTCCATCAATGGCTACCCCACGGATGCGGTTACCCGTCGCACCGTTGAGCAGACCGCCCGGTTACTTGAAAAGCTCGGCCACATCATCGAGCCCATGCCGGTTCCGGCCAACAACACCTTTGCACACGACTTTGCGCTGTATTGGGCGATGCTGGCCTACGGTATCAAGGCACGGGGCCGGAAACTGATTCATCCGGATTTTAACAAGGCGAAAACCGATGGCCTGACCAACGGGCTGGAGACCATGTTCCGCAGGAATTTCTGGCGTTTGCCCGCGGTGATCTGGCGCCTGAAACGCGCCTCGCAGGACTATACCCGCCAGATGGCCAACTACGACGCGGTGCTCACGCCGGTCCTGGGCCAGACCACCCCGCCCCTGGGTCATCTCAGCCCCGAGATACCTTTTGACCTGCTTTTTGAGCGCCTCAACCAGTACGTGAACTTTACTCCGCTGGCCAACGTCACCGGAGCACCGGCTATTGCGCTGCCCATGTCGCTCACCGACGACAACCTGCCCGTGTCTGTGCAGCTGATGGCCCGCCACGGCGACGAGCGCACGTTGCTCGAACTCGCCTACGCACTGGAGGCAGAACAACCCTGGCCCCGGATAACCGACTTTAACACCATCAGTTACGACAAAGCCGAGGCCGAAACCTGCTGACAGCCCGTAAAATTCGCCACCACCCGGTTGCGGCCGCCGTCTTTGGCCTGGTAGAGCGCTCCGTCGGCGCAGGCAAACAGGTCGGTGGCGGTATCGGGCCTGGCCGGAACCGCACAGCACACACCGATACTTACCGTCAGGCTCAACATCTCCCCGGAGACCTGAAACACGGTGTCTTCAATATCTGTGCGGATCCGTTCAGCCACCCTCAGGGCGCCCTCACCGGGGGTATCCGGCAAAACCACCACAAACTCTTCGCCACCGTATCGGGCCATCAGGTCTTCCGGCCGCGTGATATGCCGGCCTATTCGCTCTGCCACGGTGCATAAGCAGTCATCTCCCACCAAATGGCCATAGGTGTCATTGAAGGATTTGAAATGGTCGATGTCGATCACCAGTAACGAAAGCGGCCTCTGAAAGCGGTAAGCCCGTACCACGTCCTGCTTAAACGCTTCATCAAAATGCCCCCGGTTTTTCACCCCGGTCAGCGGGTCCGTTGAGCTCAGTTCCAGCAACTGGAGGTTAAGCGCTTTCAGATCCCGGGTCCGTTCCTGTACCCGTTCTTCCAGCAGGGTATTGGCTTCGCGCTGGATCTGCAGGGATTCTTCCTGGGCCTGACGGGCTTTGCGCTCCTCAGCCAGCAGCTTCTGCTGGGCCTTGAAGGTGCGTTTCTTTTCCCGGTTAATCCGGTCGGCCAGGGCAATGGACAGCAGGATAACCCCGAGCGCCGACCCCACCTGGGTGGCGTTTTCGGTCACCAGGTTATGAGGCACCACCGTAAACTTACTCAGTGCCAGAACAATCCCGCCAGACAGCATGAAAACCCAGGCCACGGTGTAGTAACGGGCGGCCGGGTCACGTTTGACCCAACGTATGACGCTGATCATCAGCATGGTCGAGCAACCAATAAAGGCGACACCAATCGTAGGGAGGATGATCGTCCTGTAGGACACAAACAGACCCGCCAGAGCCAGCACTCCGGCGACGATCACCAGCGCCATGGTCCAGCTGTTAAGAATCGGATGGTTTTCACGGCTAACGTTGATAAAGCGGATGCTGAACACCCCGCCAAACAACACCACCAGATTAAGGAACACGATGATTGCCTGGTCATTCCACCAGGTTGCCTCCGGCCACAGGTACTGAAAGGCCACCCCATGCAGGCTGGCGAGAAACAGCGGCATGCAGGCGATATAACCCACGTAATAGAGAAAGCTGCGCTCTCCGACGGCCATATACACAAACAGGTTGTACAGGATCATCACCAGGACAATCCCGTAGTAAATGCCCTCGAACATGCTGCGCGCCTGCTCGGCAGCATAAAAGGCCGTCTGGTCCCACAGGGTCAGCGGCACCTGCATGGAGCTCGTTGTAGCGACGCGCAAATAGATGGTGTCGGTACTGGCCGGCGCCAGGGTGAGCGGAATGATAAAATTACGGTGCTGGATCGGCCGGTCGTAAAACACCTGGTTATCACCCAGTACCAGCGGATCAGCAAAGTCGCCGGCAGATGCCCGGTATACCTCAACATGATCCAGCACCGGATAGCTGATTTCGAGAAAAGTCAGCGCCTCGGTCGGCAGCAGGTTACGCACCTTTACCCGGAACCAGAAAGCCCTGGAACTGTAGCCAAGGCTCACGCTGTCGCTGCCATTCTGCTCCCAGGCCGATTCCGGCAAAGCCCGGACTTCGGCCAGTGACTGCCGGCCAGACTCCGCCCGGTAGTCAACAAAGCGGGATAGCTCCATACGATTAGAATGTTTTCCCCAAACCGCTGTCTCGGCATGGGCAGCCACAGGCAACAACAGGCCAATCAAAAACGCAACACTCAGGTAAATCGCCGGCACGAGAACAAGGCCTCTGTAATTATTTTTTATTTGTTGGTAACCATCCGGCCAGTATGGACCAAGCGCTTGCTGCGTGCGCCGGCTCCAAACCAAACGACGCAAAATAATAAATAACGCTACACAACCTCTCCCCAACGCTACGAAGTTTTCGCTGACCGCTCGCGGCAGCTATAGGAATAGTCTAAGCTTCTGGATAAATATCAAGTTTTCCGGGAGGCTGCCGGTGCACCATCAGGAAAATAGCAAGCTAAGGGAGAGCAACATGGAACAGTCTGAGCACCACCCAGAAGTACCGACCGCCAAACAGGAATGGCTGTCGTTTCTGTTTGTTACCGTCATTTTGATGCCATTTCTCGCAGTAGCCGTCGTAGGCGGTTACGGGTTTACTGTGTGGATGCTGCAGGTTTTCGTACTGGGACCTCCGGGTACCGGCAGCTGACCCCCCTTCCACACATCCTGGCGAGTAGATAAAAATGAAAGCAATTATGGCCTTGTGGAACACCCTGAAACGGCCTCCTGTACATATCAGCCTCGGCATTATTATTATCGCGTCCTTCGCAGCCGGTATCATCTTCTGGGGCGGGTTCAACACCGCCATGGAATACACCAACACCGAACAGTTCTGTGTCAGTTGCCACGAGATGGAAAACAACGTGTATCAGGAACTGCAGACCACGGTGCACTGGCAGAACCGATCCGGGGTTCGGGCCATCTGTTCGGACTGTCACGTTCCTCATAACTGGACGGACAAAATGGCGCGCAAGATGCAAGCCAGTAAAGAGGTGTGGGGCAAGATCTTCGGCACCATCAATACCCGGGAAAAGTTTGAGGCCAAGCGGCTGGAAATGGCTCAGCGTGAATGGGACCGGTTCAAGGCCAACGGCTCTCTTGAGTGTCGGAATTGCCATGATTACAACAGCATGGACTGGGCCAAGATGTCGGACGAAGCCCGACGCATGATGGCACCAGCGGCCGAGCGTAATCAGAGCTGCATGGATTGTCACAAGGGTATTGCCCACCATCTGCCGGCCCAGATGGGCTCCGAAGACCCGCTCATGGCCGCCTTTGCCCAGGAAGCCAACGCCACCCGGCTGGCAGCCGGGAATGCCTACTTTACCGCCAAGCCCGTACAGCTGTTTACAGACCCCGGGCTCACCCAGCCGGCCGGTACCCTGGCGATGGCAACAGAAGTTACAGTGGCCGACCTTGAGGGCGACAGCGTTCAGCTCGAAATTGCCGCCTGGCGCAAGGAAAAAGGTTTCGGCCGTGTCCTGTATGAAGACTTTGGCCAGAACATCGTCAGTGCGATTCTGGAACGAGACATCGCCCAGCAAGACAGCGCTTTTGCCTACCACGAAAAGAAAGAAGACGAGCTGACCGGCCTGCCCTGGGCGGAAGTTTCCGTCAAGCTCTGGGCTCAATCGGGAGCCTACATTCCCCGTCCTGATGCCATGTGGCAATCAGCGGACCAAACCTACCGGGACGCCTGCAGTGTTTGCCATGCCGAGCCTGATCCCGAACATTTCAGCGCCAACAGCTGGCCTGCCATGTTTGCCGGAATGGTCGGATTTACCAACCTGGGACAGAACACCCAGGATCTGGTGCTCAAGTACTTGCAGAAGCATTCTTCCGATTACGTTCAAGGTTCCCACTGACGGGTTTAGGAGCAGACATGAGTATTACTCGCAGAGGATTTCTTAAAGGCATGGCCGCCGGTTCTGCCGCCGTGCTGATCGGCCCGGGCCTGCTGTCCCGGGAAGTCAGTGCCGCCGTCACCGAGCAGGGCACCTGGAAAACCAGTGGATCGCACTGGGGTGCCATTAATGCGCTGGTGAAGGGAGGCACGGTGGCGGAGGTCAGACCTTTCGGCATCGACGAGCACCCTACCGAAATGATCAAGGGCATCCGGGGGCTGATCTATAACCCGTCCCGCATCCGCTACCCGATGGTGCGCCTGGAGTGGCTGAAGAACCGTCACAACGGCGACCGCACCACCCGGGGCGATAATCGTTTTGTACGGGTAACCTGGGACGAAGCGCTGGACCTTTTCTACGAGGAGCTCGAGCGGGTCCAGAAAGAGCATGGCCCTTCGGGGCTGTATGCCGGGGCCACCGGCTGGCGCCAGACCGGGCAGATGCACAGCTGCGGCAACCACATGCAGCGGGCGGTCGCCATGCATGGTGGTTCAGTGTCCAAGGTGGGGGATTATTCCACCGGGGCCGGCCAGTTCATCCTGCCGTATGTGCTCGGGTCCACCGAGGTTTACAGCCAGGGCACGTCCTGGCCGCTGATCCTGGAGCACAGCGACACCATCGTGCTCTGGGCCAACGACCTGTACAAGAACCTCCAGGTGGGCTGGAACGCCGAAACCCATGAGTCCTATGCGTATCTCGAGCAGTTGAAAGCGAAAGTGGCCGACGGCAGCATCCGGGTAATCAGCATTGACCCGGTCCGCAGCAAGACCCAGAACTATCTGGGTTGTGAGCAGCTTTATGTCAACCCGATGACCGACGTGGCCTTCATGCTGGGTATTGCCCACACCCTGTACAATGAAGACCTGTACGACGCAGAGTTTATCGAGACCTACGCCCTGGGTTTTGAGGATTTTATCCCCTACGTGCAGGGCGAAGCTGACGATGGCATCGAGAAAACCCCGGAATGGGCCGCGGACATCTGTGGCGTGCCCGCCGACACCATCCGCGAATTCAGCCGTCTGCTGGCCTCAGGCCGCACCCAGCTTATGTTCGGCTGGGCGATCCAGCGCCAGCAGCACGGCGAGCAGCCCTACTGGATGGGTGCGGTGATCGCCACCATGCTGGGCCAGATCGGTCTGCCCGGCGGTGGCATCAGTTACGGTCACCATTACAGCTCGATCGGTGTGCCGTCTTCCGGCGCCAGTACGCCGGGGGCCTATCCCCGCAACCTGGACCCGGGCAAGGAGCCCAAACACACCAGCACCGACTTCAAGGGTGCCAGTAACACCATCCCGGTAGCCCGCTGGATCGACTGTATCCTCAATCCGGGCGAGACCATCGACTTCAACGGCACCAAGGTCGTGTTCCCGGACATCCGCATGTGCATATTCAGCGGCTGTAACCCCTGGCATCACCACCAGGACCACAACCGCATGAAGAAAGCCTTCCACCGGCTTGAGACTGTGGTCACCATCGACTACTCGTGGAACGCCACCTGCCGGTTCTCAGACCTGGTACTGCCCGCCTGCACCCAGTTTGAGCGCAACGATATCGACATTTATGGCAGCTATTCCAATCGCGGACTGCTGGCCATGCACAAGCTGGTCGACCCGCTGTTTCACTCGAAGACCGACTTCGAGATCTTTACCGAACTCTGCCGTCGCTTTGGCCGTGCCGACGAGTACTGCCAGGGCCTTGATGAAATGAGCTGGGTGAAAAAACTCTATGATGAGTGTGCTGAAGCCAACCGACCCTTCCTGGAAGCCAACTCCGGCGGCAACCTGCCCGCCACCATGCCCCCCTTCGAAGAGTTCTGGGAGGATGGTTACTTTGAATTCGGCAAGGGCGAAAACTGGGTGCGTCATGCCAGTTTCCGGGAAGATCCGGAAGTAAATGCCGTGGGCACACCGTCCGGCTTCATCGAAGTTTCCAGCCGCACCATTGCCCGCTTTGGCTACGAGGACTGCCCGGGCCATCCTGTATGGATGGAGAAAGCCGAACGCTCCCACGGCGGCCCCCTTTCGGACCGCTATCCGCTCTGGTTGCAGTCGGTGCATCCGGACAAACGCCTGCACTCCCAGATGTGTGAATCCGAAGAGTTTCGGGCGACCTATACCGTGCAGGGGCGTGAGCCGGTGTTCCTGAGTCCGGAAGACGCCCGGGCCCGGAATATCAGCGACGGCGACCTGGTAAGGGTGTTCAACGACCGTGGCCAGTTACTGGCCGGCGCGGTGGTGTCGGATGACTTCCCGCCGGGCGTTATCCGCATCCAGGAAGGTGCCTGGTATGGTCCGGTCGGCCCCGAAATCGGCGCCCTGGACACCTACGGTGACCCCAATACCCTGACCCTGGATGTGGGCACCTCCAGGCTGGCCCAGGCGACCAGTGCCAATACCTGTGTCGTCGAGATAGAGCGGTTTACGGGTGACGTGCCACCGGTAACCTCATTCGGCGGCCCCACAATGGTGGAGATATGAGTCGTCATGGCGTAGAGGCTGTTCATGCTGAGGCCTGGGAAGCGCTCTGGCATTCGGAAAGCGTGGTGAGCCGCTGGCTCGCCACGCTCTTCAGCGCCGAGCTGGACGCTGAAGCTCTGGGGCGCTACATGAAAGGAGAGGCAGGCCCGATCCTGCAGCTGCTGCAGGAGGAACACGGCCTGGAGCAGGAGGTGAAACGCCTCAAGCATGCGCTTTCCGGCCTCACCCTATTCTCGTCTGCACAGCTGGAACTCGCTGCCGACTTTGCTGAGCTTTTCCTGGTGGATGCCCGTACTGCCGTGCCACCCTATGCTTCCTTCTGGACGGATGGAGAACGGCTGTTCCAGAGCGAAACGGCGCAGCGGATGGCGCAACGCCTGGCGCAGTCAGGGTTCTCGGTTACACGGGAATTTAACGAGCCGGCCGATCATCTGGCCGTGATGCTGGAGTACCTTGGGTTCCGCTGCGACCGCCTGGCGACGCTGCCCCAGGGGGAGAGAACCGAGGAATTTGAGTACACGCGTTCGTACCTGCGCAGCGAGCTGTGCAGCTGGCTGCCGGGGTTCGCCGCGCACTGTAACGACACCACCCCGGCCAGTGACTTTTACCCCGCCGTTGCCAGCCTGACCGCGGCCTGGTGCGGGCAGTTAGCCAGGATCACCGATCAACTGGAGCGCGGGCTGATGGCTGCCGACACCGTCGAATAACGCCGGCACCTCCTGTAAACCCTGTTCGGGCCGTCAGAGCCAGGCCTGGTCATCAGCGCCATCGCTGAGCCACGGCCCGGACCCGCCCCCCGGCCTTGTCACCCAGCACAAGCAGGGCCGGCGTCAGCAGCAAGGTCAGGAAAGTCGCGAACGCCAGGCCACCGGCGATGGCGCTGGAGAGCTGGGTCCACCACTGGGTTGAGGGAGCGCCCAGCCCCAGGGATGGCGACAGCAGATCAACGTTGATGCCCAGCACCATGGGCATCAGCCCCAGAATGGTGGTGATGGCGGTCAGCAGCACCGGCCTGAAACGCAGACAGCCGGTCTCCAGCGCCGCTTCAACCGCGCCCTTCCCTTCCTGTTTCATCTGGTTAAACGTATCGATGAGAATGATGTTGTTATTCACCACGATACCGGCCAGGGCGATAATTCCCATGCCAACCATCACAATGCCAAACGGCTGGCCGTTCACCATCAGGCCCAGCAGCACGCCGGCGGTGGAGAGCACGATCGCCGACAGAATCAGGAGTGTCTGGTAGAGCGAGTTGAACTGGGTCACCAGAATCAGCAGCATCAGACCAAGGGCCACCATAAACGCTGCCGCCAGAAAGTTTGCCGCCTGTTCCTGATCCTCGTTCTCGCCGGCAAAGCGGACGATCACACCTTCCGGCGGCTCTGGCATCTCCGCCTGCAGAGTCCGCAGTAACTCGTCCATACGACGGCCCGGCGCAACGTCTGCCTTGATGGTAATCGTGCGCTGGCCATCCACGCGCACAATGGTGCCGGTTTTGTCGCCAGGCTCCAGAGTGACAAATTGTGACAAGGGCACCTGCCCTCTGGATGTATTGATGGTCTGACGCTGCAACTGGTCCAGCTCCCGCCAGTTACCGGGCACACGCACCGCGATGTCCACTTCGTCCCGCACATCCTCCGGCCGATAGGTTGCCAATACCAGACCATTGGTGACCAGTCGTACTGCGCTGCCAATGCTCAGAACATCGGTACCAAAGCGCGCAGCCGCCTCCCGGTCTACCTGCAACCGCCACTCAATGCCCGGCAGGCTCCGGTCGTCTTCGATATCGACAAACCCGCCCTGTTCCCGCATGGTCCGCAGAAGCTGCTCAACGTAGCTCTCCAGCTCGGCACTGCTCATACTACTGACCAGCAATTCTATCGGTTTGCCTTCCGCCGGCCCCCCTTCCTGCTTGCGGAACTCCATCTCGATACCGGGAATATCGGCTGTGCGCTGGCGAAAGTCCTCCAGAATCTCGCTGGCCGTGCGCCGGGTGTACCAATCGTTGAACTGGAACTGCAGCACCCCGATGACATCCGGTGCCATCTGATTGGCGGGCGTGATCATTGAGCGCGCATAGAGGGCCTTCACCTCGGGCATGTTCTGCAGCCTCTGCTCGACCTCCCGGACGATCGCATCACGCTCGCGCACCGACAGATCACCCCGTGCCCGCACCTGTACCTGGGCCGAATCGGGCTCTACGCTGGGGAAGAATTCCACCCCATGGTTAAAGCGCCCGTAGGCAGCATAGATCAGCACAATCACCACCAGAGAACCCAGTAACGTAAGGCCCGGGCGTTTGAGAAGTACCATCAGGACCTTTCGGTAGCCCTGCACAAACCGGCTTTCACGGGGGTCATGATGTGTGCGCTTGCCGCCACTGAGGCCACCGAGTACCGGCAGAAAAACCAGAGCCATCGCCAGCGACGCCGTGAGGCAGATCAGTACGGTCATGGGCAGGAACTTCATGAACTCACCCACAACCCCCGGCCAGAACAACAGGGGCACAAACACCGCCAGGGTTGTCGCGGTAGAGGCAATGATTGGCCAGGCCATGCGTGAGGCGGCATCCACCCATGCTGACTTGACCGGCTGGCCGTCACTGAGGTTACGGTCCGCCAGCTCAGACACCACGATGGCACCATCCACCAGCATGCCCGCCACCAGAATCAGGCTGAACAGCACCACGATATTCAGGGTAACGCCCATGCTCCAGATCACCAGAATGCCGGTGAGGAAAGCACCGGGGATGGTCAGCCCCACCAGAACCGCAGAACGCGGCCCCATCGCGGCGATAATCACGATGATCACCAGCACAATGGCCGTCAGCACATTGTTCAGCAGGTCAGAGAGGATGTCCTTGACCTCCTCCGACTGATCCATGATATAGCGGATCTCGAGAGTCTCCGGCAACCGGGGCCGGGCCTCATCAACCAGCGCCTGTACCCGCTCAATGGTTTCGATGATATTGGCGCCGGATCGCTTGGACACTTCCAGAACCAGTGCGGGCTCACCGTTGATCCGGGCAAAACCGGTGGGGTCTTTAAAGGTGCGCTGCAGCATCGCAATGTCACCGAAGGTCACCACCGTGTCGCCGTCCACCTTGACCGGCATCGACATCACATCTTCAATATTCTCGATAACCCCCGGCACTTTCAGGGCCATCCGGCCATTGCCGGTATCCAGCGAGCCGGCGGCAACCAGCTGGTTATTACGGGTCACCAGTTGCGACAACTGGTCGAAATCGATGCCATAACTTTCCAGTACCTGGGCATCGACCACGATCTCGAGCAAATCTTCGCGATCGCCGCCAATCTCCACTTCCAGCACATCAGGAATGCCCTCAATACCATCCTGAAGGCGTCGGGCGATCGTTATCAGCTCTCGCTCGGACAGCGGACCGGACAGGCCAATTGATAACACCGGAAACAGCGAGACGTTGATCTCATGGACGCGAGGCTCGTCCGCTTCCTGGGGTAATTTGGAGCGAGCGGTATCGACTTTTTCCCGCACATCCTGAAGCGCCTTGTCAGCGTCGAAACCGGCATCAAATTCCAGCATCACCGAGGCATGGCCTTCGGATGACGTGCTGCGCATCTCCTTGATGCCTTCCAGCGAACGCAGCTCCTGCTCCATTGGCCGCACCAACAGGCGCTCGGCATCTTCCGGACTGATGCCATCAAGGGTCAGGGACACATAAATCATGGGAATGGTGACGTCCGGATTAGACTCCTTGGGTATCATCTGATACGCCGCCATACCGCCAAGCAGCAGAAACAGGAATGTAAGCAGAGTGGTACGACTGCGGGCCATGGCCGCGGAGATCAACGTTCTCATTGCCGTCAGCCCCGCTGGTCCGCACGATCCACAGGCTCCACTGCCTCACCTTCTGCCACGAATCCGCCGCCCCGGGTTATCAACCGGATTTCGTCCGGCAGACCCGTTACCCAGGCCCCGTCGGTACTCACACTCAGCAGTTTTACCGTACGGAAGGTGACTTCATCCTGCCCGTTGACATACTTCACACCGGGCCGACCGTCATCATCGAGACTCAGATAGGCAGGCGAAATAAACTGGGCCCGCTGTTCGGGCAGGCGTATGTTAAGGGTGGCGGTTCCGCCCGCCGCCCGGAGCAGGTCCGGGTTTTCCACCACAATCTCGACGGCAAAGCTGCGGGTTGCGGGGTCTGCAGAGCTGGCCACAAAACTGACCACGCCACCCAGTACGGTTCCGTCCAGCAGATCAACCTGTACCCGCTGGCCAGGCTGTACTGTTGAGACCGACTGCTGAGGAATTCGCCCGGTGGCTTTCAGCCGATCCACCTGTACCAGTTCAAACAGGGGATCCCCTACCTGAACAAGGGTACCCGGGTCGACTTCCCGGCGATTCACCACACCGTCAAAGGGGGCCACCGGCTCCAGATGCGCCACCACCTGCTCAGCTGCCACCAGTTCCGACCGGGCGGCAGCGAGCTCACTTTCAAGCCGAAGAACTTCAGATTCAGAGGCCAGGTTGCTGGAACGCAGACGGCGTGCGCCGGCCAGATCGGCTTCCAGTTTGCGGATATTGGCACGCCACCGATCCACCATGGCTCCGCGGCCATCCCCTGAGAGGGTCAGCAGTGGCGTGCCCGCCCTCACCTGATCCCCCAGACGCACATGCAGCTTCTCAACCGTACCGGCAACCCTGGCGCCCACGGTCACTGCCTGCCAGGGTTCCAGCTGCCCCTGCAGTTTCAGTACCGGCTGATAATTGCTGGCTTCGAGGGTGGCCACTTCTACCCGGGTAAGCCCCCGCTGGGCCCGCTCGGGTTCCGGAGGCGCTTCCTTACTCGCAACCTTTACGTCGCCGGTGGCCATCCAGATAATCAGAAGCACAATGACCAGAAAAGACAAGCCGATAGAGCCGAGTTTTGCTTTCGTCATGTAACACTCGCAATGGACCAGTCGTCGTTATGGGGGGTTACCGCAGATAAAGTGCTTGCAACCGTGTTCGGGCGTGAGTTAGATTCTACACACATTGTTTTTATGAATTCAGGCAGAATGTCGATTTTATGAAACTCAACACCGTAGTTGTCCTTGTAAAGCTCGTCCTGGTGGTCGTGGTACCGTCCGGGGGCTTTTGCGTGGACAAGCAGGTGAGATAGACACAACCTGACACAGACACCAGAAACCCCCGGCACCGAAAGGTCCCGGGGGTTTCTTTTTTGCGGCAAAGAAAAAGGGAAAAACGACCATGAACGGCGCACAGCACATTCTTGACGCGTTCCACCGCCACAACATCCATACCGTATTCGGCTATCCGGGTGGCTGCATCATGCCGCTATACGATGCCCTGGTGGACGATGTGGGTGTGGAGCATGTGCTTTGCCGTCATGAACAGGCGTGCGCCCTGGCTGCCGATGGCTTTGCCCGGGCGAGCGGCCGGCTGGGGGTCTGTATTGCCACCTCCGGCCCTGGTGCAACCAACCTGATTACCGGCGTTGCCAATGCCTACATGGACTCTGTGCCTTTGCTGGTCATTACCGGACAGGTAGCCTCCGGCATGATCGGCACCGACGCTTTCCAGGAAACCGATATTCTGGGGATGACGCTGGGTATCGTTAAGCACAGCTATCTGGCCGACAGCGCAGAAGCACTCCCCGGCATCATTGAGGAGGCCATCAACCTGGCCCGGGAGGGCCGGCCCGGGCCGGTGTGGATTGATATTCCCAAGGATATTCTGCTGTCGGAGATCGCCAGCCCGGCCCCGGCGAGCCAGCCACAGCCAGCCCAGCCGCGGCCCGACATTTCCGAAGCCCTGGCCATGCTCCGCTCAGCCCGGCAGCCGCTGATCTACAGTGGCGGCGGCGTCTCGCTGGCCGGCGCCGAAGACAGCTTCCGCAACTTTGCCGGGACCTCCGGCATACCGGGCGTGGTTACCCTCAAAGGCATCGGTAACGCGGGCCGGCACAACCCCGGCAATCTGGGCATGCTGGGCATGCATGGCTCCAGGGCCGCTAACAAGGCCGTGGATGAATGCGACCTGCTGCTTGTCATCGGTGCCCGCCTGGACGACCGGGCCACCGGGCAACTGGACGGCTTTGCCCCCAATGCCCGCATGATTCACATTGATGCGGATGCGGCGGAGATCAACAAACTGCGCCCGGCCGACCTGGGCCTGCGGGGTGATCTGAAGGCTATCCTGAGCGCATTTACCAAAGCGCTGGAACAACAGCCGCTGGCAATCGAAGACTGGCAGGCCCGGTGCCGGACCTGGCACACCACCGCCGGCTTCAAAGCGGCGGATAACGAAGAACCCCTGGCCCCGATTACCGGCCCGGCCTTCATCCGCCAGCTGTCCCGGATTGCACCGGACAACACGGTGGTTGCCTGTGATGTTGGCCAGCACCAGATGTGGGTAGCCCAGCATTACGAATTTGACCACCCACGCCACCACCTGACCAGTGGCGGCCTGGGCACCATGGGCTTTGGTCTGCCGGCCGCCATTGGTGCCCAGTTTGCGGACCGGGACAGCACCGTGATCAACGTAACCGGCGATGGCTCGTTCATGATGAATGCCCAGGAGCTGGCCACCATCCGCCGCTACAACCTGCCGCTGAAGCTGATCATCCTGGACAACCAGTGTCTGGGCATGGTGCGCCAGCAGCAGGAGCTGTTCTACAACAACCGCGAAAGCCACATCAATCTGGACGACAACCCGGACTTTGTTGCCATGGCACGGGCCTTCGATATCCCGGCCCTGCACATCGAGCGCACCGACCAGATCCGGCGCGGCATCGAAACCATCCTCGCCTACCGGGGCCCGATGCTTCTGCACGTGACCATCCGCCGGGACGAAAACGTGTGGCCTATCGTCAAACCCGGCGCCAGCAACCGCGACATGATCGACGAACCCCGACGCAAGAACACGGCAAACAAGGAGCACGCAGCATGAACCCGCAACCCCGCACAGCGATCCCCACCTACACCCTGAACTGCCGCATGAGCCAGGAGGCCGCCGCGCTGGAGCGATTGTGCCAGGTGGTGCGGGTTCGTGGCTTCCGGATCGCCCGGATGTCGATGGAAACCAGTGGCCGGATTCTCGACATTGCGCTGACCCTGGAGGGTTCCCGGCCAGTTGCTATGCTTCAGTCACAGCTGGAGAAACTGCATACCGTCACCAGTGTTGAGCTGGTCTCCGATGCCCTGGCACGATCACGTACGGCCTGAACCCCCGGGAGGGTTAGCACATGACAACCGACAAACAAAGGAAATACTCTGCACCGGTGGTGGATGGCATTAACAAGTCTGCCAGTCGCGCGATGTTGCGTGCGGTGGGGTTTCAGGATGAGGACTTTCGGAAGCCGCAGGTGGGTATTGCCTCTACCTGGAGTAACCTGACGCCCTGCAATATGCACATCGACGGTCTGGCCCGGGAAGCGGCCAGGGGAGCAGACGCAGCGGGCGGCAAGAGTCTGATTTTTAACACCATCACGATTTCAGACGGCATTGCCAACGGCACGGAGGGGATGAAGTATTCGCTGGTGTCGCGAGAGGTGATTGCGGATTCCATTGAAACCGTGGCCGGTTGTGAGGGTTTTGACGGGCTGGTGGCGATTGGTGGCTGTGACAAGAACATGCCGGGCTGCATGATGGGGTTGGCGCGGCTGAACCGGCCGTCGGTGTTTGTTTACGGCGGTACCATCATGCCCGGTGAGAATCACACCGATATCATTTCGGTGTTCGAAGCGGTGGGTGCCCATGCCCGCGGCAATATGGACCTGATTGAGGTGAAGCAGATCGAGGAAACCGCCATTCCGGGGCCGGGTTCCTGTGGGGGTATGTACACGGCCAACACCATGGCCTCGGCCATTGAGGCCATGGGTATGAGCCTGCCGGGCAGTTCGGCGCAGAATGCGGTGTCTGACACCAAACTGGCTGACTGCGAAGCCGCTGGTGCGGCGGTGCTGAAGCTGCTGGAAGCAGACATCAAGCCGTCCGACATCATGACTCGTGAGGCATTCGAGAACGCGATTACCGTGGTCATTGCCCTGTGCGGTTCCACCAACGCGGTACTGCACCTGCTGGGCATGGCCAGTACCGTTGGTGTGGAGTTATCGCTGGATGACTTCGTGCGCATTGGCAAGCAGGTTCCGGTGTTGGCGGACCTGCGTCCGTCCGGCCATTACATGATGTCGGAGCTGGTGGCCATCGGCGGTATCCAGCCGTTGATGAAAATGCTGCTGGAGCGAGGGCTGCTTCACGGCGACTGTCTGACGGTTACCGGCGCAACACTGGCCGAGAACCTGGCCAGCGTACAGCCCTACCCCGAAAATCAGCAGATCATCCACGCCTTCGACAATCCCATCAAGGCCGACAGCCACCTGCGTATTCTCTATGGCAATCTGGCCCCGGAAGGCGCAGTAGCGAAAATTACCGGTAAGGAAGGCACTCACTTTTCCGGCCGCGCCCGGGTGTTCCAATCCGAAGAAGAGGCCCAGGAGCGAATTCTGGATGGCACCGTGGTGGCCGGCGATGTACTGGTCATCCGATACGAAGGCCCCAAAGGCGGCCCCGGCATGCGGGAAATGCTCAGCCCCACCTCCGCCATCATGGGCAAGGGCCTGGGCAGCGACGTCGCCCTGATCACCGACGGCCGGTTCTCAGGCGGCAGCCACGGCTTCGTGGTTGGTCACATCACCCCGGAGGCAGCGGTTGGCGGGCCGATTGCCCTGGTAGAAGATGGCGACACCATCACCATTGATGCCGTCAACAACTCCATCATCCTGGAGATCTCCGACGAGGAAATGGAGAAACGCCGCCAGGCCTGGACGCCGCCCGAGCCAAGGTTTACCCGTGGAGTTCTCGCCAAGTATGCCCGGGTGGTCAGTTCTGCATCTACGGGGGCCGTTACTGACCTGCCCTAGTCCGGACTGGGCTGGGCTCCTAGCCTTCTGGGTGTGCGGGCGGGTACGGGGGGTATGGGGTATTTTTCTTCTGGGAAAAATCCAACAGCCACCCCGCAAGCCCGCCCGCACAAAGGGAAGGCTACGAGGCGGGCAAACTCAAAACTACCAGGCCTTGTAAGGCAGGAACTTCCCGTTAAGCGTAACCACCACCCGGTCACCCTTGGGACTCTCCTCCTTCTCGATATCCATGGTGAAATCAATCGCGCTCATAATGCCATCACCAAACTGCTCATGGATCAGCTCTTTCATGGTATCGCCATACACCCCCACAATCTCGTACAAACGGTAGATCAGCGGGTCCTGGGGCACACCACCTTCCCAGGCTTTCTTCGGGCAAACCTGCAATGCTTCTGCCACCGGCTTGTCCAGGCCCAGGGTTTCACACAGGGCGAACGCCTTGTCTTCGGTGAAGCTGTTCATGCCCAGGCAAGCTGAGGTGGTGAACACCGGGGACATACCAATGGATTCAGCAATGGCTTCCCAGGTCATGCCCCTGGCAACCTTGGCTTCCAGGATTTTTGCGGTCATCAGTTCTTTGTTCATCATGGTCATTTCCTCTTGTGGACAATCAACATCAAGCACTCACCGCTCGCGCGGTGGTTTCGGTCTTGGTCTCGGATTCGGCCGGCACCGGGTCGGACGTCAGTTCATCGGTGCCGGGGTCTACTACTCGCGGGCTGCCATCCTGCTCCGGCAACGCTGAACCACTTCGATTCACCAGAAAATCCACCAGGTAATGCCGGATCTTTTGATGGGCAGGGTTCTGGAAAATGCTGGCCCGGGAGCGCGGGTGGGGCAGGCTCACCGTCACGCTTTCAGCGATGCGGGCGTTGGGGCCGTTGGACATCAGGAAGATGCGGTCAGACAGCAGAATGGCCTCGTCCACATCGTGGGTGATCATGAACACGGTCTGGCGGGTTTCTTCCCAGATTTTTACCAGCTCGTCCTGAATCACCCCACGGGTGAGGGCATCCAAAGCGCCGAAGGGCTCATCCAGCAACAGCAGCTCTGGCTGGGTGGCGAAGGCGCGGGCGATGCTCACCCGCTGGCGCATACCGCCCGACAGCTGGGAGGGCTTGCGGTCCATGGCGTGGTCCAGGCCGACCATTTTCAGGTAGCGCTCGCTGTGCTCTCGCACCTTCTCTTTGGACCAGCCGGGCCAGCGAGCCTTTACCCCAAAGATGATGTTGTTCAGAGCGGTTTTCCAGGGCAACAGGCTGTAGTTCTGAAACACCACGCCGCGCTCCAGGCCCGGGCCTTTCACTTCTTTTCCGTTCATCACCACGTTGCCGGTACTGGCCTCGTCCAGGCCGGCCAACACGTTCAGGATGGTGGACTTGCCGCACCCCGAATGGCCGATGATGCACACGAACTCGCCTTTCTGCAGGGCGAAGCGGATGTCTTCGAAGACTGTCAACTCACCGCCCTGGCCGTCCGGGTATACCTTCGACAATCCATCTACTTCCAGGAATGACTTACTCATATCAATTCTCCAGTCGGAGGGTTCTGGCGGGCGCCAGCCGGCCGCCGCCCTGCCCGATCATTCTTTGTATTCAACCAGCTTCTGAGCCTTGCCCAGGGCCAGGTCCAGCAGCATGCCCACCACCCCGATCATCAGGATGGAGAAGATCACACTGGCGAGGTCGAGGTTGTTCCACTCATTCCACACGTAGTAGCCAATGCCGGTTCCGCCCACGAGCATTTCCGCCGCCACAATCACCAGCCAGGCGATACCGATGGAGATGCGCATGCCGGTCAGGATGGTTGGCGCTGCTGCAGGCAGAATCACCGTAATCGCGGTCTTGAACGGATTGAGCTCGTGGGTGCGGGCCACGTTGACCCAGTCCGACCGCACGTTGGCCACGCCGAAGGCGGTGTTCAGCAGCATGGGCCAGATGGAGCAGATGAAGATCACGAAGATGGCCGACGCATCCGAATCCTGGATGATGAACAGGGCCAGCGGCATCCAGGCCAGGGGTGAGATCGGTCGCAGCACCTGGATGTACGGGTTGAGCGCCTTGTACATCAGCGGTGACATGCCGATCAGAAAACCCAGGGGCAACGCTATCGCCATGGCTGCCAGGTAGCCGGTCAACACCCGGTACACCGAGTACGCCAACTGGATACCGATGCCTTTATCGTTGGCGCCGGCGTCGTAGAACGGGTTAGACAGCTCCGCCCAGGCCACTTTGATGACTGCGGATGGCGGCGGCACACGGGATTCTGACCCCGAGACGCCCATCAGCAATTCATACTCTGACATAGCCTCCGTCGCCGCAGGCGGCTGGGTGGCCATTTCCCACATGCCAAGTGCCAGGATCAGGAAAGACACCGACAGCACTGCTGCCCTCACATTCAACGAGGCCATCATCAAATCCTCCCGATGGCAAAGCTGCGGGCATACTCTTCCGGAGTTTCCGGATCAAAGGTTTTGCCCATGATGGTGTGGGTTTTGTAGGTTTCGGTGGGTGCGCTGTACCCCATCTCGCGCATTAACTTGCCGGTTTCACCCGCGAGGTAGACCTGCTCAGCGATGCCCTTGTAATCCACATCGCCCTCAATGTAGCCCCAGCGTTTCATCTGGGTCAGAATCCACACACCCATGGAATGCCACGGGAATGGGTCGAAGTCGATGCGGTCGGGCACGTTCTGCACTTCGCCCAGGCCATCGGCGTAGCGGCCTGTCAGCACTTGCTGGATCACCGGCACCGGCTGGTTCAGGTAGTTCCGCGGGGCAATGGCCTCGGCGATCTCTTTGCGATTTTCAGGCTCATTGGAGTACTGGGTGGCGTCGATGATGGCGCGCAACAAAGCACCGTAGGTATTCGGATTCTGGCTGGCAAACTTCTGGCTGCAGGCGAAGGCGCAGCATGGGTGCCCTTCCCAGATATCCTTGGTGAGCATGTGAATAAACCCAACCTTCTCCCAGACCGCTCGCTGGTTGAACGGGTCTGGTGACAGATAGCCATCCAGGTTGCCGGCGCGCAGGTTGGCGACCATCTCAGGTGGCGGAACCACCCGGATCTGAACGTCTTTATCCGGATCCATGCCGTTTTCAGCCAGGTAATAGCGCAACAGGAAGTTGTGCATGGAGTATTCAAACGGTACACCAAACTTGAAGCCCTTCCATTGCTTAGGGTCACGTTTGTCCATGTGATCCACGTGCAGCACGATGGCCTGGCCATTGATGTTCTCCACCGTTGGCATGATGAATGGCTCCGGCGTGGAACCGGCGCCCATAGTCATGGCCAGGGGCATGGGAGTGAGCATGTGTGAGGCGTCGTATTCACCCGCCAGAGACTTGTCCCGGGCCACGGCCCAACCGGCCGTTTTGGTGACGGTAACATCCAGGCCATAGCGCTCATAAAACCCCATCGGAGCGGCCATGATGATGGGCGTGGCGCAGGTGATCGGCACAAAGCCGACGTTCAGTTTGGTTTTCTCCAGCTTGCCCAGAGATTCCTTCACCGCCGCCTTGGCTTTATCCATGGGGAACACGGAGCCCAGCAATGCCGCGGCGGTACCCGCCCCCATCATCTTCATAAAGCTGCGACGGCTGTGATCGTTATGGCCAAACACGGAGCGCACCACAGCGCTTTCGATCGCGCGGTCCATCATGGCTTCGGAATCCATCCTGGCCGCAGAGCCTGTAGCTTGCTCGCCCCCAGTCTGGCGAAGGTTCAGCGATACAGACGGCAGGCTGTCACCAGGCTTACATTCCGGGCAGCCACAGGTTTTCGCGTGGATCAGTGACTGGTCGCCGTCAAACGGATTTCCAAGGCTTTTGGTTGTCATGGGGCACTTTCCCTACTCTCGGATAGTTTTTTGCACTCTTGCAGTGCAACTAGGACTCTGGTCTGCCCGGCCGGATCCGGCCTTGGCAAACCGCACGTTCTGAGATGACTATTGCGGGGTTTGTGCCAACTTCATGAATACCTCTACCTGATTGTTTTTATGGAGTTTAATGCAAATCCATGCGAACCCGGCGCACTACGATATTTCGTAGACAACGATTTCTCGTAGAAAACGCTTCGATTTTTCGTAGTTGGCACAGACTTTGTCTGGCTTTTACCGTCACTCAAGCGGAAGCCCGGCATGAACCAGCCCGAACGCATCGAAACACACCCATGGATCAACCACCTGCCAGAGGCTGCCCTTCTGGTGGATGCGGGCCAGGACCTGATCCTCGCCGCCAACAGCGCCATGGCACGAATGGCAGGCACAGACCGACAATCCATTGCCAACCTGGCATGTACCCGGCTGTTTGCTGACCAGCGGCCCCAGCTGATCAATTTCACCGAAGAAACCCTGTTCCGCAGCCACAGCTGGAGCCGCGATTTCCACCTGAAACACCGGGACGGCCACACGGTTGAACTGGAAATTTCGTCTTCCTGCGTGGGCGAAGCCGAATCGCAAACCCTGTTACTGCTGCTGCGTGACCGACGCCAACTCAGAACCCTGCGCGAACGCCACGAAGCCAATCACTACCACCGGGGCGGCTTGCTGGAGTGGCGGCGAGTGGAAGAGCTATTCAAGGATATGGAACGGGAAAACCAGCTGATTCTCCACGCCGTAGGCGAAGGCATTTACGGGGTGGACGCCGAGGGCCGCACCACCTTCGCCAACCCTGCCGCCGAGCGCATGCTGGGCTGGCGTATGGATGAACTCATGGGGCGGGTAATACACCGCGTTGTGCACCACTCCCACGAAGACGGCAGTCTGTACCCCCTCAAAGAATGCCCCATCTACGGTGCCTTTCGGGATGGCAGCATCAAGCGCGTTGGCGACGACTGGTTCTGGCGCAAAGACGGCACCGGGTTTCCGGTGGAATACACCAGCACCCCGATCATGGACAATGGCCACCCGGTGGGTGCGGTCGTGGTTTTCCGGGATATTTCCTCCAGACTGCAGGCCCAGAAGGAACTGCAATCAGCACTGGAAGAAGTCGAAAGCCTGAAACGCCGGCTGGAAATGGAAAACGCCTACCTGCAGGAAGAACTCAGCGCGGAGTTCCACTTCCACGAAATCCTCGGCCAGAGCGACGCCATCAAGGCCATCGTGCGGCGCATCGGCATGGTAGCCCCGACAGACGCCAACGTTCTGATCACTGGCGAATCCGGCACCGGCAAGGAGTTGATTGCCCGCGCCATCCACCAGGCCAGCACCCGACGCGACCGCCCGCTGATCCGGGTAAACTGCGCCGCGATTCCAAAAGACCTGTTTGAGAGCGAGTTCTTCGGCCACATCAAAGGCGCCTTCACCGGCGCCGTGAACGACAGAATCGGCCGATTCGAACTGGCCGACGGCGGCACCCTGTTTCTGGATGAAGTGGGTGAAATCCCTTTGGAATTGCAGGGCAAGCTGTTGCGGGTGCTTCAGGATCAGCAGTTCGAACGCGTGGGTGAGAACAAGACTCGCGCCGTCGATGTAAGAGTGATTGCCGCCACCAACCGGGATCTGAAAACGGAGGTGCGGGAGAAGACCTTCCGGGAAGACCTGTATTTTCGCCTCAACGTCTTCCCCATCGAGTCCATCCCCCTGCGCAGGCGGCTTGAAGACATCCCCATGCTGGCCCAGGAATTCCTGAACCGGGCCTGCCAGAAGTTCAACCGGCCGCCGCTGATTCTGACAGAACGAGACGTGGTGACCCTCAAGGCCTATCACTGGCCGGGCAACGTTCGGGAACTGGAGAATGTCATCGAACGGCAGGTGATTACCGCCGATGGCCGCCTGGATCTGGACCTTCCCGGTTCCGAGACTCCTGCGCATCCCGCAGCAAACTCAACGCCATCACGCCATTACGACAGTGAGTTAATGACCGAGGCAGACCTGAAGGAGCTGGAGAAACAGAACCTGATCAAGGCGCTGAAAATGACGGGCGGGCGCCTATTCGGAGACGACGGGGCGGCGGCACTTCTTGGCATCAAGCCGACGACCCTCAATTCCCGCCTGGGCAAACTTAAGCTCGATGCCCGGCAGTTTCGGGCTTCTTGAGTGTTGACTTGGGTTTCTGGGTTCGGGCTTGGGCTCCTGGCCTTCTAGCTGTGCGGGCGGGTACGGGGGGTGTGGGGTATTTTTCTGGCGGGGAAAAAGATGTCTGAGCGAAGCGAGTTATTTTTCCCAGAAGAAAAATACCCCACACCCCCCGTACCCGCCCGCACACCCAGAAGGCTGGGAGCCCAAGCCAGACCCAGCCAAAAACCAGAAGGCTAGGAACCAAAGCCAAGCTGACTGAGCG
>Ga0209075_1000261_pt1 | contig 50053 bp, 41 predicted proteins | sample Stecom2011_FD_187523 | JGI IMG/M metagenome (GOLD analysis project Ga0209075, IMG submission 187523) | Agricultural soil microbial communities from Utah to study Nitrogen management - Steer compost 2011 (SPAdes) (version 2) | ecosystem: Environmental > Terrestrial > Soil > Agricultural land...
CCAGCTGCCGGGCCAGTGCTTGCAATGCCTCCAGACCCTGAATATCTTGCTGCTGCAGCTCCACATGCTGTCGCGGCAAACCGGCAAAACGCTGCCCAATGTCGGCAAGATACTGTTGCTGCTGCTGCAAGCGGCTGCGCCAGAACTCGTTATCCATGACCTGCCCGGGCATCACCCGGTTGACCAGCAACCCGGCAACACCGATCTTGCCTTCTTCAAGGGCGCGGACAGCCCGCTCGGTCTCCATGACTGGCAGGCGTTCGGGTGTCAGCACAAACAAAAAACCGGTCTTTCCTGCGTCTGTCAACAAATGTCGCATGCGATGAAACAGACGCTGGCGTTCCAGCAGGGTACTCAGCAATTTTTGCTGGCGATCATCCAGCCCTTCCACTGCATGCTTGGCCGGGTCTTGCGTCAGGCTGTCGATGCTGCGTCCGGGGCTCAAGTGCTCCAGCACCGAGCCCAGGTGCTCGGCCTTCCTGTTATGCTTAAGCAGCCCCTCGGTCCAGACAGACATGACCTCCGGCAAAGTCAACAAGCGCAGGGTATGACCAGTAGGCGCTGTATCGAAGACAATCAGGTCGTACTGCTCCAGTCCGTCATCGAGCAGGCGCGCCAACCGCTCAAGAATAGCCGCCTCTTGCGCTCCGGGTGACTGTCTGGATAGCTGCAGCTGCCGCCGCAGCTCGCTGACCTGATCCGGGTTTACATAACGCCGCATGTGTGACAATACCCGTTCCAGATAGGCATCCACTTCGGCATCCGGGTCCAGCTCCAGGGCAAACAGGTTCTCTGCCAGGCACAACTCACGGTTGCCTACAGGACGGGCAAAGGCGTCTGACAGGCTGTGGGCCGGATCGGTCGATACCAGCAGCGTGCGCCGTCCTGCAGCCGCTGCCTTGACTGCAATGGCGCAAGACAGCGTGGTCTTGCCCACACCACCCTTGCCACCACAAAACAGCACGCGCCTTTCTTGTACCAGCTGCCCTAGCTTCAACATAGCCACCCCGAAGCAAAAGTGTTAAAAAGCCACGCACCAGGCGCAGCCGCATCATCACGCAACCACACTGACGTCTTGCATGTCAATGACCTGCTGGCTGGCCAGTTTCGATATTTAAAAGCGTCAATGCTGTGTTGTTGTTTCTCTGTCACGCTGTCATGGCTGACTGAAGACCCTGCACCCTGGCTCGAATGAAGCAATTGATCACACAGGCCACTAGCAGCAAGAAATATGGTCAAAAGGGGATTTTTCCATGCCCATGCGCACATGCCAGTCGTGAAAGCGTTCAAGCAGCAGGGGCTGCAGCTCCAGGGTATACCACGAAGCAGGATTTGGAATACCCATCATCTCGGAAAACACCAGCAGCATGAACAGGTCATCTTCATCACGCCTGGCCCGGGCAATGGCGGCCCGGTAAGGCGCGTTATAGTAGGTGTTCAGCGCTGTGTTGGCGCGAAGGACCCAGTCCTTGATATTGCCCAGCTTGCTCATTGTACGCCTCCGGAGACACAGGCACATGTGGCAACGCCACGCGCCCGGCTACGGACGCATGGCGCTGTTCAACCAGGCTGACAACGCACTAGCCGGTCGCTGCGGCCGCCTGTTTTTCTTTGCGCAACACTGCCGCGCATTCCAGCGTCACCAGCACACCGGCTACCAGCACCACAATCGCCAGTCCGCACAGGAACCACTTGGACTGACTAAAGAAGGTATATATCTGGATGGCCAGTGCCAACAAGCCGATTACCAGGATAAACGCCATCGGCGCAATGACAAAAATCGCATTGGTTTTACGGCGCACCAGCATGACGGCGATCACCAGCAGGGTCAAACCGGCCATCAACTGGTTGGTGGTACCGAACAGTGGCCAGATCAGCAGCCCACCGCTACCGGACGCACCGCCGGCACCAAAAGCCAGCGCCAGACAGCTCCCCACTGACAGGAAAGTGGCAGGCGCGGCCTTTTTCATCCAGCCCAGGTTATAGATTTCGCCCCACTCCTGGAAGATATAGCGCTGCAGGCGCAGACCGGTATCCATGGTGGTTCCTGCAAACAGCGCAGCCATCACTGTCAGCATGGTTGCCGAAACCTCGGGACTGATGCCGGTACCGGCATGCAGGATGGCACCGCCACCGTCAACAAAGGCCTTCAGGCCACCGCCACCAAAACTGGAGTAAACCTCTTTCCATTCACCATAGGTGGCAAAGCCTGCACTGGCGGCAATGATCGCAGCCAAAGCCAGAGTGCCCTCGCCCAGCGCACCACCATAACCGACCAGGCGGGCATCCGGCTCACGGTTCAGCTGTTTGGATGTGGTTCCGGAGGCCACAATACCGTGGAAACCAGAAATCGCACCACAGGCGATGGTCACGAACAGCAGCGGGAACAGCGAAGGTGTGCCAGCCGGTACATCCGGGTTGATCATCGGCGCAACCACGGTCGGGCCGGCCACAAACACCGCAATGTACAGCAGACCCAGCCCAACAAACAGCTGCAGTCCATTGATGTAGTCACGGGGCTGCAACAGCACCCACACCGGCAGCAGGGACGCTACCGCGGCATAGGCAAACAGCAGGAGAATCCAGGTAGCACTGGCAGACAGGCCGAAAGTGGTCTCCGGCAATGCAATCGGCACCTGCGGTCCAGTCCAGATCAGCATGTAGAGCACCACAACACCCACCAGGGACACCAGCGGCAAGTTCCATTTGAAGCGGTAAATGGCCTGGCCAATCACCATAGCCACAACAATCGCACCCCATACCGGAACAACCGAGCCCGGGTTGTTAATCAGCAGGTTGGCGATCACCACACCAAACACCGCGTTGACCATCAACAACACCAGGAAAATCACGATCATAAACAGGGAACGGGCACGCTTGCCAACCACATCACCAGACAATGCACCCATGGACTTGGCCTTGTTGCGCACACTGGCCCAGACTGCACCCATGTCATGCACACCGGCAAAAAATACCGTACCAAAGGCCACCCAAAGCAGCGCCGGCAACCAGCCCCAAATCACGGCAATGGCTGGCCCGACGATCGGGGCCGCACCTGCTACAGAGGTAAAGTGATGTCCCCAGAGGACAAATTTGTTGGTGGGCACGTAATCCACACCATCTTGCATGGTGTGTGCCGGCGTTTCGAAGTCAGGATCAAGTTGGTAAATTTTATCAGCGATAAAGCGCGAATAAAAAAAGAACCCCAGGAACATGACGGTTAGGCCAAAAAGAGCCAAGAAAATCGCATTCATGGTGCTATTCCCTCTTTTTTAGTTTTTATTGTGCAGACTTTTGGAGTGCATCTGCACTCAATATACATTGATCACAAGCCAAGTAAAGACATGTTTTCGGCTCTGCCCAAGACAGCCTTTACAGATACAAGCCCATACACTGGCCGACCCGCACAACCCTGCCTGCCGCAATGCCCGGCTTATGGCTCAAAAAGCACAAAACTGCCTGCAATGAATAATCTTGCACTGGCACTACAAAATTATTCATTGGCAAGCAGACTCAACGACCCATAACCTTGACTTAAGTCATTGCAGGAGGGCGCGTACCGAGTCTAGCAGGATATCCTTGGCTGCGGCGCGCAGATATCATGAAGACAGTACAGGAATCTGCTTACAACATGCAGGTCGTGCGCCAGTTCACACTGGCGACTATCGTTTGGGGCGTGCTTGGCATGAGCATGGGAGTGTTTATTGCGGCTCAGCTGGTCTGGCCGGCACTAAACTTCGACCTGCCATGGACTAGCTTCGGCCGTATCCGGCCAATCCACACCAGTCTGGTGATTTTTGCCTTTGGCGGTAGCGCCCTGTTCGCCACCTCCTTTTATGTAGTGCAACGCACCTGTCAGGCACGGCTGCCATCCGATTTTATGGCCTCGGTGCTGTTCTGGGGCTGGCAAGCCATGCTGGTAGCCATCATCACCAGCTACGCCTTGGGCTATACCACCACCAAAGAATATGCCGAAATGGAATGGATGCTGTCGATCGTGCTGACTTTCCTCTGGCTGGTTTACACCTGGCTGTTCTTTACCCCCATCGCCCGGCGCAAGGTGTCCCACATCTATGTCGGCAACTGGTTCTACGGCGCCTTCATCATCGTCACGGCCATGGTGTTCATCATCAACAGCGCCGCCGTACCGGTGACCGCGATGAAGTCCTATTCGATCTATTCCGGCGCCACCGATGCGATGATCCAGTGGTGGTACGGCCATAGCGTGGTCGGCTTCATCCTGTCGGTGGGCTTCTTGGGCATGATGTACTATTTCGTGCCCAAGCAGGCCGGACGCCCGATCTATTCTTACCGGCTGTCGATTGTGCACTTCTGGGCCATCATCTCGATCTACATCTGGGCCGGCCCGCACCACCTGCACTACACCGCCCTGCCCGACTGGGCACAAAGCCTGGGCATGGTAATGTCGGTGATCCTGCTGGTGCCCAGCTGGGGTGGCATGATCAACGGTATGATGACCCTGTCCGGTGCCTGGCACAAACTGCGCAGCGACCCCATTTTGCGCTTTCTGGTGGTGTCCCTGGCGTTCTACGGCATGTCCACCTTTGAAGGCCCGATGATGGCCATCAAGACAGTCAACTCGTTGTCACACTACACCGACTGGACCATTGGCCACGTACACGCCGGAGCCCTTGGCTGGGTGGCGATGATCACCATCGGCAGCCTGTATTATCTGATTCCGCGCCTGTGGCAGCGCGAGACCATGTACAGCACCGCACTGATCAGCCTGCACTTCTGGCTGGCCACCGCCGGCACCGTGCTCTATATCGCGTCAATGTGGGTCAACGGTATTACCCAGGGTCTGATGTGGCGCGCGATTAACGATGATGGCACGCTCAGCTATTCCTTTGTCGAGGCACTGGAAGCCAGCCATTTCGGCTATGTAGTACGCCTGATCGGCGGCAGCCTTTTTGCTTCCGGCATGGTGCTGCTGGCCATCAACTGCTGGCTGACCCTGCGTGCAGGCAAGCCGGCTCCTGCCACCCAAACCGAACTGGAGGCAAGCCATGCTTAACCTGTTATTGCTGTTACTGATCAGCCCCTGGTTGTGGCGGCAATGGCAGCGTTATTCCAGCCACAACGAAGAACTGCAGGCGGCCATGCTGCCCTTTGCTGACGACCCCGAGCTGGCACTAAGAGTTGAACGGGAAACCGGCCTGCCCTGTCTGCCGGAACATCTGGAGCAGCAAACCACATTGGCCGGCTAATGCATGGCCGAATAGCAGGGCCCTGCCACCCACATAGTGCATGAGCCGTGAACAGCATTTTCGTCTGGCGCAAGCCGGACGAAAATGCTTTAGGGTGCGCAGAAGGGTGTTGGCGAGGCAGTCAGAGCCCGGCTAAAAGCAACAAAAAGCACAGCCTGCCTGGAGCAAGTGAACATTTTGAGCTGACGTTCAACCTCGCCCTGGCAACGCAGGTAACTATTCAGCGTTACCCTGGCTTCAATGCTGCAAAGCGATACCTGCCCTGCCTGATACGGTCATACCCCATACCAGCATTCGGCCATGGCGAGGCAAATTCTGCCCTTGGCACGGCCCGGGCACTAGCCCCCTGTCCACAACCTCAACCCACAATCTCAAGGAGCAAAGTGAACGTCCTGCCCTGGCTAAAAGCCTTTAAACCCCTCGCCCTTAATATCCCCCCAAAAGAAGCCGTCCGTGCAGCCTGTGGGGCTTTTCTGTCCATGTCACTGGTGATGCTGGTCTGCCTGCAATTTTTCGACCAGCCAACCACCACAGCACTGATGGCAGCACTGGCGGCATCCAACGTGCTGGTGTTTCTGACACCCGCCACACCACTGGCGCACCCATGGTCGCTCTTGTCTGGCAACCTGCTGGCAGCAGCCATTGCCATCACTGTCGGTATCTGGATTGACGAGCCGGCCCTGCGCATCGGCCTGGTTCTGGCTGGCAGCATGCTATGTCTGCTATCGCTGCGCTGCATGCACCCGCCCAGCTGCGCGCTGGCGGTGGCGATTGCCCTCAACAGCAGCCTGACCCTGCAGTGGGGCTACATGCTGCTCTGGCCGGTAGCGCTAAATTCACTGCTTCTGCTCGGCTTTGCCACCGTTTTCAACAACCTCACCGGCCAGCGCTATCCACGCCAGCCAAAGCCCGTGGTTAATCGCCACCAAACCAGTGACCTGCCCAGCTGGCAGCGCACCCAGCTGCAAAAAGAAGACCTGAACCAGGCACTGAACCAGCTCGGCCGCTATGTTGACGTGCGCATCGAAGACCTGGTCGAATTATTGCAACTGACCGAACAGCAGGCGTTTTCCCGCATGTCCAGCAACCTGACGGCTGCGCACATCATGTCCCGCGATGTGATTACCGCAACACCGGACACCCCTGTCGAGTTTGCCTGGGGACTGCTGGCCAAGCACAAGCTGGAGGCTCTTCCTGTGATTGACTCGCAACACAGGCTGATGGGGATTGTTTCGCTGGTGGACCTTGTCAACCAGCGCTCCTTTGCCAAAATGCCCAGACGCCGCTGGAACCTGAGCCGGGGCAGCAAGCGCCGGCCCCTGAAACGCCTCATGACCGAGCCAGTGATCAGCGCCAAAGCGGATACATCGATTCTTGAGCTGGTTCAGCTGCTGTCAAAAAACGGTCTGCACCAGTTGCCAATCGTTGATCAGTACCAGCACGTGATAGGTATCATTTCTCAGAGTGACCTGATCCATGCCATGTACCGACTCCTGCTACAACGCTGCCATGTTGCGACTGTGGCTGCCTGACAGCCTGCTCAAGAGTATGCAGTGCCACCTGCAACTGCGAATGTTCACAATGCTGACTGACCAACAGGTACACCGGCAGAGAGAACTCGGGCGCACCCTCAACACGAACCAGCTGGCCACCAGCCAGCCAGGGCGCTACTACCTGACTGCGGAAGTAGCCGCTGCCACCCTGCTCCAGCAGCATCTGTAGCGCCAGCTGGCCAACATTGGTTTCTACGCGTGCCTGCTGCCCGGGAAACGCCAGCTCAAACTGCTGACGAAACGCCTCGCCCCAGTCGGTATGGATAAGTGGCCCGGGCTGCTGTGCGTTGCGTATTTTTATCAGCACCTCCTCCATAAGCAAACGCACCTGCAAGAACGGACGGTAACGCGCCTGGTGGCTCAACAATATGTCCAGCTGCCCGGCCTCCAGCCGATCCAGCAGCTCGGCGCACTGCCCCATGACCAGCTGCAGCTTCAGCTCTGGCTGCCCGGTCCGCAACACACCAAGCCAGTGGGTTAGCCAGGGCTGCCACAGGCTGATCTCGGTACCAATGCGCAAAGGTTCGCTGCCTTCTGTAGCCGAAGCACTGCGCAAAGCATCTTCCCAGATCGTCAGTAACTGCTGGGCCTGGGGAATGAAACGCTCACCCGCCGGTGTCAGGCTGACGCCACCCCCGCTGCGCAAAAACAACTGGGTACCCAGCTGCTCCTCAAGGTTTTTGATCCGCGCTGTCACCGTGGTCTGGCTGACGCAGAGTCGCTCGGCGGCCTGCACAAAGCTGCCACCGTACACCACAGTCAAAAAAGTTTTGGCCAAATTCAGGTCCATGCATGCCTCCAGAGTTATATTGCGGAAAAACACCGGGCGGCGAGCCAAATGCCCTGCAGAGCCTTTTAGTGTTGCCATGATGCTGTAGAATACAGCATTTCCCGGCAGCGACCGCCCCACTCCAGACAGAAACGAGCACGCACATGAGCACACAAGGCACAGGCACTCTCTACATCATCTCGGCCCCGTCAGGCGCAGGCAAAACCAGCCTGGTTAGCGCACTGCTGGAAGACCTGCCCTTTGTCCGCGTATCCGTGTCCCATACCACCCGCGCCGCCCGCCCCGGCGAAATCGACGGCGTCAACTACCACTTCACCAGCGTAGACAGCTTTGGCGCCATGGTCGGCCGTGGCGAATTTCTTGAGCATGCCGAAGTGTTTGGCAACTTTTATGGCACCTCTCACCCCTGGGTAAAGCAAACCCTGGCTGGCGGCCATGACCTGATTCTGGAAATCGACTGGCAGGGCGCCCAGCAGGTGCGCCGGCTGTTACCCGAGGCACGCTCGATCTTCATTCTGCCACCCAGCACCGAGGCCCTGCGCCAGCGCCTGAACAACCGCGGGCAGGACAACGGCGACACCATTGACCGCCGCATGCAGGAAGCCGCCACAGAAATGAGTCACTACGTCGAATACGACTACCTGATCATCAACGATGACTTCAAGACCGCACTCAACGAGTTGAAGTCGATTTTCATCAGTGGCCGCCTGACCCAGACAGCCCAACAGCAACGCTACAGTCAGCTACTGAGCCGGCTACTGCAGCACCAGCCTGACAAGCCCTGACAGGCCGCATCCAGCTTGCTGCCGGAGCGCTCCGGGCTGTGCTAGAATGGAGCGCCTGTGCCAGACGCTTCCTGGACCGGCGACCCGCCCCACGAGGCAGCCCTTCCTTTATCGGAAGCATTTTTTTACACTTATATTCACACACCCGAAATACCGAACGGTCCCGTAACGGCAGGACCGCACAAGAGCTGGTACTGCACAGGCCTGCTCTGGTGTTTCCAATACCCTGCAGCCCTTGTCGGGCTGTTGACAGACAAGAGGACTGACATGGCCCGAGTTACCGTAGAAGATTGCCTGGAAAACGTAGAAAACCGTTTTGAACTGGTCATGCTGGCAACCAAGCGTGCCCGCCAAATTGCCACCGGTGGCCTGGAGCCCAAGGTTCCACTGGAAAACGACAAGCCAACCGTGCTGGCCTTGCGCGAAATTGCTGAAGGCCTGATCAACGCCGAGTCTGTTGCCATTGAGGAAGCCAGCATCATTGACGAGCCGCTGTTTGCAGCCTTTGACGACAGCATCAACTGATCCGTCCGCAGCCGGCGCCACCCTGCACCACTGCCGGGCTGAACCTGTGACCAAAAACAAGGCCAGCCGCTCTGCCTGCAGCCAGCCAGGCCGCTTGCTGCCGCACGCATCCACAGGAGACCTGCATGCCTGCTGTTGAACGTCTAGCCGGACAGCTGGGAGACTACCTTGGCCCGGATCAGGTCAACCTGGTCCGGCGGGCCTACTATTACGCCGAACAGGCTCACGATGGCCAGTTGCGCAGCAGTGGTGACCATTACATTACCCACCCGCTGGCGGTTGCCACCATCCTTGCCGAAATGCACATGGACCACCAGAGCCTGATGGCCGCCATGCTGCACGACGTGATCGAGGATACCGGCATTCCCAAAGAGGCACTGACCGCACAGTTCGGCGAAAGTGTGGCCGAGATGGTCGATGGTGTCAGCAAGCTGACACAAATGAAGTTTGGCACCAAGGCCGAAGCCCAGGCAGAAAACTTCCAGAAAATGGCCATGGCCATGGCCCGTGACATTCGCGTCATTCTGGTCAAGCTGGCCGACCGCCTGCACAACATGCGGACTCTGGGTGCCCTTAACGCCGAAAAACGCCGCCGCATTGCCAAGGAAACCCTGGAAATCTATGCCCCCATTGCCAAGCGGCTGGGCATCCACAGCATGTATTCTGAATTCGAGGATCTGGGTTTTCGCGCCATGCACCCGATGCGTGCCGAACGCATCCAGGCCGCCGTACGCCAGGCCCGCGGCAACCGCAAGGAAATTGTCACCAAGATCGAAGCGTCAATCATCAATTGCCTCGAACGCGAGAATCTGCCCGGCGAAGTCAAGGGACGCGAAAAACACCTGTACAGCATCTATCGCAAGATGAAATCCAAGCGCAAGTCGTTCAACGAGATCATGGACGTCTATGCTTTCCGTATTGTGGTTGACAAGGTGGATACCTGCTATCGCGTGCTGGGTGCGGTACACAGCCTGTACAAGCCGATTCCGGGCCGTTTCAAGGATTATATCGCCATTCCCAAGGCCAATGGCTACCAGTCCCTGCATACCACGCTGTTTGGCATGCACGGTGTGCCCATCGAGATCCAGATCCGCACCCGTGACATGGAAGAACTGGCCAACAACGGTATTGCCGCACACTGGCTATACAAGAGCGACAACGAAGACAGCGGCACCAGTCACGCCCGCGCCCGACGCTGGGTCAAGGGGCTGCTGGAGCTGCAGCAAAGCGCCGGCAGCTCGCTGGAATTCATCGAGAACGTCAAGATCGACCTGTTCCCCGATGAAGTCTACGTATTTACGCCCAATGGCCGCATTCTGGAAATGCCCAAAGGGGCAACCCCGGTCGACTTTGCCTATGCGGTACATACCGATATCGGCAATGCCTGCATCGCCTGTCGCGTCAACCGCCGCCTGGCTCCCCTGTCACAACCACTAGCCAGCGGTGCCACAGTCGAGATCATTACCGGACCCAACCACCGCCCCAACCCGGCCTGGCTCAATTTCGTCGTCACCGGCAAGGCCCGCACCCACATCCGGCACGCCCTGAAACAGCAGCAGCATGATGAATCGGTCGAGCTGGGCCGTCGCCTGCTGGACAAAGCCCTGGATATTCATGCCGTCAAACTGGATGACATTCCCGTGGCCCGCATTGACGCACTACTGGATGAATACCAGCAAGAAAGTCTTGATGCCGTACTGGAAAGCATCGGCCTCGGCAGCCGTACCGCCCAGATCGTAGCCCGGCGCCTGCTGGCCGACGCCAATGCCGAGCAACACCCTGTAGTGGACGAGCCACTGGTCATTCACGGCACCGAAGGCATGGTGCTCAACTACGCCCGTTGCTGCGGTCCAATTCCGGGCGACCCCATTGTCGGTCACCTGTCAGCCGGCAAGGGCATGGTGGTGCACCGCGAGTCCTGTCGCAACCTGGCCGACATTCGCAACCAGCCGGAAAAATATATCCCGCTAAGCTGGGCCAAAGACATCCGTGGCGAGTTCAATGTCGAGCTGCGCATTGAGCTGACCCACCAGCGCGGCCTGATTGCTTTGCTGGCCGGCACTGTCAGTGAAGCGGATGCCAATATCGAAAAAATTAGCGTGGACGAAAAAGATGGCCGCCTCAGCGTCGTACAGCTGGTCGTCAGCGTGCATGACCGGATTCACCTGGCACGTGTCATACGCCGGCTGCGCACCCTGAGCGGCGTCACCCGCATCGCCCGTGCCCGCACCTAACCCTTAACGGAGACCCCATGAGCAGAGTCATCATTAACAGCGATCAGGCACCTGCGGCCATTGGCACCTATTCCCAGGCGGTCAAGGTTGGCCCGGCAGTTTACTTGTCCGGCCAGATCCCGCTGAACCCGCAAACCATGGAAATGGCTGAAGGTTTTGAAGCACAAACCATCCAGGTATTCGAAAACCTGAAGGCAGTTGCCGAAGCCGCCGGTGGCAGTCTGGCCGATGTAGTCAAGCTGAACATTTTCCTGACCGACCTCCAGCATTTCGGCACCGTCAACGAACTGATGGCTCGCTATTTCCACCCCCCCTACCCGGCCCGCGCGGCCATTGGCGTGGCCTCCCTGCCGCGTGATTCTGCAGTGGAAATGGACGCCATCATGCACATCGAAAACCGCCAGTAAGCGCTGACACCCTGTCCCGGGCCAACACAACACGGCCCGGATTTCACTAGTTTGCTTTCCCGCCTGTGCAACAGTCTGTTGTACTTATCCCCTTTATCCGGCACCACCATACCCTATACCATGAACGTGCTCTGACAGTGAAGCCAGCCGACGCTGGCGGCATTGTCTTTGACGGTCTGGCTTCCGGCATGTGATACCCGCAGCCGGTTCCAGCGTTTATAGCATCCGCTTGTAGCAGGCTGCCCGGACAACAGGGCGGACAGCCGTGCCTGGCGCGACCAGGAGGGCAACATCATGGCAGCTTCACCCTCGACCATTGCAGCACCGGAGTTGTACAGCCACCCGGCACGACGTGCCAGTCTCGGTGAGGGGCTGTGGGTCAGCCGGCTGCTGCCGTCACGCCAGCAGCGTATGGTAGGTGCCTGGTGTTTTGCCGATCACTTTGGTCCCAGCCCGGTACCGCCCGGCAAGAAAGCCATGGATGTGGCACCCCACCCTCACACCGGGCTGCAAACCGTTACCTGGCTGCTGGACGGCGAGCTGTTGCACAACGACAGCCTTGGCTCCCGCTCCATCATACGCCCGGGTGAGCTGAACCTGATGACCGCCGGCCATGGCATCAGCCATGCAGAAGAAACCCCGCCAGAGCACAGCAACAACCTGCACGGCCTGCAGCTCTGGCTGGCCCTGCCAGACAACCAGCGCAATTGCGAGCCCTCTTTTCAGCACCACAGGGAATTACCGCGGCTAGATGAAGATGGCAGCCGACTGCAGGTATTCATCGGCTCACTGGGCGAGCTGTATTCCCCGGCCCAGGTATTTTCACCTGTTGTAGCCGCCGAAATCAGCCTGCAAGCCGGTGCCGGCACCAGACTGCCGCTGAACGCTGATTGGGAATACGCGCTGATTATTGTCGAGGGTGAGTTGCAGGTTACCGGCACACAACAATCACTGGGCACAGAAGCCCTGCACTATCTTGCACCTGGTGCACAGCAGCTCGACCTTGTCAGCGACACTGCTGCCCGCGCCATCCTGATTGGAGGCGCACCATTTACAGAAGCCATCGTCATGTGGTGGAACTTTGTCGGGCGCAGTGCCGAGGACATCACCCAGGCCCGTGCCGACTGGCAGGCCGGCACACGCTTCGGCACGGTCACGGCCTATCGGGGCGAACGGCTGCCGGCACCGGAGCTCAGCGGCCGGCCACGCGCCAGCCGATAAATGCTGCCCGGCCTTGACAATGAAGCCTGGCGGGAGCAAGCCAGAACAGGGGGCAACACCTATCAACACTGTGCAGCCACACCATCTGCCAACTCTTGTTTCGGGAGAACCAAATGGGACTTTTAATCGATGGCCAGTGGCACGACCACTGGTATGACACCGAAAGCACCGATGGCCGCTTTGAGCGCAAAGAAAGCCAGTACCGCAACTGGATCACGCCTGACGGCAGTGCCGGCCCCAGCGGCGAAGGCAACTTTGCTGCCGAGAGCGGACGCTATCACCTCTATGTTTCCTACGCCTGCCCCTGGGCCCACCGCACCCTGGTCATGCGAGCCTGGAAAGGCCTGGAGCAGCATATCAGCGTTTCCAGCGTGCACCCGCTGATGCTCGAAAATGGCTGGGAGCTGCGCAGTGACTTCAACGCTGCCGACGGCGACCCGCTGTATGGTCTGGGCATGCTGTATCAGCTGTACCAGAAAGCCGACCCGGCTTTTACCGGGCGCGTGACTGTACCTGTGCTGTGGGACAAGCAACGCCAGACCATCGTCAGCAACGAATCGTCGGAAATCATCCGCATGCTCAACAGCGCCTTTGACGGCACAGGTGCCCGGGCCGGCGATTACTACCCTGAACCCCTGCGTGACGAAATCGACAGGCTCAACGGCATGATATACCCGAGCCTCAACAACGGCGTTTACCGGGCCGGCTTTGCCACCAGCCAGCACGCCTATGACGAAGCGGTGCATGAGGTTTTCGACATGCTTGAGCAGCTCGAAGAGCGGCTGGCCGGCCACAGGTTCCTCACCGGCAATACCCTGACCGAGGCTGACCTGCGGCTGTGGACCACACTGATACGCTTCGATGCCGTGTACGTGACCCACTTCAAGTGCGACCGCAAGCGCATCGCCGACTATCCCAACCTGAGTGGCCTGCTGCGCGACATCTACCAGCTGCCCGGCGTGGCAGGCACCGTGCATATGGATCACATCCGCCACCACTATTTCCGCAGCCACCCGACCATCAACCCGCATGGCATCATTTCCACTGGCCCGCAACAGGACTTCACTACAACGCACGGGCGCGACCGGTTTGGGCCAGTTGTCATCCACGGAGTTTGAACGCAGCCGGCACGATACCAGCCCGATGCTGGCAACCACGACCGTCCCGGCCGGCATGTCCGGCCGCCGGTTACTATCAATGCAACAGGAGATTTGCCATGAACAACGTCAAACTGGCCATCGTTTACTACAGCACCTACGGTACCAACTATGCCATGGCCAAAGCGGCCGCGGACGAAGCCGAAGCAGCCGGTGCCGAAGTGCGCCTGCGCAAGGCCCGCGAAACCGTACCGGCCGAGATCGTCAACTCGGTCGAAGCCTGGCGCAAACAGGCCGAAGCCACCGCCCACATCCCGGAAGCCACTGCGGATGACCTTGAGTGGGCCAACGCATTCCTGTTCAGCGCACCCACCCGCTTCGGCACTGTGGCCAGCCAGATGCGTGCCTTCATCGACACCCTGGGCGGCATCTGGCAAAAAGGCAGCCTGGCCAACAAGGCAGTCAGCGCCATGACCAGCGCCCAGAATATCCATGGCGGCCAGGAGTCGACTCTGGTCGGCTTCTATACCACCTTCATGCACTGGGGCTCGATCATTGTCACTCCGGGTTATGCGGATCCGGTGATTTTCGCCTCCGGCGGCAACCCCTATGGTGCCAGCATCACCATGGGTGGCCCGAGTGAAGAAGAGCTGGCTTCGGTGCGTTTCCAGGCCCGTCGCCTGGTAGAGTTTGCCGCAAAACTGGCAAGCTGATTGCACGAAACCAAGAGGAAATCAGGAATAAAGGGGCAGGTCCGCCTTGCTCTGCAAAGTGGACCTGTCCCGCATTATTCTAAAGCATCCCTGCATAACCATCCTTATATCCCGCATAACGCGGCACCCAGCCGGTACTGCGTGCCAGCCGGTTACTGCAGCGTTTGCTGCTGCCCGCCGGATTAAGCAGTAACTGCGGGTCGCCAGACACCTTCATCTGCTGCTGCAGCCAGCGCACCACCTCATCCTGTTCCACCGGCTCGTCATCAACCCCGACATATACCGGCGCCAGCGGCGTACCGGCAGCATCCAGCCGCAACAGATGTGCCAACAGCCCGGCCGCATCCGCTTCATGGATCCGGTTGGTATAGCGGTTCAGGTTACCTCCAGTGTGGTAGCCCTGCCGTACCCGTTCCAGAAAACCACGTCGCACTCCGCCATAAATTCCAGCCAGCCGTACCATGGTTACTGGCAAGCCGGAAGCGGACAGCAGCTGCTCAGCCTCCAGCATCACGCGCCCGGACCAGCGCTCAGGGTGTGTGACAGACTGCTCATCCACCCACTGCCCCCCTGACTGCCCATAAACCCCTACACTGGACGCGAACAGGATGCGCCGTGGCCGCTGCCCATGCTGCTGCAACCAGGCCAGCACATTGCGCACACCCTCCACATAAGCCTGCCGGTAAGCTGCAGCAGTGCGTGCTGCCGGCACCAGTGTAATCAGCACATAGTCTGGACAGGACTGCGGCCAGCCGGCCGGACAAGCCGCATCAGTAACATCCGCCTGCAACAGCTGCAGCCCCCTGGACACACTGCCGGCGGAGCGCCGTAGTGCCCATCCATGCCAGCGCGGCAACAGTGCTGCCACCTGATGCGCCAGCGAACCTGCGCCCACGTATAGAATACTGCTTTCGGCCATCGCTCCCCCTGTTGTTTCACTCTTGATTTCAGGTATGCTTCGTTCGAATAAAACTATATCTTCTGCTTTTTCCATGGAATTCTACTATGACTCTTACCGAGCTGCGCTATATTGTTACCCTGGCCCAGGAGCAGCATTTTGGCCGTGCTGCCGAACGGTGTCATGTGAGCCAGCCTACGCTCTCGGTTGGCGTAAAAAAACTGGAAGAAGAGCTTGGTGTGCTGTTGTTCGAGCGCAGCAAGGGCGCCGTGCGGGTAACCCCGGTCGGTGAAGGCATAGTAGCCCAGGCCCGGCGGGTACTGGAGCAGGCACAAACCATCCGCGAACTGGCCCAGGCCGGCAAAAACCAGCTGACCGCTCCCCTGCGGGTCGGCGCCATCTACACCGTTGGTCCCTACCTGTTCCCCCAGCTGATCCCGCTGCTGCACAAGAGCGCGCCTGAAATGCCGCTGTATATCGAGGAAAATTTTACTCACGTGCTGCGCGACAAGCTGCGCAATGGCGAGCTTGATGTAATCATCATCGCCCTGCCGTTCGAAGAAATCGATATCCTCACCAAGCCAATGTACGACGAACCCTTCTGCGTACTGCTTCCGGCCCAGCATCACTGGACCGCCAAACAAACTATCGACAGCAACATGCTAAACGACAAAAGCCTGCTACTGCTGGGTGAAGGCCATTGTTTCCGCGACCAGGTGCTGGAAGCCTGTCCGGCCAGCGGCGGCATCCAGGAAAGCCATAACCGCTACACCACGGTTGAGGCCAGCTCGCTGGAAACCATTCGCCACATGGTCGCTTCGGGTCTGGGTGTGTCTGTTTTGCCACAGTCAGCAGTCGATAGCCATCAATACACCGCTGGCGTGATTGAGGTACGCCCCTTCACTGCACCGGCACCAAGCCGTACTGTGGCAATCGCCTGGCGTGCTACCTTTCCGCGCCCAAAAGCCATTGACGCTTTGGTCGACGCCATCCGTCAATGTCCGTTAGCCCAAGGCTTGCTGGCCTGAGCATCATGCGGTTGTTGGCAGACATTCCGCTCACCAGCCTAAAAGGTGTAGGACCAGCACTGTCCCAAAAGCTGGCCAAAGTCGGGCTGGAGAACCTGCAGGACATCCTGTTTCACCTGCCATCACGCTACCAGGACCGCACCCGCATCATCCCCATTGGTGCCCTGCGCCCTGGCCAGGATGCCGTGGTGGTGGGTAGCGTGGTCGCCGCTGATGTCGTCATGGGCCGGCGCCGCAGCCTGCTGGTACGCCTGCAGGACGGTACCGGCGCGCTCAGCCTGCGTTTTTACCATTTCAGCCATGCACAAAAAACCGCACTGGCCCCGGGCACCAGGGTACGCTGCTATGGCGAAGTGCGTCCGGGAGCCAGCGGGCTGGAGATTTACCATCCCGAATACCGTACCCAGAACGCCGATGAACCGGTCACTGTCGAAGAACGGCTGACTGCCATCTATCCCACCACCGAAGGCCTGACCCAGCTACGCCTGCGCAGCCTGGTGCAGCAGGCACTGGCGTTTCTGTCACCCGCCAGCCTGCCCGACTGGCTGCCTGAATCATTGCGCCAGCAGTACCGGCTGGGACCACTGGCCGAAGCGGTACGCTACCTGCACCAGCCACCGCCGGATGCCGATACGGCCCTGTTGCAGGAAGGCGCACACTGGGCCCAGCAGCGCCTGGCCTTTGAGGAACTGCTGGCCCATCAGCTGTCAATGCAACGCATGCGCGAGCAGATGCAGGCACAAAAAGCACCGCCCCTGCCCCCTCCGGCCCACCTGCCTGAACAGCTGCTGGCCGGCCTCGGTTTTCAGCCAACCAGGGCGCAGCAACGTGTAAGCGAAGAAATTTGTTACGACCTGCAACAGAGCCTGCCGATGCTGCGCCTGGTGCAGGGTGATGTCGGTGCCGGCAAGACACTGGTCGCTGCCATGGCTGCGCTACAGGCAATCGAAGCCGGCTATCAGGCTGCCCTGATGGCACCGACCGAGATTCTTGCCGAGCAGCACTTCCTCAATTTCAGCCGATGGTTCGAACCTCTGGGTATTGAGGTTGCCTGGCTGGCCGGCAAGCTCAAGGGCAAGGCACGCACCGCAGCACTGGAACAAATTGCTGGCGGCGCACCGATGGTGGTGGGCACCCATGCCCTGTTTCAGGCCGAGGTGCACTTTCATAGCCTGGCACTGGCGATCATTGACGAACAACACCGCTTTGGCGTACAGCAACGCCTGGCCCTGCGCGAAAAGGGCGTCAACGGCCAGCTCAGCCCACACCAGCTGATCATGACCGCCACCCCCATTCCGCGCACCCTGGCAATGAGCGCCTATGCCGACCTGGATACCTCCATCCTAGATGAGCTGCCGCCCGGCCGCACCCCGGTGAATACCGTGGTACTGGGTGACAGCCGCCGCGCCGAAGTGGTCGAACGGGTACGGGCTGCCTGTCTTCAGGGCCGCCAGGCCTACTGGGTCTGCACCCTGATTGAGGAATCCGAGGAGCTGACCTGCCAGGCGGCACAAAGCACCTTTGACGAGCTGCAGCTGGCACTCCCGGAGCTGCGTATCGGTCTGGTGCATGGCCGCCTGAAGCCGGCAGAAAAGGCCGGTATCATGCAACAGTTCAAAGACGGTCAGCTACAGCTGCTGGTGGCTACCACGGTAATCGAGGTGGGTGTGGACGTACCCAATGCCAGCCTGATGATTATCGAAAACCCCGAGCGTCTGGGACTGGCCCAGCTGCACCAGCTGCGCGGGCGGGTCGGTCGTGGCAGCACCGCCAGCCATTGCGTGCTGCTGTACCATGCACCGCTGTCACAGATCGGCCGCGAACGGCTGGCCATCATGCGTGACACCAATGACGGCTTTGTGATTGCCGAAAGGGACCTGGAGCTGCGTGGCCCGGGCGAAATGCTCGGCACCCGCCAGACCGGCCTGCTGCAGTTCAGGGTGGCTGACCTGATGCGTGACAGTCATCTGTTGCCGGCCGTGCGAGATGCCTCTGTACAACTGCTGCAACAACACCCCGGTCATGTCAGCCCGCTACTCAACCGCTGGCTGCGACATGGCCAGCAATATGCCCAAGTCTGAACATATCCGCACTGTAGCGCTCATGCTCCGGGGCACGCAGTCATGCAGGCCCGAACACATACACCATACAGCGCGTGCCATATGGGCAGAGCTGCGGCAAGGACTGCCGTCCTCTGAAGCACACTGCGTGCCGCCTGCCCCGGTCCGCTGGCTTGTTGATCACCTGTCTGGCAAGCCCGCTCACTCGGTGCAGCCATACAGTTTTCAGGCTAAACTCCAACCAGTAGCATACCTTTCCGGAGACCTCATGCGAGCCACCGCCGACATTGTCAACCTGACCATCCGCCGTATCGAGCAGCGTCTGGGCAAAACCCTGGAAATCCCGCCCTTGTCGCCAACGGCACAAAAAATCCTGCAGCTACGCAGCCAGCCGGACGTCCATGTCGACCAGCTCACTGCCATCATTGAGTCAGATCCTGCGCTGGCTGCGCAGGTGATGAGCTGGGCAGCATCACCGCTATATGCAACTGAAGTCCGCATTTGCTCCATTGAGGATGCAATCGTCCGTGCACTGGGTTTCGATCTGGTCATGAATCTGGCTTTAGGTCTGGCCCTGGGCAAAAAGCTCATACTGCCCAGCGAGCTGCAACAGGCCAATATCAACCACTGGAAACATGCCCTGTACAGCGCCACGCTGATTGAAGGGCTGGTGCGTCAAATGCCTGCTGCCAGCCGCCCCGAACCCGGGCTTGCCTACCTCGCCGGATTGCTGCACAACTTTGGCAACCTGCTGCTGGCCTACCTGTTTCCACATTACTTCCAGCTGCTGCAGAAACAGCTTGACCATAACCCGCAACAGTCGCCACAAGAAGTCGAGATGGAGTTGCTGGGCATGACCCGTGACGACATCTGTGTCAGCCTGCTGCACCTGTGGCGCATGCCCGAAGAACTGACGACAGCGATTGCCCAGCAGCATAACCCCAACTACAGCGGCCCCTTCCTGACTTACTGCCGTCTGCTGCAGCTAGCCCGGCTGCTGCTGACCGAAGTGAATGGTGCCAGCCTTGCTGACGACCAGCTAAGCAGACTGTGCAACGACCTGCAGCTCGGACCTTCACAGGCACGTCACGCCCTGGACCGGGTCATGGCCGCTGAGCAGGCATTGCGCCTGCTATCAGAACAATTCACCCATTAGGAGGCCCAAACGATGCGCCAGCCACTCTTGTCAGCTACCACCTGCCTCCTCGTCATGGGCAGCTGGCTGCCAGCCACCGCACTCGCCGAGGCCTGTATCATCAAGGCCGAATCCGACAGGATGGAAATCCGGCTGTGCCAACAAAACCGCAGCATCCCGCCAAACCTGTTCCGTACCGGCTTTTGCAAGCCACAGCTGGCCGGGCAAAAAACCACTGTTACCTTTGCCGCGCAATGCCCCCCTGGCGCCTTTGGCGTCTGTCGCAATGCTCACGTTGGCGGCATGCCCTATCAGCAGGACATCCACTATTACGGGATAGAATCAGACGCCCGTTTCCTCAAGCCGGCATGTGAACGCCAAAGCAAAGGTGTCTGGACCAGCCGCTGACCGGCAAGGCCCGGTCATGACGCCATAACCCAGATATCCTATAATGCCATCAGCTGAACAACCCGAGATGGTTGCGGTCTACCATCGCGTACAACAACACTTTCCATCACTGGAGACACCATGCGTACACTTCTGTTTTCCGCCCTGCTTGCCCTGGGCAGCCTGACTTCCCATCACGCCATGGCCGACAACCTGATCGCTGGGCAACACTATGCTGTTTTGAACAACCCGGTCACCACCTCCCAGGCCGATAAAATCGAAGTGGTTGAGCTGTTCTGGTACGGCTGCCCGCACTGCTACCAGCTGGAGCCTACCATCAACAACTGGAAGAAGGAGCTTCCTGAAGATGTCAACTTCGTAAAGATTCCTGCCATGTTTGGCGGCATCTGGAACCTGCATGGTCAGCTTTTTTATACGCTGCAGGCACTCAAGGCCGATGACTCCGTACACGATGCCATTTTCAAGGCGTTGCACGAGCAAAACCGCCGCTTGGCCTCACTGCCTGAAATCACCACTTTCGTTGCCGGCCTTGGTATTGACAAGGCAGACTTTGAAAAAACCTGGAACTCCTTCGGTGTAAAAAGCCAGCTGGAAAAAGCCAAGAAACTCGCTGTTGCTTATCAGGTCAGCGGTGTTCCGGCCCTGGTCGTCAATGGCAAATATCGCTTTGATATCGGCATGGCCGGCGGCCTGCAGGAAACCGCCAGCGTGGCCGACGCCCTGATCGCCAAAGAGCGTGATGCACAATAAGTAAAACAGCGGGAGGCATTCCGAGATGCTGCTGACGCCCAGGCAAACACCACGCCAAACTCTCGAATGCAGTGCAAAAAGCACCATGCTGCCCGACCTCCTGCGTCCGGCACAACCGGTGCAACGGCTACGCCTGCTCAGCTTCAATATTCAAGTAGGCATCAGCACCAGCGCATACCATCACTACCTGACCCGCTGCTGGAAACACCTGCTGCCTCACCGCGGGCGTCAAATGAACTTGCAGCGGGTTGGCAGGCTGCTCGACAACTTCGACCTGGTGGCACTGCAGGAAGTTGACGGCGGCAGCTTGCGCACCGCCCATGTCAACCAGGTCGAACAGCTGGCCCGCATGTCCCGCTTCCCATACTGGTATCAACAGCTAAACCGCAACCTGGCACCCTTTGCCCAGCACAGCAACGGTCTGCTCAGCCGTATCCCCCTGGACCTGATCGAAGACCATCCACTGCCAGGTCCGGCCGGCCGCGGCGCCATACTGCTGCGCATTGGCCAGGGTGCTGATGCAGTGGCTATCGTCATGATGCATCTGGCTTTGGGTACCCGTGTACGCAACTTGCAGCTGGCCTATGTACGCGAATTGCTCCAGGATTATCGCCATTATGTGCTGATGGGTGACCTGAACACCCAGGTGGACGAACTGCTCTACCGCTCTCCACTGCGCTCACTCGAACTGCAAGCACCGCAACTGCGAGCTACTTTTCCCAGCTGGAACCCCCAGCGCTGCCTGGACCACATTCTGCTCAGCCCAGACCTGCAAGTCGCCCGCTCGATGGTTGTTGACCAACCAATTTCCGACCATCTGCCAGTGGCTACCGAACTGATTCTGCCCTCAGCCCTGTACCCGCAAAAGATGCACTGACCATGTCTGCTTCCGATTCCCGCTGGAAACAAAAATACAGACAACTGCTGGATGACTATGAGCGTCTTGAAGAGTACTGCAAGCGACGCTCCAACCTGCTGGAACGTGGCCTGGTCCGCAGCAGTCTGGCTGCCGAGGGCCTCGACCCAAAGCTGGACAAGCAGTTGCAGGCCCTGCGTGACAGTATTCGCACAACTGACAGCCAGCAACTGCAGCAGGTGGTCGATAATATCGAGCGACATTTGCTGGCCACTGAACACCAGCGCCAAGAGCGCCATAACAGCCTTTTGCAGGCCCTGCAAAGCTTTATTGGCCAACTGCAGGCCTGCAACCCGGACAAGCCTGCACTGCAAGCCCTGCGCAAACTGCAAGCGGCCGTCAAAGACGGCCAGCAGCTCAGCCTTAACCTGCACAACTGGCTGTCCGAGCTTAGTCAGCTACAGGCCGAAATTTTACAGCAGCCCGCTACGCAAGCCAGGCCCGGGCTGCTGAGCCAGCTGTTTAGCCGCAAAAGCACCGCCGAAACCCCAGCCGCCGCCCCCGAGCCGGCGGAGCTGCCACACGAGCCAGAAGCAACAGAACCGGAGCCCACCCCGGCATCAGGCAATACGCGGCACACAGCTGAAATTGCTGTGCCAGTGACTGGCCCGGCAGTAGCTGCCAGCCCCGGCACAATCGACACAGAACCCCTGCGAGGCGCCCTGACCCGGCTGTTGAACGAGCTTTCAGTAACCGAGCAGGATGCAGATACGGTCAATGAGCTGCGTGACAAACTGTCTGCCAGCAGTGACTGGCAAACACTGAGCCAGACCATGGAGCAACTGGCCGATCTCATCATCCGCATCAGCACCCGTCGACAAGAAGAATTCGGCAACTACCTGCAACAGCTCAATAGCAAGCTGACCCTGATTACCAGCAGTGTTGGCCATGCGCGCGAAAGCCATCAAAGCAATGTCGACTCTGCAGCCAGCCTGGACCAGCACCTGCACAATCAAGTCAGTGAGCTGCACCAGGACGTACAGCACACCACTGACCTGAATACACTGAAGCAGCGGGTGGACCAGCGTCTCAACCAGTTTCTGGATACCCTTGCCCAGCACCAGCAACAGCGCAAAAAGTCGGAGCAACAGTTGCTGCAACGACTGGACGAGCTCAACGAAAAAGTACACCTGGTCGAAAACGAGGCAGCGTTCCTGACCAGCCAGCTGGTCGAACAACATACCAAGGCCCGACAGGACGCACTGACGGGCCTGCCCAACCGCACAGCCTGGAATGAGCGCCTGCAAATCGAGTATCAGCGCATGCAGCGCCAGGGCCAGCCCCTGCTGCTGACAGTAATCGATCTTGATCACTTCAAACAGGTTAACGATACCTACGGCCACCTGGCCGGTGACAAGGTATTGAAAATACTTGCTGACAGGCTGCGGCAAGGCGTCCGCAAAACCGACTTTCTCGCCCGCTACGGCGGAGAAGAGTTTGTTCTGCTGCTGCCGGATACCCAGCTCACCGATGGCATCAGCCTGATCAACAAACTGCGCGAGCACATCGCCGCCTGTCCGTTTCACTTCAAGGGCAAGCCCGTGCAAATTACCTTCTCTGCCGGCATTGGCCAGCTGCAGGCAAACGAAGAGCCAGCTGCTACCTTCGCCCGGGTTGACCAAGCACTCTATACAGCCAAGCAGGAAGGAAGAAACCGGGTCAGAAGCGCTGCTGAAGTCGCGCCCTGATCAGCTTGTGCTCCAGACCTTCCAGGTCCGGGATGAACAGGAGCCGGCCATCCAGCTGTACTGCGGCCGACTCACCGTTACGCAATGGCTCATGGCTGCTGCACAACCGGCTGTCCACCTGAAGCGACCGCGGAATGCCCTGCAACAAAGCAGCATAAAACTCCAGTCCGGCTGACGGGTCCAGACTGTTGAAAATGGCAATGCGTGCTGTTTCGGTAACGTCCGGCTCAGCCTCCCCGCCCAGCACCTCGAAGGACACCAGCGGCAACTGCTGGCCGCGCCAGCTGATACTGCCGATCAAGCCGTCATCCTGGCGCACACCGCCGGGTACCTCGGCAGGCAGCTGCCAGGCAACCAGCTCAGCTACCGCTGTATTTGGCACCAGCAGACTACGCCCGTCCAGCTCCAGAACCAGCCCGGTCAACTGTTGCTGCTTCCCCTGATGCTCCAGTGGATTCAGTTCCGGCATTATATTCTCCTGTCAACAGCTTTCCAGCCAGGGTGACGGAAATGCTGAATGATTACCTGCGTTGCCAGGGCTGGGCTAAAAATCTGCTCACAGTCCCTGGGCTGAATATGCTTTAGCACGGCCGCAAAGCGGACAGCGAAGCGGATAAAATGCTCATTTAATACAAATAATCTGCGTTTCTTCACTGATTTTCGCCTGGCCCTGGCTACCGCGCCAACAGTATGCAGCACACCCTTACAACTCGTCACGACCGCTCAGCTCCCGGATAGTCTCCAGCAGCTGTGCCTCCTGGTACGGCTTGCCCAGATATTCATTGACGCCTATAGCCAGCGCCCGCTCACGGTGCTTGTCACCAGTCCGTGAAGTAATCATGATGATCGGCAAATCCTGCAATTGCTCATCGTGACGCACCAGAGTAGCCACTTCGAAACCATCCATGCGTGGCATCTCGATATCCAGCAACATGATGTCTGGCTGCTGCTCCTGGAGCTGATTGATCGCATCGACACCATCCTTTGCAGTTGTTACGTGCATGCCATAACGCTCCAGCAAGCGTGAGGTAACTTTGCGTACAGTCACCGAGTCATCCACCACCATTACATGAAGGGCCCGCTCACTATCTGCAGCCGGCTGGCGCGGCAATAATCGATGCTGGGTACTGCTGTCTGCAAGCCCTGCGAGTGCATAACGGCTGCGAATGGCAGCCAGCAAGTCAAGAATGACAACCACCCGGCCATCACCGAGAATGGTCGCTCCCGACAGGCTGGGCACACCGGAAAATTGCGGCCCCAGGCTCTTCACCACGATCTCACGCGAGCCCGCCAGGCTGTCCACCTGCACCGCCACGGCATGCTCGGACGAACGCACCAGCACCACCGGCAGCGGCAGTGTCTGGCCAACCAGCTTGGGCTGCTGGCCGTTGCCCAGCAAGTCACCAAGGTATTTCAGGTCATAGCTCTGGCCAGCATACTCGTAACGGGCTGGCAATCCCTGCCGGGTTTGGGCATAGAGCGTCTCAAGCTCATGCGGCGAAACCCGAACCACGCCTTCAATGGTGTTCAGCGGAATGGCATATAGATCTTCGCCGGTTAACACCATCAGGGCCCGGTTAACCGATACAGTGAAAGGCAGCCGGATCAGAAAGCGGGTCCCCTTGCCTTCTTCCGATTCGATACTGATTGCCCCGCCCAACTGCTTGATCTCCGAGCTGACCACGTCCATGCCGACACCACGGCCCGACACCTGGGTCACATGCTCTGCTGTCGAGAAGCCGGCATGCAGGATAAACTGCATGACTTCCTGGTCGCTCAGCCCGCTATCCTCATGCATCAAGCCACGCTCGATGGCTTTCTTGCGTACAGCAGCCACATTGATGCCGGCGCCATCATCACTTAGCACCAGCAAGATATCGGCACCTTCGCGGCTCAGCTCAAGACGAATCCGCCCGGTTTCCTGCTTGCCGCCGGCACGTCGTATTTCAGGTTCTTCCAGCCCGTGCCCTACCGCATTGCGCAACATATGCTCCAGTGGTGCGACCATGCGTTCCATGACACTACGGTCCATTTCACCTTCAGCATTGGCAACCTGCAGCTCGGCCTGCTTGCCCAGCTCTGCAGACAACTGGCGTACAATCCGGCGCAAGCGCGGCACAAGCCGCTCAAAAGGCACCATGCGGGTACGCATCAGCCCTTCTTGCAGCTCGGTATTGACCCTCGCCTGTTGCAGCAACAGGGTTTCTGCATCACGGCTCTTGGCCGAAAGGGTTTCTTTCAAGTCCATCAAGTCTGACGCAGACTCGAACAACGAGCGTGACAACTGCTGCAAGTGTGAGTGGCGATCCATTTCCAGCGGATCGAACTCAGCGTAGTCGGCTCCTTCGGTCTCGGTCTGCAGCCGGCTGAGAATCTGTGCCTGGGTTTCAGTATCCAGCCGGCGCAGCTGATCACGGATGCGGTCCAGAGTGGTTTCCATGTCATGCAGGGTGAGCCCGAAGTCACTGACCTGTTGTTCAACCCGGCCACGAAAAATTGAGGTTTCACCTGCCAGGTTAACCAATGCTTCGACCAGCTCTGCCGGAACCCGGATCATTTCCTGTGGTCCCTGCTGCTGCCTGCGGATACTGTCCTCCCGCACGTCCTTGCGCATAAAGGGCAGTATCTGGTTAACAGCATGAGCTGCCTCGTCCTCAGCCAGAACAGCATCCAAGGTACCCGGCGCAATCTGATCCCCGGCAATTGGCAAGGCTGTTTCCGACGCCACACTCCCGGCAGTCAAAGGCTCTATATCCTGTGCCGGTACATGACCGCCTACAGCCAGGCGCCGCCAGTCATGAATCTGGCTGATTTCTGCCGTAGCAGGGCTCAGTTGCTGCTGCTCACGTACCGCTTCCAGCATCTCGCTCAGCTTGTCACTGACCTGATGCATAAAGTCGCCAAGCGGTTCGCTATAAGAAATGCGGCCGGCAAGCAAATCTTCATGAAGGAACTCGAACTCATGGACCAGATCAGCCACCTCACTGATCTCGGCCATGCGTGCCCCCCCTTTGAGGGTATGCAAACCACGCAACAGGCTTTCCATATGAGCGGGGCTGTCCGGCTCCGCCAGCCACCCCTGCAGATGCTCAGCCATCTGCTCTAATACTTCAAAAGCTTCTTCGAGGAAAATATCAACCAGTTCGTCCTGACCACTATCGGCAACCCGCTCCGGGGTTGCGGCATCAGCAGTTTCCGCCGCCGGTACAATAGCCCCGGGCTGCTGGCCCCCGCTGCCTGCAGAAACAAGCACGTCAACATCACCACGACGAAATGCCAACAAGCGCTCGATCATCTCCTGTGGCGCAAACAGCTCCTTACCGGCCTGCAGCTGTTCCAGCAGGTCTGTCAGCTGGTCGTGCCCGGCATGCAGCAAGTTGCCCAGCAACGGCGCTACCTCATAGCGGCCATCCAGCAACCCCACATAGATAGATTCCAGCTCGTGAGCCAGATCACCAACCGGGCTGATTTCAGCCATGCGCGCGCCACCTTTGAGAGTGTGCAAATCGCGCATTAGCGCCTCGAGTCTGTCCCGGCTGTCGGTACTTGCGAGCCACTGCTCAAGATTGTGGTTGGCGCTCTCTATCAACTCCAGAGCTTCATCCAGAAAAATTTCTACCATGTCCGGATCAAGTCCGGCATGTGCTGCCATGACTGCGGTGCCGGCTGGATCCGCAGCAGGCTTCTCGATGCGCAGATCAGCCGCCTCCAGAACACCTGGGCCGGCTTCAACATCATCTGCTGTGCCCTCGCTCAGCCGGCCCTGGCACACCGTGGTGGCCAGCTGCTGCAGACCTTCAACCAGTTCCGGCTGCGGTGTCACATCCAGCCCGGCAGCCACCTCGTCCATCATGTTGATCAGCGCTTCATGGGCTTCGGCAACATGATCAAACTGCTCATCACCCAGCTGCTGACGTCCAGCATGCACCTGCTGGTAAAAAGCTGACAAGCCTTCCGACAGGGCTTCAATTGGCTCCAGCTCAGCCATTTGCGCGCCCTTGTTCAAGGCCGCCAGTTCATCAATCAGTTCGGGCAGCTGATCGTGCTCGGCCGGATGACTGCGCCAGCGCTGCAGCTGATCCTCCATGTCCAGCAGCAGATTCATGCCCTCTGCCAGGAAACGTGAAATTAGTAGCGGATCCGCTGTGCTGCCAGCCTTTTGCTCGCTACCCAAATGCTGTTCCAGCAGCGATTCTATTTCTTGAACAAGCTCGGCTGCACCTTCCAGCGGCTGCAAAGGCTGACTGTCCAGCTGCTCAAGCCCCCGCTCCAGCAAAGTTGCACCACGCTCCAACAGGCTGGCTTCTTGTGCATCTATCTTGAACAGGTGCGCGCGATATTCCTTGACGAGCCGCTCGCAAGCAGTCGCCAACCGGGCCACAGGTGTTATGCCGGCCATATGGGCACTACCCTTCAGGGTATGCATGGCCCGCTGCAACTCTTCGCTGACCGAGCGCGGCAAAAACTCTCCACAAGCTTCAACAAAGTCCTGCAGTACTTGCAAATGCCCCAGTGCTTCACTGTGAAAAATTTCCAGCAGGACCGGGTCCAGGTCATGACTTTCGCTCTCAGCCGCAGCCCCTGCGTCTGGCTGCTCTTCGTCGGCAGCGGCAAGGGTCGGCGGCGGCTCTTTTCTTGCCAGTGCATGGGCAACCGCCGCCAGGTGATCCACATCATCCCGCTGGCGCTGGCGCTGTGTCGCGTATTCCTCAACCAGCTCCGGGAGCAATGCAATAACATCGGCAATAACCTGCTGCAAGACCGCTGACGGGTCGACGCTCCCCTCAATGACCCGGTTAAGCATGTTTTCAATGGCCCAGGCCAGTTCACCCACGACCAGCGCACGCACCATGCGCCCACTGCCTTTCAGCGTATGAAAAGCCCGGCGCACTTCCCCCAGAGACCCGGCATCTTCCAGGTTCTGCTGCCACTGCGGGAAAAACTCAGCCAGTGTATCCAGCACTTCTCCGGCTTCTTCAACGAAGACTTCCTGCAGCTCTGCATCGACCGGTTCCTCATCAGCCGGAGGTGGCAACAAACGATCCAGCACCTCCCGGGCTGGCGGGTTTACCTGGCTGGTAACCGTCAGACCGCCCTGTTCCTCTGTCTCAGCCGGGCCGGTGCTTGCATCCTCACTTACAGCAGCTTCTGGCAGCTCAACCGCCGGCAGCTCAAAGCTGTCCAGTGACAAGGTGGCAGCAGGCGCAGCATCCGGCCCTGCAAGGGTGTCAAACAAAAGCGGAGCCACTGCTGCATCCAGGTCATCCTGCAGCATTTGATGAGTTTTGCTGCTGTCGCCACGGTCAGCAAGCCCCTCAGCCTCCGGCTCATCTGCCGGCTGAAACAGAGGATCTGTGGCAGCGCCTGAAGCAGAAGCCGGCAGCTCTTGCTCCTCCATCCGGTCCGGGCCTGGGGACTCCTCTGCCGGCACGCCAGCCACTGTGCCAGGCTCATCTTCCGTATCGGCCTCTACGATCGGATAGCCCAGCGCAGCCATGCTCATGGCGGCCGTGTCCAGAACCAGCTCGCTGTCGCCAACCTGGTCTTCGTACAGTCTCTCCAGATAGTAGTCAACACTGGTAATGGCATCGGCCAGAGTGTCCAGGTCTTGCCAGCCTGGCACAGCCAGGGGCGCCAACAATTGTTCGTCAATATAGCGCTTGGTGCTATCAACCAGCTGCGCTGCGCGCGACAATGGAATCATCGCCAAACCACCGCGCACCTGGTTAAGCAATGCGGAAACCGGCTCCAAGTGCTGATGCTGCCACTGGGATGCAATAAACTCAATAATGCCATCCTTGGCTTCTTCCAGACCGGTACGCGCCTCACGAATGACCATGCGGTGAACCTGGACAAGGTCGGTTGGCGCCATCGCCTCTGTTGCAGCGCTGGCCGCCTCATCATTGCCTACCATGCCGATCAGCGTTGCTTCCAGGTAAAGCAGCGCACCCGCCACGTCCATCAGGTTGGCATCACTGGCTTCACGGTCACCACTGGCTATTTCCTCAAGCACCGCAGTTTGTGTCAGCACTACTTTACGTTGCTGTGCAAAGCCGAGCACTGCCAGGGTATCGGCAATCTGTTTCAGCGGCAGCTGTAATGCATCCAGCTTTTCCGTAGAGCTGCGATCACTGCGCACATACAGGTCGAGACTGTCTTTGATCCGCACCAGCTCTTCACACAGGGCTGATACCACCGAGCGAATGGCACCGCGATCAACAGTACCGTCGTCCAGCGCCTCGGGCGGCAACGCATCAGCCAGCTGATAACTCTGATGCAAGCGCTGCAAGCGCTCGGAGTTGGGCTGTGCCTTGGCCACATAAAACAAAATATCCTTCAGCAACGCCTGAGGCGCTGGACGGTTGAGTCCCTGCGCACCCTCCCGGGCCAGCTCACGCAGCTGACCATCGAGTTGACGTAACAGTGAGCGCACCGCAGTAGTCAGGCTCAGGCTCCGGTTGGCCAAACCGTCCACCAGCCCCGATGCCACCTGCCACAAGGGCAGGATCGGGGTGCCCTGACTGAGTTTTTCCAGGCCAGCAAACACCCGGGCCAGCTGAGTCAGGCTCTGACTGGTCTGCTGGTCGCGCAACAGGCCAATCAGCGACACTTGCATGGTCTGACGTATCCTGCGCAACAGGCCTTCAAGCTGCGGGCCGGACAGCTGGGATAATCGCCCTGGCGTCATGCCAGGCAATTCGGGAGGCATAACCGGATTGAACAAACCGGACTGCGACAAAAATTTTTCACCCCGGGTCGCACGCAAGTCGTTCAGCAGGGGGAGCACCGCCATCGGCAGGTCACGTCGTGCACTCTGGATGCGCTCAAGGTAGTGTGGCAGCTGCAGGATTGCCTGCATCAGCACTTCCTGCGCCTCATTGACGTTGACGACTTTTTTTTCCAGCAAAGCGTGAGCGACCAGCTCCATTTCTTCGGCCAGCAGTGCAGCACCGAAAAACTGCACCATCTGCAAGATGCCGTTGACCTGATGAATGTATGCCAGACAGTAATTCAGACCGGCATTGCCCTTGGGCTGCTCCACATAGTCTTCCAGCGACTGGCGTGCCTGTTTGAGGGTTTCAGAAATTTCACCCTTGACCCATTCCAGCGCCACATAGTCGTGACGATCACCCATGGCTAACTCACCCATAATGCTTGCTATCCTTTTCGGACCAAAGCAAAGTCCTGTCATTGTTCGCCGCAACAGCCACTGGCCGGCTTACTGACGCCATTGCTACCTGTGCCTGCAGAGGCCGGCCAGGCCTGTAGGCCATGGCCAGCACCCGCTATTGGCTCTGGTTCGGCAAGGTAAAGCCGGACACCGAGTCACGCATTTCATTAGCCAGCTTCGCCAGGTGCCCAATACTCTGGGCCGTTGCCATGGTGCCCGAGGAGGTCTGTGAAGTAATTTCCTGAATCACGTGCATCGTGTTGGAAATATGACCTGCAGAAGAAGCCTGTTGACGGGCTGCGTTAGAAATATTCTGGATCAGGCTGGCCAGGCTTCTGGATACATTTTCAATTTCGCCCAGCGAGACACCGGCATCCTGCGCCAGACTGGCACCACGCACAACTTCTGCCGTGGTTTGCTCCATCGAAATGACCGCTTCGTTGGTGTCGGTCTGAATGGTTTTTACCAGCGCTTCAATTTGCTTGGTGGCAGCCGAAGAGCGTTCGGCAAGGCGCTGTACTTCATCGGCAACCACAGCGAAACCACGACCGGCATCACCCGCCATAGACGCCTGGATGGCAGCGTTCAGAGCCAGAATATTGGTTTGGTCGGCAATATCGTTAATCAGGCTAACGATATCACCAATTTCCTGGGACGACTCACCCAGCCGCTTGATGCGCTTGGACGTATCCTGAATCTGTTCACGGATCTTGTCCATGCCGGCAATGGTGTTGTGCACCACCTGGCTGCCCTTGTTGGCGATTTCTACCGAGCGTTCGGCAACTGCAGCCGATTCGGCAGCGTTAGCCGATACCTGGTCAATCGACCCGGCCATTTCGTTGATGGCGGCAGACGCTCCGGCAATTTCTTGCGCCTGGTGCTCCGATGCCTCGGCCAGGTGAGTGGCTGTCGACTGTGTATCCTGGGCAGCAGCCGATACCTGTACCGCCGAGGTATTGATCGTACCAACCAGGTCCCGCAACTGGTCAATAGTAAAGTTGATTGAGTCTGCAATCGCACCGGTAAAGTCTTCGGTTACCGTGGCCTCTGCAGTCAGGTCACCGTCAGCAAGGTCGCCAATTTCATCCAGCAGTCGCAAAATGGCTGCCTGGTTGCGGTCATTTTTTTCGGCAGTTTCCTGCAGGCGACGGCGTGTGTCACGGGTGTTGACCAGGCCAATCAGGGTAATGGCAGCCAGAATCAGCGCTCCGAGCAAGTAGCCCGCCAGAGTGTTCAGTACCCGGCCGCCAGCACGCACCTCAAAACCCTGTGCCAGGCGGGAGGTATTGACCAGCAGGCTTTGCGATACATTAAAGGTACCATCAGCCGCTTCGCGCACACCAAACAACTCGGGGGAGGTGTCAAGAATCTGGTCTACCGAGTCGGCCACGACCGCAAATAGCCCGCTGATTTCATCCAGCCGCTCAACCGCTTCAATATCAGTCACCGGAGTAATCTGCATGGCCAGGTCGCCCTCACGCATCCCCCTCAAGACGCGCCCGAACAAGCTGGCATCACGGCTGAACATGTCAGCAGCCAGTACAGCGTTCTCATCACCCGCCAATACCCGGGTTACCGACGTGTTGATCCGCTCGGCCAGCAAGGACTGGCGCTGGGCAATTGCAACCTGGTCAGCAGGTGCGTTCACACGCAGCAAAATATCAACGACTTCTTCATATTCAAGCTGTAGCTGCGGAATGGTATCGGCCAGGGCGGAAGCCAGCCTGTGCAGCCCGGCAACAGTAGACTGGCTATCCAGGATGACTCCTGTATGGCGGCGCAGTTGCTGCCAGTCGCGAGCCACCGCTTCCACCTCGGCTTCGAGCTGTGCCGGAGCGGCCGGCAGGCCCGTGGTCGGGTTACCGTTCTGGATGTAGTTCCAGCGGGTATCAAAGTCGGTACGGGCTTCGCGCAACAAGCTGAATCCTTCCTCGTTACCGGCCGCCGCCTCGGTAACGTTCTTGGCAATGCGCTGCGACAGCACCCGCAGTTCACCGGCATGCGCCAGGTATTCCTTGTCGTTGCGGGTTTGTGTGTTCAGATACAGGAAGTTGATCAGCAGCAGGATGGCCGAAACGAATAACACCACAAACAACAGGGTTGTCATGGCACCACTGCGTGTACCTGATAGCAGGTTATTAATGTTGAGTTTTTTCATTTGTTGGCCCCCACCCGGACCCTTCTTTCCAAGTTGTCTGATTGTACGGGCCGGTATTCACGGCCCGCTCCGGTGTTTGCTGTATTGCTGTTTGCCGGTCAAGCCACGACATCAAGAAACCTTTCATCACTGGCCAGTACATGAGGACTAAAAACCACCCAGTTGCGCTCGCGACGAAAAGTGCCATGCACATAGTTCCTGACACTATCGGGGACCCCGTCCACAGCTTCATCAAAGCTGCCTACTTCAAAATGCTGCATACCCAGCACTTCGTCCACCACCAGCCCGGCAAACAGGCTTTGGTATTCGACCACCAGGGCACGACGGGTCTTGCGACTGTCTGCTGTTTTCAACTTGAGAAAACCGCCCAGGTCCATTACCGGCAACAAGCGGCCCCGCACATTGGCAACCCCCATGACCCAGCTCTTCACACCCGGCAGCAGGGTAAAACGCGGTTCCGGCAGAATTTCGGTCACCTCGCCCATGGGCGCCACATAATACTGCTGGCCAAGGCGAAAGCCGATGCCACTCCAGAGTTGGCGGGTCTCTTGCCGTGCCGGCAGCGCCAGCGCCCGGCTACGATAGCGCTGATCAAGGTCAAGCAGTTGCTGCAAGGGTTGCAAGCTGACCATACGATGACTCCTAGCTCAATACATCCGCCAGGGCACGCACCAGCACGGCTTCTTCAACCGGCTTGGTCAAATAGCCGCGCGCACCCTGCCGCTTACCCCAAACCTTGTCGGTCTCCTGGTCCTTGGTGGTCACAATAATGACCGGAATATGACTGGTATCCGGATCCCTGGTCAGTTGCCGTGTGGCCTGAAAGCCATTCAGGCCGGGCATCACTATGTCCATCAATATGGCATCCGGCAGCTCTTTCCGGGCTAACGCTACACCGTCAGCGCCATTATCGGCTTTGTAGACTTGATGGCCATTTTTTTCCAGCATGGTAGCCAGCTTATAAACCTCGGTTGGCGAGTCATCAACGATCAGCACACGAGCCATGGTCTTCCTCTATCTATCTTGTCCAGTTCCGACCACTGCGGTCGGCCATGAATAAAGCCGTCAGGCATCGGCAGCAGGCTCGAAGCCCGGCACATGTATCTTGATCGCACCAATCAGCTCGTCCTTGCTGAACGGCTTGGTCAGATACTGGTCCGAGCCCACTATACGCCCTTTAGCCTTGTCGAACAGGCCATCCTTGGAGGACAGCATGATCACCGGCGTACTTCTGAACTCACTATTGTTCTTGATCAATGCGCAAGTCTGATAGCCGTCCAGACGCGGCATCATGATGTCGACAAAAATCACATCGGGACGGGTATCGGCAATTTTGGCCAGCGCATCGAAGCCATCAACTGCTGTGATCACTTCACAGCCGACTTTTTTCAGCAATGTTTCTGCTGTGCGACGAATCGTCTTGGAGTCGTCGATTACCATTACTTTCAAGCTGTCTGAGTTCTGTTCCATGTTTGCCCTGCTCAATTGTTGGTGGGGTCGCAATAGCTTGCAGTTATTGAAGCCAGCCCTGTACCGTCAACGCACGCCAGCCAGCGCCTGCCCGGACGCCATGTCTGAACCTGCCGGCAAACCGGCAGCCCGGGCCATGCCAAAATTGCACGCTTAATACAGGCGAAGAGCCTTTTTAGCACAATATCCTTTGGCAATCTATAAACCCCCTGTAGCACAGTGGTTTTATCCTGACCGGCACAGGGTTGGCACAGAGTGCATCCACAACGCATAATGCCGGATATTTATGGAGAGCATACACATGAGTATTCGTCTTGGCATTGTCATGGATCCCATTTCTGAGATTTCCTACCAAAAAGACAGTTCAATGGCCATGCTGTGGGCCGCACAGGACCGTGGCTGGCAACTGCATTATATGGAAATGCAGGACCTGTACCAGATACGCGGCCAGGCCAGGGCCCGCGCGCGCGCGCTGCACGTGCACCGTAACGAACATCACTGGTACGACCTTGGTGAAGAGCTGGACATGCCGCTGGGCGACCTGGACGTCATCCTGATGCGCAAGGATCCACCTTTCGATAATGAGTTCCTCTATGCCACCCATCTCCTCGAAATGGCCGAAAAAAGCGGCAGTCTGGTTGTCAACAAAGCGCAAAGCCTGCGCGATTGTAACGAGAAGCTGTTTGCCACCCTGTTTCCCGACCTGACACCGACCACCCTGGTCAGCCGCCGTGCCGACCTGATTCGCGAATTTGCCGCCGAACATGACGACATCATTCTCAAGCCACTGGACGGCATGGGCGGCGCATCGATTTACCGGCACCGCAAAGGCGATCCCAACCTGTCGGTCATCCTGGAAACCCTCACAGGCCACGGCAGCCAGCAAATCATGGTACAAACCTACCTGCCCGCGATCAGTGCCGGTGACAAACGCATACTGATGATCGACGGTGAGCCAGTCCCTTACAGCCTGGCTCGCATCCCGGCAAGCGGCGAAACCCGTGGCAATCTGGCCGCCGGCGGCCGCGGTGTGGCCCAGCCCCTAAGCGATAGTGACCGCCATATTGCCGGGCGCGTCGGTCCAGAGCTGCGTAAACGCGGCCTGCTATTTGCTGGCCTGGACGTAATCGGCGACAAACTGACCGAAATCAATGTCACCAGCCCGACCTGCATCCGCGAAATCGATGCTGCCTATGATACCGACATTGCCGGCCAGCTGATGCAAGCCATTGAGGGCAAGCTGCAGCAGCGCCACAACGCCTGATCCGCGGGCACGGGGCGGCACACCGCCCCGTGCCCAGGCTGGCAGCAGTAGACTTTTGCTCCCGGTCGGGACAGACTTCGGCCACACATCCAGCAGCAAACACCATGAACGACAACTTGCCCCTTACACAGCAACCCGACATCCGTCCCGGTGACCGCCTTGGTTTCACCCTGCTGGTGGCCGCCCTGTTACATGTTGCGGTCATTCTCGGGGTCGGCTTTACGGTAGAGGAATTGCCGGCCCAAAGTCGCGGACTGGAAGTCACACTGGCCAGCTTTGCCAGCGAACGTCCCCCCGAAAAAGCCGACTACATTGCTCAAGCAGACCAGCAGGGCAGCGGCACACTTGAGCACGAAGCCACGCCAAGCACCGACCAGCCAGCCGTCATACAGGACGAACAGGTCCGCGAAGTCGGCGTGGAAAGTGCAGTCCAGCCTGTCAAACCGGTAGAAACGCCGCCCCAGGTGCTCGCTACCCAGCAGCCCAGTCCACAAAAGGTCATACAAGCAAAAACAGCGCAACCGCCTGAAGAGCCGCACCACCAGGCACCTGTGCTGGACCGTGACCAGCTGGCCGCAGACATTGCCAGCCTGGAGGCCGAATTCGCCCGCGAGCGGCAGCAGTATGCCAAGCGCCCACGTATCAGCCACCAACACACCGCCAGCACACGTCGTGACATCAGCGCCTGGTACCGGGACGACTGGCGCAAGAAAGTCGAACGCATCGGCAACCTAAACTACCCGGACGAAGCTCGCCGCAACAGCATCTATGGTAGCCTGCGATTACTGGTCGTGATCCGCAGCGATGGCAGTATTGATAAAATGGCCGTCCTGGAGTCATCCGGCCAGGCAGTTCTGGATCAGGCCGCTCTGAATATCGTACGTTTATCAGCCCCTTTCGCCCCCTTTAGCGGCGAGCTGGCAGCCCGCTACGACCAGGTCGAGATCATTCGCACCTGGCGTTTTGAGCGCGGTGACCGTCTGTCCAGCCACTGACACGGGCGTCTTATAAGGAATCTGCTTCATGTCCGACTTCACCTCCCTGGCCGATCATTTCCTGATCGCCATGCCTACCTTGCAGGACCCGTTTTTTGGCCAGTCACTGGTTTATCTGTTCGAGCACAACCCAGAAGGCGCCATGGGACTGGTCATCAACCAGCCTGTCGATCTCAGCCTGGCAGATGTATTAAGCCAGCTACGGCCTGAACAGGAGCCACCAGCCCATACCAGCGACATTCCCATTTATGCAGGCGGCCCAGTACAAACCGAGCGCGGCTTTGTCATGCACCCGCCTGGCAGCAGCTATCAAAGCACCGTAGACCTGGGTGCCCTAAGCATCACCAACTCAAAAGACATTCTCACCGCCATTGCCCAAAGCAAGGGGCCAGAACAATTCCTCATTGCTCTGGGTTACGCAGGCTGGGGAGCTGGCCAGCTGGAAGAGGAACTGAAAAGCAATACCTGGCTCAGTTGCCCGGCCAGCCATACCATCATTTTTAGCACGCCGCCGGAAGAGCGGCGCTCTGCAGCCGCACGCAGCCTGGGCATTCAGCTATCCCGGCTGAGCCATCTGGCCGGCCACTCATGAGTCAGCCAACGCAGCAGCTGTTGCTGGGTTTCGACTTTGGCACCCGGCAGATCGGCGTAGCAGTCGGCCAGACCCTGACCCGGCAAGCCCGCCCCCTGTGCAACCTGCCGGCCCGTGACGGCATTCCGCAGTGGGAGCAAATCGAAGCCTTGCTAACCGAATGGCAGCCACAGGCGCTGGTGGTCGGCCTGCCTCTGAACATGGACGGCACAACCAGCGATATGAGCCTGCGTGCACAAAAGTTTGCCAACCGCCTGCATGGCCGCTACGGTTTGCCAGTGCACACCCATGATGAACGCCTGACCACCTTTGAAGCCAAAGGCGAGCGGATGCGTCGGGGCGATTACTCCCGTAATTTCCGCGACGACCCGGTTGATGCCCTGGCCGCCAGCCTGTTGCTGCAAGGCTGGCTCGAAGCCCTGCCCTGACAACATCAATATCACGCCAGCAAATCAATTAACAGCCGCCATTTTCTGCTAATCTAACAGCAGATCATCAGAAGTTTTCTGCCTGCTGTTACAAGGAGAGTCTCATGTTGCCGCAACCTGCATCATTGATCGAAGAAATGGCCGCCGGCCTTAATCGTCACCTGGCCGAACGTGACATCCAGGATCCACGCTTTGTTGGTATTCACACAGGTGGCGTCTGGGTCGCCAACTCCCTGTTGCAGGCCATGGATCTGGCCGACCAGCCCCTGGGCATCCTCAACGTATCGTTCTATCGTGATGACTTCAGCCGCAAAGGGCTGCATCCACAGGTGCGCCCTTCACAACTGCCGTTCGATATCGAAAATCAGCACCTGGTGCTGATTGACGATGTGCTGATGAGCGGCCGTACCATCCGTGCCGCCCTCAACGAACTGTTTGACTATGGCCGCCCGGCCAGCGTAACCCTGGTGTGCCTGCTGGAAATCAACGCCCGCGAGCTGCCCATTCGCCCGGATATTGTCGGCCAGATTCTTTCCCTGCCACAAAATCAACGGGTAAAATTGACCGGCCCGGAGCCGCTTGCCATTGAGCTGCGCAACCTGGACCAAGAGTAACTTCATGGGGAGCGGACCAGTCCGCTCCTTTCCCCTCCGGTACCTGGACCCCGTTGAGACGAGTAACCGCTGATGAACCCCGCCTGCCCCCTGCAACTAAACGATCACGGCCGCCTGCGACATTTTCTGTCACTGGACGGACTGCCTCGCGAACTGCTGACCGAAATTCTTGATACTGCCGATTCTTTTCTTGAAGTCGGCGCACGTGCGGTCAAGAAAGTTCCCCTGATGCGCGGCATGACGGTATGCAACGTATTCTTCGAGAACTCCACCCGCACCCGCACCACGTTCGAGCTGGCTGCCAAGCGGCTGTCAGCGGACGTCATCACCCTGAACGTCTCCACGTCTTCGACCAGCAAAGGGGAAACCCTGACCGACACCCTGCGTACCCTTGAAGCCATGGCCGCCGACATGTTCGTCATGCGCCACGCCGACTCGGGCGCCGCCCATTTTGTTGCCGAACACGTGAGCCCCAATGTTGCCATCATCAATGGCGGAGACGGCCGTCACGCCCACCCGACCCAGGGTATGCTCGACATGCTGACCATCCGTCGTCACAAGGGCGATTTCAGCCAGCTAAAAGTGGCGATTGTCGGCGATATCCTGCATTCACGGGTGGCCCGTTCCAACATGATCGCACTGAGAACCCTGGGCTGCCCGGACATCCGGGTGATTGCACCCAAAACGCTGTTGCCGGCCGGCCTGGACCAGTATGGCGTCAACGTTTATCACAGCATCGAGCAGGGCCTGAAGGATGTTGACGTCATCATCATGCTGCGCCTGCAGCGTGAGCGCATGCGCTCTGGCCTGCTGCCCAGCGAAAGCGAGTTTTACCGGCTGTTTGGCCTGAGCGAGCAGCGTCTGGCACTGGCTCATCCCGAGGCGATCGTCATGCACCCCGGCCCGATCAACCGTGGTGTCGAGATTGAGTCCAGCGTCGCAGACAGCCCCCGCGCCATGATTCTCAATCAGGTCACCTATGGAATTGCCGTACGCATGGCGGTGCTGTCCATGACCATGAGCGGTCAGAACGAACAGCGCCAGCTGGATGCAGAAAAAGCCGCACAACAACAGGAGGCCCACTAATGCGCATTCAAGTCAGCGGGGCACGGCTCCTTGATCCCGCCAGCGGCATCGACCAGATTTGCGACATCTTCATTGAGGGTGGCAAAGTGGCTGCACTGGGCGAAAAACCTTCAGGCTTTTCGGTGGAGCAACTGATTGACGCCCGTAACCTGATTGCCGCTCCGGGCCTGGTCGATATTAACGCTTCATTGCGTGAGCCCGGCTATGGCCGCAAAGGCAATATCGCCAGCGAAACCCGCGCCGCTGCCGGCGGCGGCGTGACCAGCCTGTGCTGCACGCCCTTCACCAAGCCAGTACTGGACACACCGGCTGTAGCTGAGCTGATCCTGGATCAGGCCCGCGATCACGGCTCCAGCCGCGTCTATCCGCTGGGTGCATTTACCCAGGGGCTGGCCGGTGATCATCTGGCCGAGCTGGTTACCTTGCGCGATGCGGGTTGCGTTGCTTTTACCAACGGCCTTGTGCCCTTTGCCAACAACCGCTTACTGCGCCACGCCCTTGAGTATGCCTCAACCTTTGGGCTGACGGTCATTTTCCAGCCACAGGACCGTGACCTGGCCGAAGGCGGCATTGCTCACGAAAGTGCGGCGACCAACTTCCGCGGTCTGAGCGGCATTCCGGAAACCGCCGAGACCGTAGCCCTGGCGCGCGACCTGCTGCTGGTCGAGCACAGTGGCGTACGCGCCCATTTCAGCCAAATTACCACCGCCCGCGGCGCAGAACTGATTGCCAGGGCACAACAACGCGGCCTGAATGTAACCGCTGATGTGGCCATGTATCAGTTAATTCTGACTGATGAAGCCTTGCTGGATTTTTCCAGCCTGTATCACGTCCAGCCCCCCTTGCGTTCGCTGGCTGACCGGGAAGGCCTGCGTGAAGCCGTGCGCAGCGGCGTCATCAGCGCCATTGCCAGCCACCACCAGCCGCATGAAGCAGACGCCAAACAAGACCCCTTTGCTGCTACCGAGCCCGGTATCAGCAGCATCGAACTGCTGTTGCCGCTCGCCATGAGCCTGGTGCAGGAAGGCGTACTGGATCTGCCGACAGCTATTGCACGCCTGACCAGCGGACCAGCCCGGGCCATGGGGCTGAACGCCGGCAGCCTCAATGTGGGTGCACAGGCAGACCTGGTACTGTTTGACCCGAATGGCCAGACCATAGCCGGCGAAAACTGGCTATCTACAGGTAGCAACTGTCCATTTATCGGCCACTGCCTGCCTGGCCGCGTACGCTACACCATGCTCAACGGCCGCATCAGCTTCAAGCAGGACTAGCAGCCTGTTTGATTAACTCTACGGTAGCCCGCTGTGTTGCCCGGGGCTGCGATGTCAAGTGGCTGCTCCGCGCCGCCCCCGGGGAGCAGCGGCCTGCCTCGGAAACCCCATCATCCAGACCTGAACAACACACGAAGCGGACAGACTGCCAGCAGAGCAGCAGGATACTCCCGCCCCGCTCACACCGGCGGACACAGACGAGCTTCAATTTGCATCTGCCGGTGTGTCTCCACAGCTCCTTTGCGTATCCACATGGTGAAACAATTTGCCGCCACACATTATCTGCAGCCGGAGCTATGATTTGCGCCGTATCAACCTGCTGTCACAGCACCAGCAACCAGCTTTTGCTCAGCCACCCCCGAGTACCCCATAGGCGTTCTATGCATTCCACCCGCCCTCTGGCCTTTTTTGTCACCGGAACCGATACCGATGCCGGCAAAACGACCCTGTCTGCCGGGCTGCTGGCCTCAGCTCGCGAACAAGGGCTCAGCACCCTGGCCTGCAAGCCGGTCGCATCCGGCTCAATCAACACCGGCGAAGGTCTGCGCAATCATGACGCCCTTCAGCTGGCTGCCCAGTGCAGTATCCAGGTACCTTACGAACACCTCAATCCGCATGCGTTTATACCGGCCATTGCCCCGCACCTGGCAGCAGCCAGCAGCGGTGTCTTGCTTGAGTGTTCAGAGTTGCAGCGGGATGTCACCCGCATTCTGGCACACCGTGCCAGTCTGACCCTGATCGAAGGAGCAGGCGGCTGGCGTGTCCCCATCAATGAACGCGAAACCCTGGCGGACCTTGCTATCGCTGTGCAGCTGCCGGTAATTCTCGTAGTCGGCATGAAGCTGGGCTGCATCAACCACGCCCTGCTCAGTGCAGAAGCGATTTTACGCGACGGCCTGACACTGTCGGGCTGGATTGCCAACGGGACCGATCCCGGCATGGCTTGCCAGGCTGACAACATAAGGACCCTGCAACAGTTGATGCCTGCTCCCTGCCTGGCCGTTATACCTCACTTGCCATCTGCACGGCCTGCGGCCGTTGCTCGCTACCTGGAGCCCGCCCTGACTACCCTATTGTCACAAAGTACCACGACTCAAACAGCAACCCGCAGCTGATAAAGCACAGTGGCAGCCGGTACTTGCCGCCCCCATGCTTGCCCCTGCGACCATGAAGAAAAGAGCCCCCAGAGATGTCAGCACCATCAGTCCGTGACTCAGTACAGCACCCACAGAACCCGGATCACGACTATATACAGGCCCCCTGCCCGACATTAAGGGTGCGCAAAAATGCTGGTGGGCAGCCAGGCCCAGGCGGAAAGTAACGGAAAAGCGCAGTTTACTTGTAGCCAATGGGAATTTTATTCGCTTCGTTCTCCGCTATGTGGCCGTGCTCAAGCACGTTCAATCCGAGAGCAGTGGGCCGGTGTTCAACAACAGCCTGGCAACGCAGAAAATTATGCAGCCTTGCCTCAAACAACAGGCCAGGCCAAGCCAAAGCACACACATCTGGCAGGTATGAAATTTAACGTCACAAGGAGAAATCCATGCAACATCACATCGTCATTGTCGGCGGCGGGGCAGGTGGCCTGGAGCTGGCAACCCGTCTCGGTCGTACCCTGGGCAAACGCAAACGGGCACGCATCACCCTGGTCGATGTCAACCTCACGCATATCTGGAAGCCGCTGCTGCATGAAGTGGCCGCTGGCTCACTGAACACCACCGATAACGAATTGAACTATCTGGCCCAGGCCAAGTGGAACCATTTCGACTTTCAACTGGGCCGCCTGACCGGGCTGGACCGCAATGCCAACACCATCCAGCTGGCCGCCACTCTGGACAATAAAGGCAACGAGCTGGTACCCGCACGCAGTCTGAAGTACGACACACTGGTACTGGCCGTCGGCAGCTTGACCAATGATTTCGGCACACCGGGTGCCAGCGAGCATTGCATTTTTCTCGACTGCCTGCAGAATGCGCAACACTTCCACCAGCGTCTGCTTGGTGAATACCTCAGCGCCCACACCCGTGACGGCAACAACGAGCAAGTCAGTGTGGCCATTGTTGGTGCCGGAGCCACTGGCGTGGAACTGGCTGCCGAATTGCGCAATGCGGCACGCATGCTGTCCGACTACGGACTGGATCACATCCGGCCAGAAAACATGCACATCAACATCCTGGAGGCCGGCCCCCGCATCCTGCCAGCACTGTCGGACAAACTGGCCACCACGGCACACCAGGAGCTGCTCAAACTCGGGGTAAACATACGACTGGGGGCCCAGGTCAAGGAAGTGACCGCTGAAGGCTTTATTACGGCCGACGGTGAATTGATTCCGGCTACCCTCAAGGTCTGGGCAGCCGGCGTACGTGCACCTGCCTTCCTGCGCGAACTGGACGGGCTGGAAACCAACCGCATCAACCAGCTGGTGGTGGAAACCACGTTACAGACCACACGCGACGCAAACATTTTCGCCATGGGCGACTGCGCCGCCTGCCCGCTGGAACCCGGTAGCGTGCACAATGTTCCTCCCCGTGCACAGAGTGCACACCAGCAAGCCGGACTGCTGGTCAAGTCGCTTGCCTTGCGCCTGCAAGGCAAGCCCCTGCCCCATTATCAGTACCGGGATTATGGCTCACTGATTTCACTGTCCAGCTTCACGGCCGTGGGCAACCTGATGGGCGGCTTCATGCATAACGTCAATCTGGAAGGCTGGATGGCCCGCATATTCTATATTTCGCTGTACCGCATGCACCAGATGGTCCTGTATGGCCGCTTCCGCACCTTGTTGCTGATGCTTGGTGACCGCATAGGAAAACGTACACACCCGAAAATGAAACTGCACTAGCCACTACCAGTGCCACGGGAAGCTTGCAAACACAGTATCGCGCGGGGTTTCAGGCTGCATCACACCGGCACAGTTCTGTTTGAGCTGCAGCCTGTACACAGGTTGCAGCGCCGGGGCACTCTGCCCCTCAGCTGAAACCCTCGGCACGCGTATTATCGTTTCCCGCCACTGGCCTTGCCTGGCCCCTCCTTCCCTGGCCGCAACCTCCGGACAGGCCATGCTGGCCTGCTGACTCAACCAGCGGCAGGCCCGTGCTCTGTGGCTCCGCAGCTGCGTTGCTGTTTGCCGCCACCGTTGCTACAGCCCGCCGCAATGCCCTGCACCGCCCGCTCTCGCCGCCCGGGCTGGAGTTAACCAAATCCACACAGGCCACTAATGCGAAGTGCCCTCGGCGAAGTTGATCTTGTTATAGACGTTGTACTTGCCAGATGGCAGGTTCATCGGAATGCGTTTGACCTCTTCCAGCGTCTCGGCGTTATACACAATCAGCGCCCCTTCCGCATCCCAAACGCTGAGGATCAGATGGCTGCCATCGCGACTGAACTCGACGTGGGCAGCATTCTTGCCCGGCATCGGACGCAGCGTGTGAGCCACTTCCAGCGTCTGCTTGTCAATCACGTGCACCGCTTCATTGTTGGGGCCAAAGAACACATCGGTCCAGGCATATTTTGAGTTTTCATGGCTGCGCATGAAAAAACCCGGGCCCTCGGTAGGTATTTCCTTGATCAGCTGCCAGCTGGACATATCCAGTACCGAAATCAGCCCCTGGCTGATGTTCGGCGTAGCAAACACCCACTGGTCACCACGCTGCCAGTAAATGCCCGACCCCAGGTGCGGCATGCCCGGCAACGGAATATCGGTCAGGCTCTTGCCAGTGTCCATGTCCACCACCTGTCCACCTTTGGCCCGGCGCGAGGTGGCCAGCAGGTAGCGATAATCCGGCGTAAAAGAAAAGTCATCAAGAAAGTCATCGGCAATGATACGGCGCGGACTGAAGTCAGGGTTATCCAGATAGGAAAACTCCCACACTTCACGGCTGTCCTTCAATGCCACCACAAAGCTGTCGCGTGGTGGCGCGGTATACACTGCGCTGACCCGTGACTCGCTGCCATCCTCGCTGATGACCGGAATTTCTTTCACCAAGGACAGGTCGCCTGCATCCAGCACCACCAGGGTCCCGGGCAAGTAGTTGCCGACCATCACCCATTTGCCGTCATTGCTCACCGCCAGGTTGCGGGTGTTCAGGCCCACCCGCACCTCACCGACCATGGTCAAGTTGTGAATATCATACTTGCTGACCCAGCCATCACGGGAAGCGAAGTACACAAAGCGCCCGTCCGGCGAGAATTTGGGCCCGCCATGCAGAGCAAAGTGGCTCTGGAAGCGGTCTATTGGTTCGAACTCATCACCGTCCAAAATGGTGACATGATGATTGCCGGCTTCAACCACCACAAAAAGGTTAAGCGGGTCGGAATTGTGTTGTGGAGTATCGGGCAGATCCTTCTGCTCAACAAATAGCTTGTGGGTGGCTTTTGTATCTTCAACTGTCCAGGTTGGCGGTACATCTGCCGGGGTATACAAATACTCCACCAGCTGCTCCACCTTGTCACTGCCACCGAGCTGGGTTTCATAGCCGATCATCTGGCTGGCCGGACGGCCATTGGCCACCACGTCAATGGCCTGGTGTTTTTTCAGGCGGCCAAGACTTTCAGGCAACAGCGCCGGACCCAGCCCGCCGATACGCTGCTCGCCATGACAAAGTGCACAGTGTTCCTGATACATGGCATCTGCCTCTTTATCCACTGCTTGCGCAGCAGGCCCCGACAACGCCAGTAACGTGGTCAAGACACCCGGCAACAGCATCTTTCTGGACATACAAATCTCTCCAAGCAGGTTTGCACCAACGATAGGGAACTGTACCGGAAATTACCTTGACGTGGATTGGCTAACGCGTAATTTCAATCACTGCCAGCAGCTGATAAAGTCTGACGGCACATCATGCGCAAAGGCCCCAGCCATGAAAAAACTCTGTCGCAACCAGCAACTGAAGCAGCTGGGCAGTCAAACATTCGACATCCTGGTAATCGGTGGTGGCGCCACGGGTGCGGGGATTGCCCTTGATGCTGCCAGCCGTGGCCTGTCGGTGGCCCTGGTCGAGCGTAACGACTTTGCCAGCGGCACCTCCAGCCACTCCAGCAAACTGATTCACGGCGGCGTGCGTTACCTGGAGGCAGCCGTCACCCGCCTGGACCTGGCCCAATGGCGGCTGGTACGGGAAGCGCTGCGTGAGCGCGCCATTTTGCTTGATATCGCGCCGCACCTGATTCGACCCTTGCGCACGCTGGTACCGGCCCGCAGCTGGTACCAGCTTCTCAGGCACCGTATCGGCCTCTGGCTGTACGATCGTGCGGCCGGCCGAACCCTGATCGCACCCAGTACATTGCTCTCATGCCAACAAATGCTGGCTTCTTTTCCACACCTGGAAAGCACCCGCCTGAAAGGGGGCGTTGCCTATCATGATGCAAGCTTTGACGATGCGCGCATGGTCATCAGCCTGCTGTTGACTGCGGTACAACGGGGGGCAGTCATTGCCAACCATATGGAAACCGAAGGGTTTGAAGAAACCAATGGCCGCCTGAGCGCGGCACGGGTGACCAACCGGCTGGACGGCAGCCGGCATCTGGTTCGCGCCAGGATCATCATCAACGCCACCGGCCCATACAGCGATCATCTGCGCCAGCTGGAGCACCCGGCCAACAAATCACGACTGACCCTGAGCCGTGGCAGTCATCTGGTACTGGACAAAAGCTGGTCTCCAGCAAACGATGCACTGCTGATACCTTCCACCAGTGATGGCCGCGTGCTGTTTGTACTGCCCTGGCAGGGTCATACCCTGATCGGTACCACCGATGTGCCGGCAAGCATACAGGATGATCTGCTGCCCGCTCGCAAAGAAGAGCAGTATTTGCTAGACCATCTGCAACAGTGGTTTGCCGTGGACACCTGTACACACAATATTCTGGCTCGCTGGGCCGGCTTGCGACCACTGATTGCCACATCCGCCACTGATACTGCGGGTATCGTTCGCGAACACCTTGTTGAGACCGGCCGCAAGGGCCTCGTGAGCGTACTGGGCGGCAAATGGACCACTTATCGGAAAATGGCCGAAGAAGCGGTTGACCACGCCATCGTCACCGCCAGGCTGCAGCCTTCCGGTCCCTGTGTAACACGAACACTGAAGCTGCTCGGTACTGAAGGCTATACCCCCGGGCTGGCCGGGCAGCTGATGACCGGGTTCGGGCTGGCAGAAGATATTGCCCTGCACCTGGTACACGCCTATGGCGGACTGGCACAAACGCTGCTGGAACACGCAGGTCAGCAGGGCCACCGGCGACTGCTGGCTGGCCATCCTTATATCAGGGCTGAAATCGCCTGGGCGCGCGAACGCGAGATGGCGATGACAAATGAAGACATCTTGCTGCGGCGCCTGCGTATCGGCATGCTCGACGAACAGGCAGCCTGCAGGCTGGCAGCCAGAATTGCACTGGAAACCTGAACTCATCAGCCAGACACACTTGTAGCCCGCATGCGGGCTACAAGTCAGGAGGCAATCCGTTCGGGTTTACTGCTTTTTGGCATTAATGTCCGCGTCTGCATCAATACCCAGGCTGTAACCCAGGGACACATGGTGGAAGCGGCCTTCGGCGTTGTCATCATGAATCGCAAAACCAAAGTTGTAGGTATTGCCTGGTTTCAGCGTCACGTCACCTTCACCACCGGCCAGCTTGCGGGTGAACACCACAGTCCAGGTGCCGTCCTCCAGCTTGCCTTCGGCGCCAACCAGGGCCTCACCGCCTTCCATGACACGCTTGTCGGCAACATAGCCGTCATACACCTTGTTTTCACCGCTACGCCACTGGTTCAGGTCATAGAACACACCCTCTGCAAGGGAGCCGTCCTTGACATACTTGGTTTTGCTCTGGTCGCCATCAGGCATGGTGCGGACGTCACCGTGGCAGCTCCCCCAGCACCCACCCTGTTCTGCCAGTTCAACCTTGCCGCCTTCTTCCAGCATGTAGGCCAGCTTAACCGGGTTGGCTTCGTCCATCTTCGGCGCGCCGGATGCTTCCGGCTGCTTCCAGGTAAAGCGCAGATACAGGTTTTCACCATCGTGAGCAGCTTGTACCTTGGCGTTGATAAAAGCAGCCTTGCCGGGAATCGGGGTTGGCTCAATCTTGCCGCCGCTGGCTATCAGCTGGCCCATGTCGCCTATTTCTTCAGAGTGACACCCCATGCATGTCTCGCCACGTTTGAGTACACGGGCACCACCATGGGACGGACCACGCATGATCCACTCCACTGGCGATACGCCCGGATACAGCAAGTCCACATCGGTTGCCTCAATCTTGCTCCAGTCTGCCGGAGCGGCAGCCATTGCTGTTCCCGTGGCAAGAGCAAATACAGCACTGGCAACACCAGTCATCATCATTTTTTTCATCATTGCTTACTCTCCAGTGGATTGGAAAACCATGTTAGTCCCAATCTTCGTCTGTCATGTCTTCCGGCAGATGGTGGGCGATGCCTTTGTGGCAATCAATGCAAGTCATGTTGTCTTCGATCGCCATTTCGTGCTGAACGCTGGCCCGCTTTTTCTGTTTGCCGGTATCCATGCTGTCAAAACTGTGGCAGTTGCGGCATTCACGAGAATCGGAGTTTTTCATCCGTTTCCACTCGCTGCGCGCAAGGGTCAGGCGCTTCGCCTCAAACTTTTCCGGAGTATCGATGCTACCAACCATCTTGCCCCAAAGTTCGCGGGATGCCTGGATCTTGCGAACCATCTTGTAACCCCACTCTTTGGGCACGTGACAGTCCGGGCAGGTTGCCCGTACACCCGTACGGTTGGAGTAGTGGACGGTTTCCTGATATTCGGGATATACGTTATCGCGCATCTCGTGGCACGAGATGCAAAATTGTTCGGTGTTGGTCACTTCCAGGGCTGTGTTGAAGCCACCCCAAAAAATGATGCCGCTTACAAATCCGATCAACAGCAAGCTGGCAAGGGAGTAATGGACACTTGGACGACGCAGGGCAGCAATCAGACCGGAAAGGCCCCTGGCTCCTGTATTACTGCTGTCTTTATCTGCCATTGGCTTATTCCTTCTGAGTTCCCCCCGCCATGATCGGCGAGGGGAGGTTTGGTCACTTGTTCAACCAGGCTTAGTACACATCAAACATGGTGTTATAGACGTTGAACTTGCCAGTGGGTGTGATGACCTCAGGGCTGGTGATCACGGTTTTGACCTTCAGCGTCTTGTCGTCGTAAACAACAATCGCGGACTGGTCTGTCTTGCCGCCCCACAGGGAAATCCACACTTCGTCACCCGCCTGGTTGTACTCGGGCTGTACCGCACGGCGAATGGCATCGCCCTGGGGCAGGCCGGAATCCTTGCCCACATTGAGAACTCGAGGCTCTTTGCTCAGGTCATCCATGTCAAAGACATAAACGGACTCGGCAATTTCACGCTCGGGGTTCATCGGGGCATCAGCCCAGAAATTGTTGGACTTCGGGTGAGTCTTGACAAACAGGTTGCCAGCACCCGGCATCTTCAACTCCTGAACCACCTTCCAGTTGTGCTCCTTGTACTTCTTGAACTTTTTATCGTCGTTCGGGGTAGAAATCAGGGATACAACATCGTCACCCAAGTGTCCGGTTGCCCAGACCGGTCCAAACTCCGGGTGTACAAAGTTGGCACCACGACCCGGGTGCGGGATCTTGGCAGTATCCACGATGGCGGCCAGCTTGCCGGTCTTGGTGTCAACCGCAGCCACTTGGTTGGACGCGTTGGCAGCCACCAGGAAGTAACGGTGAGACATATCCCAGCCACCGTCATGCAGGTACTTGGACGATGCAATGGTAGTGGTTTTCAGGTTGTCCAGGTCGGTGTAGTCAACCAGCAAAATCTGACCGGTTTCCTTCACGCTGACGACCCACTCCGGCTTTTCCGGGTTGGCAACGATGGACGCTACACGTGGCTCGGGGTGGTATTCACCATCAATGGTCTGGCCACGGGTGGAGACAATCTTGATTGGCTCCAGGGTCAGGCCGTCGACGATGCCGTACTGGGGCGGCCAGTAAGTACCACCGATCAGGTACTTGTCTTCGTAACCCTTGTACTTGGACACGTCAACCGAGCGCATGTCGGAACCGAAGCGAACGGTGGCTACGGTCATTGGCTCTTCAGGCCACAGGTCAATGATGGTGGTCAGACCGTCACGACCGGTGGTGTACACATAGCGGCCAGAAGCAGACATGCGGGAAATGTGTACTGCGTAACCACTCTCCAGGATTTTCCAGATCTTGTGGGTATCACCATCAATCAGTGCCAGCTTGCCTGCGTCACGCAGGGTTACGGCAAACACGTTGGCCAGGTTGATGTTGTTCATCTGCTTTGTCGGACGATCTTCGACCGGAACAATCAGGTTCCAGCTATCCTTCATGTCTTGCAGGGAGAACTCGGGGGGTACCGGCGGCTCGTGCTGGACATAACGGGCCATCATGTTGATTTCTTCAGGAGTCAGGATGTCGTCATAGTTGACCATCCCGCCTTCGGTACCGTATGCAATGATATTTTCCAGACGCTTGGTACCCAGGCGCAGGGTGCCACCTTCCACTTTGGTGCCGTCTTCAAGGGTCTGGGTGAAGTGCGGCTCAAGGTTCTTACC
>Ga0209075_1000262_pt1 | contig 50001 bp, 35 predicted proteins | sample Stecom2011_FD_187523 | JGI IMG/M metagenome (GOLD analysis project Ga0209075, IMG submission 187523) | Agricultural soil microbial communities from Utah to study Nitrogen management - Steer compost 2011 (SPAdes) (version 2) | ecosystem: Environmental > Terrestrial > Soil > Agricultural land...
GGAAGTGGTTGTTGCGCGAAATTAGCAAATGCACTAGTTTCTAATGGGAAATAAGAAAACTCAAAACCTTCACAGCTTTCAATTGGTCTAGAAGAATCGAAATCATCCATAGGGTCAACAAAAAACTGCCCATTTAAAGAGCTTGAGAATTGTGCATTTTGAATTTCAACAAACATACCAATATGGGTGCTGTTAATTTGAGACAAGCTAACTGATACAGGCTCTATAACTTCAGTAACTGAAGATCTTAAAACCTTTAAAGGAACTTTGTTTGATGTTAAAGCAGCTAATCTAGTTCCGTTAGCACCACCACCAATAGCAATTACGCCATCTCCAGTTCGATCTTCACCTATAAATAAACCTTTTAAATTCACATAAGTTTCTCTACCAAAGTTAAATTGGTTGTAAGTATCAACTTGGTTCAACATCACTTTAATAGCCGCTGTTGGGTTTGAAGGGCTATCTTGGATAAAAAATTCTTTATAAAAATTCCCTGTTTGATCTGAAGAAGACACATATCCCTTAACATATACGTCGGTAACTATTTCTGTTACTTCACCTGATACAAAGTAAGTTTTTGCTTGCGCGATACTTATTTCAGTAGAATTAGCAATTAACTGATTTAGTTTATTATTTTCTTCATCACCTAAACTGCTAGGCACTTTATAATCGTCGTCTTGTACACATGATGTAACGGACACAACGACCATTAAGCTTAGAAGTACTTTTAAAATTTTATTTGTTTTCATGAGTAATAATTTATAATTAATTTTTTCTTTTTCGTTTTTTTAGAATCTAAAGTTAACATTTAAAAAATAAGTAGTTCCACGCCCGTACCAGTATTTTGAACCAAACACACGCTTAGGATTGTTATTATCTTCTAATAATTGCTCGTAATTAGCATTTCTTCCTTGCTCAAAACCACCTGTTTTATAAACTTTATCTAACAAGTTGTTTACACTAGCGAAGAATCCAATATAGTAATCTCCAATTTTCCACGATTTTCCACCTGTAAGGTTAACAACCATGTAGTTATCAAACTCTTCTTGCTTTAATAGTTCTCTAGCAACATCTTCGTTATAATCTACAAATGGTAATCCGTCGTTATCTAAGTAGAAGTTTTCTGTTCTTGTTAACGGGCTTACATCTACATAAGTATTAGAGAAGAAGTTTGCTGTTGCACCAAACCACCAGTAGTCAGGATCTCTATATTCAAATCCAACTGAATAAGCTTGTTGCGGACCACCAGCAATTTTATAATCTTTTAAGTTTGATGTAAAAGTTTCTGATCTTCCAAAGCTTGAAGCTGTTAGATATAAGTTAGGGTTGTTTGCGTAAGTATATTGTCCTACAGAAGCTGCTCCTTTTAATTTAATCGTTGGAGTTACTTGAGCCTCTATTCCTAATTCTGCTCCGATATGTTGTTTATCTACACCTTGTAAAATTTCTTGTACGAAAGCTGTAGTTTCATTTACATCAACATCTTCTGATACCTGAACATTTACGTTTGTTAAACCATCTGCGTAGTAAAAAGAAATTTCGTTAGCATCTTCAATTTTAGAGTAAAAACCTGTAAGTTTTGCTTTTACTATTGGAGATCTAAAAATATAGCTAATATCTCCTGAGGTAATTTTTTCTTCTGAAATATTATCTACTGTATTATTGTTTTCTCTGGAGTTTGAAAACGTATTTCTTATAGATGGCGCTTTTGTAATATATCCTGCGTTTACATCTATTAAGTGTTTTCCAGTAATTTTATAGGTTAATCCACCTTTAGCTCCTACACCTGTAAAAGATAATTTTTCACTTTTTCCAGAAGAGTTATCTGTTAATACATTACCTGCATTATCTGTAGTAATGTATGCTTCATTTTGCCACAATCCATCTCTTTGGTAAGTCGTATTTGTTAAACTTCCAGATAAGTAGAAATCTACTTTATTGTATTTAAATTGTGCTTGAGCGTAACCAGAAACTACATCGGATAAAATGTTGTAGTTATATCTAAATTTATCTCCTTCACCTACAACTCTATTTGGGTTTTGATAATCGTATTGAAAACCATCAAAAGAATCCACGTTTAAGTATCCTGAAGTAGAACCTAATAAATCGATGATTTCACCAAAGTTTTCAGATTTTAAGTTTTTGTAAGTAACAGCTGCATTAATTAAAATGTTTTCATTAATTTCTGAGCTTAATATCGAGTTAACAGTAAGTTGCTTATCGTCGTTTCTATCTTCGTATAATACATAAGCACCATTCTTCTCTCCATTAACCGTACTATTGTTAGTAATGTTAGCATCTAAAATACGCTCCCAATTAATTTGACCATTATTAATAAACTCTTGCTCGTTTAAGTAAGCTTGAGCATAATCTGGACCATTTGGATCAGCTAAATTGTAGCTCGGTAGGTTTTGGTAATATGCTGGACTTGGGTTTCCACCTCCACCGTAATCTAAACGGCTATTTCCTATTTTACCAAATTGGTAACCTACGTTGGTATTTAAGCTTGTTTTACTGCTAAGATCCCAATAGTGATTAAGCATTAAAATTGGCTCTTCAACTTCTTTAATTCTAGAGTTTTTCTTTTTACCATCTAACCAACCCCAGTATTCGTTGTATTTTATCCCTTTTAAATCGTACACCTCTTGTGTATTTGGTGATGATTTTCCTCTACGGTTAGGTGTATAAATAGATGTAAAGTTCAAGCTATGGTTGTCTCCAAATTTCTTTTCTACAGAAGCAAAGAATGAATTCGCATCATATAAGGTAGCGTCTTGGAAACCTTCATTTCCCCAACGTCTTCCTGCCATAAAAGAATAAGCCCATCCGTCTTGTAATAATCCTGAAGAATAACTTGCCATTATACGATTTGTATAACTTCTGTTAGAAGAAGAGTAAGTTACCCGTCCACCTTCTCGGTATTGAGAAGCTCTAAGAATCATGTTTGTAGTTCCTAATGCTCCACCAAAGTTATAATTAGAAGGTTGTAATCCTGAAGTTAACTCTTGGTTTCTTAAAACATCGTTTAATCCTCCCCAATCACTCCATTGTGGTCTTCCATCATAAAGTTTGTTCATTTCAATTCCGTTAATTAACACAGAACCGTTTTCTGAATCTAAACCTCTTACTTTAAAGAAAGATGAACTAAACTCGAAAGCTGCTGTACGTTGAAATACATCTTGCGAAGATTGTAAAAGTCCAGATATATTATCTAAACCACTATCGTCGCTATCAAGTTCGTCATCGGATAAAGTAATTGTAAACAATTCTGAATCTGAAACGTCTTTACTTAAAGTCATATCTGAAATATCCAGAGTTTGACCTTCATTAACTACAATAGGATATCTTTTTGGCGCATATCCGCTTTTTGAAATACGTAACACTTGTTCTCCTAAAGGGACTTGTTCTAAAAATTGGAACTCACCTTTAGCGTCGGTTTCTACTGACAAGACAGTACCTTCCACAGTTACAGTTACACTTGGAATAGGTTCAAAAGAAATGGCTTCAGTGACACTCCCTTTTACAACAGTCTCTTGGGACATTGCGGTAAAAGTTGAAAAAATTCCGAATAGAAAAATAAATAAACTTTTTTTCATGCTTGAATTTATGATTAATAATTGTTTTTGCGTTAGTTTAAATTAATTAAGGCTTGCAAATTTACATTATTTATAATAAATATCTACTTTTGGCAGATAATTTGTATTAACATATCAATAACATAACATACAAGTAAATGAGAAATTTAAAATTTTGGCTTGCAGCCTTGTTTTTAAGTGCGAGTATATTTATTCAAGCGCAAGAGAAAAAAACTTATAAGGTACATACGGTAGCTTTTTATAATTTAGAAAATTTGTTTGATACAGAAAACGACCCTGAGAAAAATGATGAAGCTAGTCCAATCATGGAAATGAAAGGTGATGTTGAAGCAGTATATAAAAAGAAGGTGAGCAACATGGCTCGCGTAATAGCAGACATAGGTAAAGACATTACCAACAACTCCCCTGTTATCCTTGGTGTTTCCGAGGTTGAAAACAGAAAGGTTATGGAAGATGTAGCCAATGACCCACAATTAATCGACAAAGATTATGGCATTGTACATTACGATTCTCCGGACCGCCGTGGTATAGACGTTGGTTTATATTACCAGAAAGGATTGTTTACCCCCTTAAACACTAGTACTCATGAACTTTTAATTTACGATGACAATACAAGAGATCGAATCTATACCAGAGATCAATTGTTGGTAAGTGGAAAATTAGAAGACGAATTAATTCATATTATTGTTAACCACTGGCCTTCTAGACGTGGTGGAGAAGCTAGAAGTAGACCAACACGTGTGGCTGCCGCTAAACTTAACAAAAAAATAATTGACTCCTTACAAACCATAGATCCTTATGCCAAAATATTTATTATGGGCGATTTAAATGACGATCCTACAAATGCGAGTGTAAAAGAGGTTTTAAATGCTAAAAGAGAAAAGGAAGATGTCGAGTTTAAAGGTATATACAATCCTATGGAGAACTTCTTTAAAAAAGGTCTTGGATCTAACGCTTATAGAGATAGCTGGAGTTTATTCGATCAAATAATGGTAACTCAACCGTTAATAGAAAAAGATTACTCTTCGTTCAGACTTTATAAGGCAGGAATTTTTAACAAGAACTATTTAATTACAAAAAGAGGAAGATGGAAAGGTTATCCGTTCCGTAGCTTTGCTGATGGCGGATTCACCGATGGCTTTAGCGACCATTTCCCAACCTATGTTGTTCTTATTAAAGAAGTGAACTAAAACTTACAAATAACCATAATAAAAAAACGACTCATTGCTAAGCTAAGAGTCGTTTTTTTTATGTCTTAATTCATCCTATCCTAACCAGGTACTCCAAGGAATTCTAGATAAAAATAACACCAAACCAATGCCATAAAAAACCGAAATGGTTTTAAATTTCCCATTAGAAAGTAATTGTTTTTTATGCTTAGCATATCCTATAGTTATTAAAGCAATGGCTATAATATTAATTAAAGGGTGCTCTACTAAATACAATCTATCTACAGAGCTTTTCATAATTTCTCCCATTCCTGATTGACTAAACAAATTAAATCTTGGTGAAACAAAATATAATACCAGACCTAATAGCAATTGAATGTGAGATAAAATAAAAGCAATTAAAAACAGACTATAATCTTTATTGTTATCGTAATCCTTTTTACCTACTTGCTTAATGATACTATTTACTACAGCCATCACTAAAACTAAAAGTACCAAATAGGCCCAATAGGAGTGAAACATTTTTACTGTGTTATACATATTTTTGGTTGTTTTATTGTTAATAACGCAAATGTAGTGATTAATCATCAAAAAAAAACCTCTTCAAAATGAAGAGGTTTTAAAATAATTTTAAACAAAATTAGAAGTTATATTTAATAGATGCATTAAATGTAATACCATTAGTATTAATGTATCCAAAGTTATCTGTTTGTTGAATTCTAACTTCATCAAATAGGTTATAAACGTTTCCAACTAAGGTTAAGCTTTGTCCTCCAAATTCGAAGTTATAAGACAACCCTAAATCTGTTAAAGAATATGGACGAATTGTACCAACATTCTCTATTTGAACAGAATTCCCATCGTTTGCATAAAGTTTTTCGTAGTAATTAATATTTCCATAAACTGATAAACCTTCAATCACACGAGCTCTTGCCCCAAAACCTGCAGTAAATTGTGGTGCATTAGTTATTTTAACACCATCTCTATTTGTACCTGGAGTTTCAGAAACTAAATCACCTGTACGATCGTCATAAACCGAAACATCTGAAGTACCCTCATATTCCCAGCTTCCGCTTGAAACGTATCCTGTTAAGCTAAATACATTACTTAAACGGTATTCCATATCTAATTCTACACCCTTATGAACTTGACGAACACCGCGGTCGAAAATATTTAACTCATAATCATCCGAATCATCATTAGGAGTTCCATTATCGTCTATATCGAAACCTGAGATTACACGATTATCCCAATCTGTATAGTAGAAGTTAAAGTCCGCTCTAAAGTTGTCAATTCTAAACTTATATCCTAACTCAAAACTTGTGATTTCTTCATTATCCACTCCTGGATTTGTAAAAATCTCATTTGAATTTCTAATATCTTTAAAAATATTATCTAAGAAAGGTTGTCTTGAGTAAAAACCAGCATTTAAATAAATACGGCTAGTTTCTGGATCGATAGCGTATGAAACACCACCTTTTAAGTTGTATCCAAATTTATTGACTTTATCTGATTTTCCTTGATCTCCAAAACGTCCATCCCTTTGGTATGATTGGTTTGAAATTGCTCCTTGGAAAAATGCAGAGAAATCGTCAGTAGCATACTCTACTTGCCCAAAAGCCCCTTGGTAGTTAATGTTTTCTGAATAATCATAATTAATTCTCTGACCTTTATCGGCAAAACTAAATAATGAAGCCCATGGGCTAGCATCATATGATTCCGTTACAACGGCTCCATCAGGTCTATCGTTAGCCCAACCGTTTAAACCATAAAAATCAGCTATTTGTCTAAAGTGATCTCCTCTATATAAACGAATATCAGCACCCACATTAAAGTTTAAATTTTCAGATATTTCATGGTTAAAGTTTGTTACTAACCCATACCAAGAATGGTTATTTACGGAAGAACGAAGTACATAACTTGAGCTGCTTTCTCCACTTTCGTTACCTATACCATTGTTATCAGCTAATGCTTGTTGCTCAATAGCGTAATAGTCAATTTGACCATCGGCAGTTCTTATTCTACCACGTCCGAGATCTCCGGTTCCACCACCACGTCCCCATGATGCATAAGCTACAGTTGTTAATTCTGATTTTTCAGAAATATTCCAATCCCAGTTAAAGTTAAATACTGGTTTGTGATAATAATTTGTTCTTTCAGATTTAATATCTGATGAATACTGAGTTCCATTTAAATCAGAAGTATATCCCCAGTGTTGGTTAAATTTAGGATTCTCAGCTAAAGTTTCTAAGCTTTGAGAAAATCTTTGACCGTGCTGTTGTGGTGCTCCCGTTAATAAAACGTTGAATGTGTGACTTTCATTTGCCTTATAACCAGCAGATAAAAAGTAAGTTTGTCCAGAACCAAATGTTCCTTGCGCCCATTTTCTATGAGCTTGCCAGTGATCTAATAATACAGAAAATGACCAACCATTTTCATTTAAACCAGTATCATAAGAGACGGTTCCTTTAAAGTAACTGTCATTACCACCTAAAAAACGAGCAAACCCTCCCTTAGATCTTTCTGTCGATTTCATAATCAAATTCATTGTACCACCTACAGAAGAAATAGCTAATTTAGACGATCCTAGACCACGTTGCACTTGCACACCGTTTGCTACATCTGCAATACCAGCCCAGTTAGACCAATACACACGACCATCTTCCATTCCATTTACAGGCTGACCATTTAATAAAACTGCAATGTTAGTTTGGTCGAAACCACGTAAAAACATTTGAGAATCACCAAAACCAGTTTGCCCAGAAACATATACAGAAGGTGTGTTTTTAATAATTTCAGAAACCTCAACGTTACCTACTGCACGTTGTTGGATCTCTACCTTTTTAACTGTTGATACAGCAATTGGTGTTGCTCTATCTTCCGCTAAATCGATAACTCCACTACCAATAATCACAACCTCTTCCAAAGTGTTATCTGGCATAAGTGAAATAACTCCTAAATCTTTGTTCCCATTAAATTTTACCACAACTTTGGTATAACCTACGAAAGAAATAACAATTTCTCCTGAAGAAGATAATGTATTCAAAGTAAATTCTCCATCGAAGTTTGAAGACACCCCATTGGTTGTCCCTTTCTCAACGATGTTTGCACCAGGCAGTGGTGCAGCCAATTCGGCATCCATAATAGTACCAGTAACAACACTTTGTCCCATGGTAACAGCTGTAAACATGAATGCTCCTGCTAAAAGTAATAATCTTGTAATTTTTCCCATTGTATTAAAAAGATTTGTTAAAATTTTTCGCAAAACTACATTTAAATAATCGAACATTTATTTTGTAATTGTTAATAAATTAACATCTTGAAGATAAGGAATTTAATAGCAATATTACATTCACAAAAAAAAAGCTATTAACATGCTTTTCAACAAAATTTTAAGTTAATTTTTTGTAATAATGCAATAATTTTATAGTTGAAGCGTCGTGATTGGCAAAGCTGTTATTTTTCATTTTTTCTAAAATATTTCCAGCTAGCTGCTTGCCAAGCTCAACTCCAAATTGGTCGAAGCTGAAAATATTCCAAATGATACCTTGAACAAATATCTTATGTTCGTATAAAGCGATTAGTTTGCCTAAGCTCTCTGGAGTAAGTTTATTTATAAAGATGGAGTTTGTAGGTTTATTTCCTGAAAACACTTTATAGGCAAGTACATTATTAATCTCTTCTGATGATAACTTATCCTTTTCTAATGTTTTTAAAACTTCATCTTTTGGTTTTCCCTTCAAAAGAGCTTCGGTTTGCGCAATAAAATTAGAAATCAGTATGTCGTGATGTTCTTGATTGCCGTGCAATGGTTCTACAAAACCGATAAAATCTGCAGGAATTAATTTTGTTCCTTGGTGAAGTAATTGAAAAAAAGCATGTTGCGAATTACTACCTGGCTGTCCCCAAATAATTGATCCTGATTGGTAGTTTATAATATTCCCATTTCTATCTACAGATTTCCCATTGCTTTCCATGCAGCTTTGTTGTAAATAGGCGGAAAATTTATGCAAATATTGAGAATATGGAATAATAGCATGTGTTCCGGTTTTAAAGAAATTGTTATACCATATACCTATTAAAGCCAAGATTACCGGAATATTTTTGTCGAGGGATTCCGATTTAAAGTGTGCATCCATTTTATTAGCACCCAATAACAACTTATTGAAATTCTCAAAGCCAATAGATAGACTTATAGATAAACCAACTGCACTCCATAGCGAAAATCGACCTCCAACCCAATCCCAAATTGGAAAAATATTTGATTCGTCGATACCAAACTGCTTCACTTTTTCAATATTAGTGGACACAGCTACAAAGTGCTTTGAAATTGTTTCTTCGTTTGACCCTGTTTTTTGAGATAGCATCCAATTTTTAATAGTGCTTGCATTGCTAAGTGTTTCTTGAGTAGAAAAAGTTTTAGATACAACTACAAATAAAGTGGTTTCCGGATTCAGCTTTTTAATAACTTCAGTTACATGGTCGCCATCAATATTATTTATAAAGTGTGTTGTTAAGTGATTTTTATAAAACTCCAAAGAACTAACAACCATAGCCGGTCCTAGATCTGAACCTCCAATACCAATGTTTACGACATCTGTAAAGGTTTTTCCTGTAACCCCTTTTTTTGAACCACTTAAAATCTGATTGGTAAAGGTTTTTATTTGTTCCTTAACTTGAAAAACTTCAGGAACAACATTCTTACCGTCTACTAGAATAGTGTCTGTTTTATTAGCTCTCAATGCTGTATGAAGAACTGCCCTATCTTCAGTTTCATTTATTTTTTCACCTGAAAAATAACTAGCAATTGCCTCTTCTAATTTAACTTCCTTAGCCAAATCAAGTAGCAAGGAAATTGTTTCTTCCGTTAGAATGTTTTTAGAAAAATCGACATAAAAATCCTCCCACTGTATGCTTAGCTTCTCTGCTCTTTCGGGATTTTGAGCAAACAACTCATTCATATGAGCGGTCTCCATAGATCGAAAATGCGCACTGAGTTCCTCCCAGGCACGTGTAGATGTTGGATCAATCTTTGGTAAGCTCATAATATTATTGGACTTGAGTAATTAAATTTTTCGAAGGATTTTCTTCTACATCATTATACTCAATACGATCTATTTGTACTTTAATTGGGCTAATATAATCTAAATATTTAGCTTTTAGAACATCTGGGATTGGCTCGGCTGCAGGTAACTTTTCTTTAAACGGATCTACTTGCTCGCCATTTTTCCAAAATCTGTAACATACATGAGGTCCAGAGGTATTCCCTGTCATTCCAACCCAACCTATAACATCTCCTTGCTTTACATATTGCCCAACCTTAACATTTTGCTTTTTCATGTGCAGGTATTGGGTTTCGTAAGTAGAATTATGTTTGATTTTTACATAATTACCATTTCCTCTTGTAAAACTTGATTTAGTAACCGTTCCATTAGCTGTAGCCCTAATAGGAGTTCCTATATTTGCAGCAAAATCGGTTCCCTTATGTGGTCTGATTTTATTTCCATACAAAGCAATACGTCGTCTAAGATTGTATCGAGAAGATATACGTTTGTATTCTACTGGTGCCTGCAAAAACGCACGGCGTAATGTTTTGGCCTCTTCGTTAAAGTAATCTTTTAATCCTTTTACACTATCGGTTTCAAATTCAAAAGCATAAAAAGGTTCGTTTTTATGTTCAAAAACTGCTGCTTTAATATTGTCTATTCCAGCATAAATAGTGTCGTCTATATATTTATCTGTGTAGATAACTTTAAATCTATCTCCTTTTTGAAGTCTGGTGAAATCTATGGTCCATGCGTATATATCAGACATTTTATAAGCCAAAATAAAACTTAGGCCTTGTTGCGCTAGAGTTTCAGAAATGTTATTAGAAATAATCCCAGACACTTCCTTCTCTACATATTTTATAGGTTTTCTACTGGTATAAGCATGAATGGAATCTTGGAAATTAAGAACAACATACTCCTCTTTATTGGGCTGATAAATGAAACATCTTGCTTCTTGAAGTGAATCTTTAGAGCATAATAAAGTATAAGGTTTTCCTATTTGAAGTTTTCTTATATCGAAACTGTCACGTGCTTTTTCGGCGATTTGAAAAATTTTTGGATATCCTATTTTATGACGTTGCATAATTTCGCCAAAGCTTTCTCCTGCTCTTATCGTATCTCTTTTAACGTGATAGTCGTTTAAATTGAAACCAAATTCGTAAACATCTTCAATAACGGGTTCTGCAAAGGCTAGTTCTTCTTCAATAACTTGCGGATTCCCTTCCTTGCAACTATTTAAACCTAAAATAATTGCAAAAAGTATTAAACATTTTCTCCCCACTCTTTCAATTCCTTCTCGCTCCATAGTTCTGGAAAAAATATTCTTCTTTGATATTTTGGATGCATATACTTTACCCATTCACTTCCTCCTGTTGCTTCGGCGGTTTTACCACCAATGTTTAAATAATGATTTGCTGTATTATAATGAGCCATAACCCATTTAATATTGACCGTATGGTCGTAATGGCGCATGGCTTTTATTAATTCTTTATCCTCTCTAACCTCCTGTGGCAACTCTTTAAACTTGGTCCACATGTTGTTAGTATTATAGAATTTAGCAAATCTAATAAATTCATCTTTGTATCTTTCTTCAAAAACTGTTAATAAATAGGATTTTTTGCCAGTTTCGTAATCTTTTCCTGCAGCCTGCCAATATAAATGGTCAAAAGCGTGTTCAAATGAAGTATTTCTATCAATCGTTTTTCTAAACCTGTTATCAATTAGGTTGATAAGTTCCGTTGATGCAAATTCAATTTTTCTGTATTGGGCGCTTTGGAAACCACTTGCCGGTGTTAAGGTATTTCTAAACATATTGTATTGCTCGACATCCATTCCATGTTTCATAATTTCGAAGGATGACGTTAGCATATCGAAATATCTACTAACCCGCATGAGTTTATCTGTAAAAAAAGCTGCTTCAACTTGTTCTGTCTTTGCAACTTGTTCTATTTCCCAAAGAATCATTTTAAACAATAATTCATTTATTTGATGGTACATAATAAACACCATTTCGTCAGGCAATACAGATCGTTGGGTTTGAAGATCCAATAATGCGTCTGTTTGGATATAATCCCAATAATTTATGGGTTTACTATATAATAAACCTTTCAAATGAACATTTAAATCTTGTCCAATAGCCTCAAATTTTTCATTTAACTTTTTGGTTATTTCCTTATCTAATTCCATTATTTTTTTGCTATAATTTTAAATGGGTGCTTTAATCCTTTAAAGGCATTTAGGTCTGCTCTTAGCGAGCCGACTGCTAAATTAGCCTGAATACGTAAAGGTACTTTATTTTTGTCATTTGAAACCCAAAGCGTCAAGCTTTCTTCCTCTTTAAACACCCTTCCTGCCATAACATAAGGTCTGAATTTTAAAGCATGAACCTTTCCGAAATTTGTATCAACAACCTCATCTCCAAGATACTTTAATTTGAATCCATAGTTTTCATCATCAAAAAACATATCAACATGCACCTCGGCACCTACCTTCAGGTTTTCAATATCTAAATTATCCCTTAAGTAATAAAAGGTAGAAATCATGTCCTGAATATTCGGCTTTGTATCAAACACTTTTTTTGTATTGTGTTTAAGATTGTTAACATAGGCTTTGTTGTTAACTTGATCAAACTCGATTTCTATATTTTTTGTATGCCCACCTTCATTGATATCTCTTATAAATTTATAAGGCATAATTTTTTCTCTATCGAAATAGCTTTCGTATCTATCTTCTACTTTAAAAAACCACTTAATAGCACCTGTTGTCCAACCCTTACCTACAACATGGTACACAGGTTTGTTTTTATAGGTAGCTTTTTTAACTGAAACAGTTGCCTCTCCAGCTTTTAAAAACCCACTATAACTCATTTCAAATCGGAACCATTCGCCATGGCCGAAAGAACTTTCGGTTTGTGCAAAAACACCAGAAACGAAAACTAAGCTTAGAAGTATTAGAACTATTTTTTTCATAATTTTATTTGTATAAATGTAATTAATTGAAAACAATATTATTGTTTAAACCCAATAATTACAATTACCATTCCAAATGTATAAAACAAAAAAACTCTATCAGTTAAATTGATAGAGTTTTTAAGCAACTTTTAGTTAAATGTATATTATAGTGTACCTCTTAATTCTTGTTCGCGTTCAATAGACTCGAAAAGAGCTTTAAAGTTTCCAGCACCAAAACCACGTGCCCCCATTCTTTGGATAATTTCAAAAAACAGCGTTGGTCTATCTTCTACTGGTTTGGTGAAAATTTGCAACAAATAACCTTCTTCATCTGCATCAATCATGATTCCTAATTTCTTAAGAGTTTCGATATCTTCACGCAACTCGTGGCTAAACTCTTCTAAACGGCCAGGTACAGCTCGATAATAATCTTCTGGTGGGGTAGATAAAAACTCAACTCCTCTTTCTCGCATTTGCGTTACGGTTTTAATAATATCGTCCGTAGCTACAGCTATATGTTGAACTCCAGGGCTTTCATAAAAATCTAAATATTCTTCAATTTGCGATCTCTTTTTGCCTTCAGCAGGTTCGTTTATCGGGAACTTGATTCTTCCATTTCCATTACTCATTACTTTACTCATTAAAGCCGAGTATTCTGTATGAATTTGTTTATCATCAAAAGATAAGAAATTAACAAACCCCATAACATCTTCATACCACTTTACCCAAGTATTCATTTCGCCCCAACCTACATTTCCTACCATGTGGTCGATAAATTTAAGTCCCGTTGGTTCTGGGTTATAATCTGATTTCCATTCGGTAAATCCAGGTAAAAATTGTCCTTTGTAGTTTTTACGCTCTACAAACATGTGTACAGTTTCTCCATAGGTATAAATTCCAGCACGTACTACTTCTCCATGCTCGTCGGTTTCCACCGTTGGCTCCATATAAGATTTAGCTCCACGCTTAGTAGTTTCTTCGTATGCGCTTCTAGCATCTTCCACCCATAAGGCTACAACTTTAACCCCATCACCATGTTTTACTATATGGCCGTTAATTGGAGATTTGCTATTTAAAGGCGTTGTTAGTACCAAACGGATTTTATCCTGTTTTAGCACATAACTAACTTCGTCTCTAGATCCTGTTTCTAAACCTTTATACGCATAAGATTGAAAACCGAATGCTGTTTTATAAAAATGTGCTGCTTGTTTTGCGTTTCCAACATAAAACTCAACGTAGTCCGTACCTAATAAAGGAAGGAAATCTTGTGCGCCTTCAAATATTTTTTCTAATCCGTACTCTACTGATTTAATTTCTTTGCTCATTGTGTTTACTTTAGTCATTCCCGTAAACCGAGAATCGTATTAATTAAACTTTTATAATTATTTAAACTCCTGTTTTTACAGGAATTATATATTTACTATAACCAAGATTTAAAATAATCTTCGTCTGCTATTTTCAATGCTTCCTCTGTAACTTTTAATGGTTTAAAAGTATCAACCATTACAGCTAACTCATCTGTTTTTACTTTTCCAATACTACGCTCTACTGCTCCAGGATGTGGCCCGTGTGGAATTCCAGCTGGATGCAAAGAAATGTGTCCAGCATCAACATCGTTCCTACTCATAAAATCTCCATCTACATAATACAGAACCTCATCGCTATCGATATTACTATGGTTGTATGGGGCTGGAATTGAGAGTGGGTGATAATCGTATAGTCTTGGCACAAAACTACATACCACAAAAGCATCTGTCTCAAAAGTTTGATGAACTGGCGGCGGCTGATGAATTCGGCCGGTTATAGGTTCGAAATCGTGAATTGAAAAAGCGTATGGATAGCTATACCCATCATAACCAACAACATCAAATGGATGTGACGCATAAACTATCTCAAATATGTCGTTTTGTTTTTTAACTTTCATTAAAAACTCGCCAGATTCATTATAAGTTTCTAGTTCTTCTGGTCTACGAAGGTCTCTTTCGCAATACGGAGAGTGTTCTAACAACTGCCCGAACCAGTTTCTATATCTTTTTGGAGTATATATTGGTCTTCTAGACTCCACTATAAACAATCTGTTATCCTCTGTGTCGAAATCCATTTTATAAATGGTTCCTCTTGGAACAACTAAATAGTCGCCATATTTAAAATTTAAATTCCCTAAATGTGTACGTAGTTTTCCGGTTCCCTTGTGTACGAAAATCAATTCGTCAGCATCGGAGTTTTTATAAAAATAATCTGTAGTGGACTGTTTTGGCGCAGCAAGGATAATGCTGCAATCACTATTAGTAAGAACCGTTTTTCGGCTTTCCAAATAATCATTTTCTGGTTTTACTTGAAAACCTCTAAATCGATATGATTGGATACTATTTTCTTTGGCAATTTTTGGAGCTACACTGTATTGTTTATTAATAGCTTTAACCTGAGTTGGACGTTGTTCGTGATATGAATTTGTATACATACCGTCAAATCCTATAGTTCCAAACAATTGTTCACTATACAAGCTGCCGTCTGGTTTTTTAAACTGCGTATGTCTTTTAGGTGGAATTTTCCCTAGTTTATGATAAAATGGCATTTCTTAAAAATTAATTGTTAGAAGTTATAATCTGATATTTAAAACTTTAGCTTAAACAAAAACTCAAATTACACTTAAATAAAATTTATCTAAAGATACAAATTATGCCTATTTATTCCGGATTTCTTTTAATAAGAAATTGGAGGTGCAAAAGTAAATCTGTCCAGTAATATTTCATAGACTTCAAATATCGAAAATATTTACGACAATTTATTTTAATAAAGCGGTAGAATTCCTAATCTTGATAAAATATTAAAACCAGAAACCTAAGTTAAAAAACCAAATCCCTTTTTTTATTTCTGGGGAATAGGTGTATTTCAATTCAATTGGCCCAATAAATGATTCTAAGGAATAACCAATGGCATACCCCGAATAATCTGGCGAAGTAAACCATTCGCCATCATCAAAAATATTATCGGCAATGTTAGAAAAATTAGCGCCTATATTTATATGATTCTTTTTAAATAGTTCGTAATCCAGAGTTATAGCTCCTTTCACAAAACTGTTTCCTGAAAGCGAAATAAAATCGTAACCGTAAAAAGAATCGAAGTTGTTTATATAATCTACTCCATAACCACCAAGAGCAAAATTCAAGTATGGATTGTCGTTTTCACCAATACTAAAACCTCCTTGTGTTGTAATGTTGGCGGTTAATTTACTATTAAAACTATGGGAGTATCCAATTGTAGCTTTACCAATAGAAAATTCGGAGAAATTCTCATTATAATCCGACGAGTATAAATATAGATGAAAATCGCCATTAAAATAAAATCCGCTAGTAGGAAAATATTTATTGTTGTAAGAATCAAATTTAAGTTTTCCGAACAAACTTAGATAGTCACTATTTTCAAAAGTAGTTTTTTCAGTACTCGTTCCAGTTAAAACAGTTTCAGAAGAAATTTTTAATTTTTTATGCTCGGCACCCAAGGTTAAAAACATATCCTTGGTAAACAGGGTTTGTAAATAAAACTGGTTGGTTAAATCCTTTAAAGCTATATCAAGTTTGTTTACATTAATGATTCCTAATTCTTCGTCGGTAAGTAAGGAAGTAGCAGGAATTACTTTCTTAAATTGGTTGAATCTAGACCTAAAACCAACACTCCAATAAAAGCCTTGATCTATATAATATTCAAAGTTATATCTAATATTATCGCCCACTATAAAGTCGAAGGAAAGCACATCGTTTTTAATCAACAGTTTTTTCTTGGTTAAGTTTACCAAACCAGCTGTTTTATATAGGTCGTCATAATGAACTCCTAATTTAAAAAAAGTTGTTACACTACTTTCTTTAAGTGTAATATGCAAATCGTAACCTTCAGAGTTTTTAGACGGCTTTAACTTATGAATTACATTATCAAAGTTATTGGTTGCCGCCAAGTTGTTTACACCTTCGACGTATGATTGGTAATCTATCTTTACATCTTGTTTAAACTTAAGCTTCCCTAGCACGTAGGCATTGGTGTATTTTTGATTGCCATCAATCTCTATGGTATTAATTTTTATACTATCTACCGGCCTAATTACCAAAGGACTTCTAGCCTTTTCGGTTTGCATTGAAGCCACGTGTTTTAAAGCATCTATTTTTTTGATAGCTGCTTCTTCACCGTTAGAAATAATCTGTCTTCCATCACTAAATGAAACCACTGTAAAGTCAGAAATATCAGGCTTGATATAAATGTCTGTTTTTTTCGACTTTACCTTCATATCGTTAATTGTTCTGTAATTATTGATTTGAAGTAGAATATCTGGAGCAGATTTCAATTGGTCTCTAGATGCTAAATCGTCCTGAACATCCACCCCAATAATAATGTCCACACCTTTTTCTTTTAATTCGTCTATAGGATAATTATTAATTACACCTCCATCTATTAAAAGTTGTTCATCAATAATTACTGGTTGAAACAATGATGGAAAAGCTCCACTTGCGGTAACGGCTAGAGCTAAATTCCCTTTATCCAAAACAACTGCTTGACCAGTTTCTATATTTGTTGCAATGCAGAAAAAAGGAATTGGAAGCTTACTAAAATCATCAATATGACTTACGTGTAAGGTTAGCTTGGAAAGCAAACTCAAAGTATTTTGTCCGCGAGAGAGAGCGGATGGCAACTTGAGTTTAAATTTTTCAAATGGTAAGGTAACCGCATACTTTTCTGAATTATCTCTTTCGTAGAAGGTTTTTGCCGCTCTTGGCAAATCGTCGTTAATAATTTTATCAAAATTCACTCCCTTAAAAATGGAGTCAATTTGATATCCAGAATATCCTGAAGCATACAGAGACCCAATAATAGCTCCCATACTAGTTCCAGCTACATAATCAATTTTAATTTCTAAACTATCTACAAGTTTCAATACACCTATATGCGCCAAGCCTTTAGCGCCTCCACCACTTAATACCAAGCCAATTTTCACATCTTCCTGAACAGTGTTTTGAGAAAATGCAATGCTTGTAAAAAACATGGATAAAATGATTAAAGTATACTTCATGAATTGTGATAGTAATTATAAATTTTTTGCGCTCTTGAAACCCCTACAACATCCTCCAGCTCATCTAGCTTAGCGTTTGAAATTCTCTTTACAGATTTAAATGCTTTTAACAGGTCGACAATTGTTTTTTCTCCAATACCAGGTATGGTTTCTAGCTCTGTATTTAAAGCTGTCTTGCTTCTTTTATTCCTATGATGCTCGATTCCAAATCTGTGCGCTTCGTTTCTAAGTTGTTGAATGATTTTTAAAGTTTCACTTTTTTTATCTAAATATAAGGGAATTGGATCATCTGGATAGAATAATTCTTCCAAACGCTTCGCAATTCCGATAATTGCAATTTTTTGACGTAACTGAAGTGCATCCAAACTTTTCAAAGCCGAAGAAAGTTGTCCTTTTCCTCCATCGATAATAATTAATTGTGGTAAAGGACTTCCTTCATCCAACAATCTTTTATAGCGTCTGTACACGACTTCTTCCATAGAAGCAAAATCGTCTGGACCTTCAACCGTTTTAATATTAAAATGCCTATAATCTTTTTTACTTGGCTTTCCGTTTTTGAAAACCACACAAGCCGCAACAGGATGAGTTCCTTGAATATTTGAGTTGTCAAAACACTCTATATGTCTTGGTTCCACGCTAAGGCGTAAATCGGCTTTCATTTGTGCCATAATTCTATTGGCATGTCTATCCGGATCAACAATTTTAACTTGCTTTAATTGTTCCAAACGATAATATTTCGCATTCCGAACGGATAAATCTAAAATATGCTTTTTATCCCCTAATTGAGGTACAAATACCTTAACATCTTCACCTAAACTGATATTAAACGGCACATAGATTTCCTTTGAATTAGAATTAAAACGCTGTCGTAATTCAATAATCGCTAATTCCAATAATTCTTTATCCGATTCTTGAAGTTTTTTCTTTATTTCTAAAGTATGCGAACGTATAATGGACCCATAGGATAGTTGTAAGAAATTCACATAAGCATAACTTTCATCGCTAATAATTGAAAACACATCTACATTGCTTATTTTCGGGTTTACAACTGTAGATTTTGCCTGATAATTTTCTAATATTTCAATTTTATCTTTAATAACTTGAGCTTCCTCAAATTCCATTTTTTCGGCAAAATCTTTCATTTGCTGCTTAAATTGGGTTAACGAATCTTTGAAATTTCCTTTTAAAATTTCCCTAATAGCTTTAACATCTTCGTTGTAACCCATTGCTGTTTGCAAGCCTTCGCATGGTCCTTTACAATTACCTAAATGATATTCTAAACAGACTTTATATTTTCCTGCATCAATTTTATCTTCAGACAAATCATAAGTACAAGTTCTAAGTTTATACAAGCCTCTAATTAAATCCAATAAAGTTGAAACAGTTTTCATACTTGTATATGGACCAAAATATTCACTCCCATCTTTTATAACACGTCGTGTGGAAAACACTCTAGGAAAATGTTCGTTTTTAATGCAAATCCAAGGATAGGACTTGTCGTCCTTTAAAAGAACATTATATCTTGGTTGGTATTTTTTTATTAAGTTATTTTCGAGTAATAAAGCATCAGTTTCAGTATTTACAACAATGTGCTTTATGCTAGCAATTTTTTTTACAAGCACTTTAGTTTTCCCGTAATCGTGTTGTTTTGTAAAGTACGAGCTAACCCGTTTTTTAAGGTTTTTGGCCTTTCCTACATACAAAATAGTGCCATTAGCATCAAAATATTGATACACGCCTGGCTCGTTGGGTAAAGTTTGCAACTGTATCTCTAAGGGTGTTTCACTCATAAAAAAATTATTAATTCCACTTTAAAACATGGACTACTAGAAATTATCGTGTTTTTTTTGAAGAAAAAATGTATTTTAGTATATCACTCAAAGGTAATTCATTTAATTTTTTAAGTTCTAAATATCCCATATAAATTAAAAATGATGAAAAAAGCCCCCAATTAAAAAAAATAAGTGAGCTATTTCATTACCTTGCCTCACTTTTTAATATCTTTAAAATGGAAAAACAAGTTATAGGAAGAGTTGATAAAATAGACTTTCCAAAATTAAATTTATTTAACATCGATGCCAAAATAGACACAGGAGCATATACCTCCTCCATACACTGCTCTGAAATAATTGTTGAAGGCGAAAAATTAAAATGCACCTTTTACAGCAAAGGGCATCCAAACTTTAGTGGTAAACAAGTTGTTTTTGATAGTTACTCCAAAACCGATGTAAAAAGCAGTAATGGCTATAAAGAAAATAGATTCAAAATAAAATCGGAAGTAGTTCTTTTCGGTAAAACATATAAAATCAACCTCACTTTAAGCACAAGAGACGACATGAAGTTTCCTGTTTTAATAGGAAGGCAATTTTTAAACAAAAAATTCCTTGTTGACGTAGATTTACAAAACGTATCATTTAACAAAACCCAATCCATCTAATTTTAATACAAAAAAATGAATATTGTTATTTTATCCAGAAATTCCCATTTATACTCTACACAAAGATTGATTGAGGAAGGTCGAAAACGAAATCACAAAATAGAGGTTATAGATCCTTTAAAATGTGATATTATTATCGAAAAGGAAAAGCCTACCATTTTTTATAAGGACAGATATTTAGATTATGTTGATGCTATTATACCAAGAATTGGAGCATCGGTAACTTTTTATGGCTGTGCTGTTGTTAGGCAGTTTGAAATGATGGGGGTATTTTCTATTGTTTCCTCTGGAGCAATATTACGCTCAAGAGATAAACTGAAAAGTCTGCAACTTTTAAGCAAGGCTGGCATTGGTATGCCAAAAACAGTGTTTACTAATTACTCTAGAGATGTTGAAGAAGTCATTGAACATGTAGGAGGCGTTCCGGTAATTATAAAATTACTTGAAGGTACTCAAGGTTTAGGGGTAGTTTTAGCTGAAACAAAAAGCGCAGCAGAATCTGTTCTTGAAGCTTTTAATGGCTTAGAGGCTCGTGTCATTGTTCAGGAATTTATAAAAGAAGCTAAAGGTGCTGATTTAAGAGCTTTAGTTGTAGATGGACAAGTTGTTGGCGCGATGAAACGTCAGGGCAAAGAAGGAGAGTTTCGTTCAAATTTACATCGAGGAGGCTCGGCTGAAATTATAAAATTAAGTGATGGCGAATTAAAACTAGCTATGAATGCAGCCAAAGCATTAAAGCTTCCTGTTTGTGGTGTAGACATGTTACAATCTGCTCGTGGCCCTTTACTTTTAGAAATAAACTCAACTCCAGGACTAGAAGGTATTGAAGGTGCTACAGGAAAAAACATTGCCAAATCAATTATCACTTTTATTGAAAAAAATAAATAATGGAATACGTACATAAAGAGTATATAACCATTCTTGGAAGAAAAATTAAAGTAGGAGAAAGTTGTGAACTCAATTTTGGAGTTGCTAATCTGCATACCACTTCAAGCATCGATGTACCTGTTTTTGTAGAACGTTCTAAAAAGCCAGGTCCCGTCGTTTTATTTACTGCTGGAATTCATGGAGACGAAGTAAATGGTGTTGAAATAGTAAGACAACTTATAGCTAAAGGAATTAATAAACCAAAGTCTGGAACTATAATTTGTATGCCAATTATTAACGTATTTGGATTTATTAACTTAAAACGGGAATTCCCTGATGGTCGGGATTTGAACAGGGTTTTTCCTGGAATTAAAAAAGGATCTCTTGCCAGTCGTGTTGCTTTCGAATTGATTACCGAGATTGTAACCGAAGTAGATTTTATTTTAGACTTTCACACAGGAGGTGCAGGTCGATTTAATGCGCCTCAAATTCGTATTGTAAAAAACAATCCCGAGTTGGATAAATTAGCAACCATTTTTGGTGCTCCTTTTGTATTTTATTCTAAACATTTAAAAAAATCATTCAGAAACACATGCTTTAAATTAGGCAAAACCATGCTGTTGTTTGAAGGAGGAAAATCGTTCCATATAGACAACCATGTAACTAATTCTGCTGTAAATGGTACAAAGAGGATTTTACATCACTTAGGAATGTTACAGAACAAATTCAAAGTTACAGCTCCAAAAAAGGAAAGTCTTTTTATAACCAGTTCTAAATGGCAACGCGCTAACTATTCCGGCATGTTTAAGGCTTCTACAACCATAAACACTAAAGTAGCCGTAGGCGATATTATAGGAAACATTACAGATCCGTATGGAAAATTTAATCATTTTGTAAAAGCAAATCAGAACGGATATATTATTAATGTGAACGAAGCGCCTATTGTGTATCAAGGTGATGCTTTGTTTCATATTGCTACCAAACTGAAAAAATCGCATCATGACTAAAGCCGAATTGCGAAAAACATACAAGCTGAAACGTCAAGAATTATCTTCAGAAGCTATTGAAGATTTAAGCTTACAAATTGCCAACAGACTTTTAACTATAGATATCTGGGAGTATTCCTTTTACCATCTTTTTCTTTCTATTGTAGAACATAAAGAAATTAATACCGATTATATTTTAAACATTCTTTCTGGAAAGGATAAGAATATTGTAATTTCTAAAAGTGATTTTTCAACTGGAAATATGGTCCATTTTCTATTAACGGACAACACAGTTATTAAAAAAAACTCCTATAACATTCCTGAACCTATTGATGGTATAGAAGTTCCTAACAAAAAATTAGAAGTTATTTTTGTCCCACTTTTGGCTTTTGACAGTCAAGGACATCGTGTAGGCTATGGCAAAGGTTTTTACGATAAATTTTTATCAGAATGCCAAGCTGAAACTCTAAAAATTGGCTTGTCTTTTTTTGAATCAGAAACAAAAATTGAGGATGTGTTTGAAGGCGATATCGCTTTGGATTATTGTGTAACTCCAAAACAAGTTTACAAGTTTAATTAGTCCTTAGGAAACGCTTTCTTATTAAACAGAATAATTAGACCAAAACCTGCGCTTATAGCTACGTCGGCAATATTAAAAACAGGTTCAAAAAAGGTAAAATACTCTCCACCAAAAAACGGCAGCCATTCTGGCAAATACCCTTTCCACAAAGGAAAATATAGCATATCTACCACTTTTCCATGGAGCAAACTATCGTAGCCTCCTTCAGACGGTAAAAACGAGGCCACTTGTCCGTAACTATCATTAAACAAAATGCCGTAAAAAACAGAGTCCAATATATTCCCTAAAGCGCCAGAAAAAATGAAAATAATTGCCCAAATTAGCACTGGAGGATGATGCTTTTTAACTGCATCGTACAACCAATATCCTATTCCAAAAATAGCTACCACTCTAAAAATGGTTAAGGATAATTTCGCTGTTCTATCATTCATGAAGGAAATAAAATCGCTAAACTTGGTTCCCCAAGCCATCCCGTCGTTTTCAACGAAATAAATTTTAAACCATGAAAACACTTCCAGTTCCTCTCCTAAAGCAAAATGGGTTTTAATGTATATTTTGCTTATTTGATCTATTAATAAAATAAGGACAATGAAAAGGATGGATTTTTTTAAGCTCATATTATCAATCAAAGACGTACCTATTGATAGGTAGAAGTGGGTGCTTATTAAATAGCATTAGTTATAATTAAACAAAAATAGGCATATTATTCAGTTTTGCTTACTGTAATATTTCCATTTATTGAATTTAAATTAATTTGATGATTTCCAAGATTTAAATCTTCCTTTATTATATATCCATGTTTACTTGAAACCTCAACTATAGACCAATTTGTACTAACACTTATATTTCCTTGTAGCGTGTTTACCAATAAATCTCCATAAAAGTTTTCAGCACTTAAAGCGCCGTTTATTAGTTGGGCATCCACATACTTATAGTTTCCAGACAAATAAACTGAAGCAATATCGCTAGAAATATGAAGCTTTAAATGTTCTGGAATCACTAATTTTAGCTCAATAGAAATAAGTTTATGGGCACTCAATTTGTCGTTCATTTCAACAAACATGGGCTGAAAACCACTTGAAACATGTAGTTCCTGTCCTTTTAGTTCGGTTAACAAAACCACTTGCTCGTTATTCTCTCCTTCAACTTCAGAAAGAATGGAAATGGTTTCTGTTTTTGCTGTTTCAATTTCTATTTTAAAAATAGAATTACCCTCTATAACAAGCGTTGAAATTCCTCCAGAAGAAAAGGTTTTTATATTAGTTTTCTGTGCTTGTATGTGAAGAGTAAAAAACGCAATTATTGCGTATATGATATACTTCATATATTATAATAATTCTTCAATTAAGTTTACTTAAAAAGAAGTTATAAAAAAACGCTTCAAAATGTTGAAGCGTTTTTTTATTCTATTTAAACCAAATGGTTCTGATATTTAAATATTGAAATTCCTATCTGTATTTTTCAATCAGAAGGAAACAGACCTCTTACTGTTGCATATTTTTAGCTTCAATACTTAAAGTAGCGTGAGGAACTAATTTTAAACGTTCTTTGTTTATTAACTTTCCTGTTACTCTACAAACCCCATAAGTTTTGTTTTCAATTCTAATAAGCGCGTTTTTTAAATCGCGAATAAATTTTTCTTGTCTAATAGCTAACTGTGAGTTTGCTTCCTTACTCATAGTTTCACTTCCTTCTTCGAAAGCCTTAAAAGTTGGCGATGTATCATCGGTACCATTGTTATGGTCGTTCATGTACGCACTTTGTATAAGTTCTAAATCGTGTTGAGCTTTCTTTATTTTTTCCTGAATTAGCACTTTAAATTCTGCTAAATCCTTGTCTGGATACCTTACGTTTATTTGTTCCTCCATGTTCTTAATGTTTTTTAATAAATAATCTAGTATTAACATCGTCGAATACAACTTCTATACCATTATTTATTTGATCAATAATCTCTAATTTTTCTGTTAAAGTTTCAGCTTTAATATATGTTATATTTGTTTGCACAGCATCCACTATTTTCTCGTCTTTTTGAAGCTGTACATCTATTTTATCGGTAACTTCAAATCCAGAATCTTTACGTAAATTTTGAATACGATTAACTAGCTCGCGAGCTATTCCTTCTCTTCGTAAATCTTCGGAAATGATAACATCTAAGGCTACGGTTAATGTTCCCTCGTTAGCTACAAGCCATCCTTCTATATCTTGTGATATTATCTCTACATCTTCAAGTCCTAAAGTAATACTTTTTCCGTTAATTTCAACCTGTATTTCAGAACTTTGCTCGATTTTCTTAATATCTTCTGAAGTGAAGCCAACTATAGCATTTGCTATTAATTTCATGTCTTTACCAAATCGAGGCCCTAGCGTCTTAAAATTAGGCTTAATTTGTTTTACCAAGATATCCGAAGCATCCTCTAATAACTCAATTTCCTTAACGTTTACTTCATGTTTTATTAAATCAGCAACGGCTAAAATCTCTTCCTTTTGCTGCTTTGAGTCTATAGGAATCATGATTTTTTGTAGCGGCTGGCGTACTTTAATTTTTTCTTTAGCTCTTAATGACAAGACCAAAGAAGAAATTGTTTGTGCCGCTTCCATTTTGCGCTCTAAACTCTTGTCTACAAAACTCTCGTCATACACAGGGAAGTTTGATAAATGTATACTTTCAAAGTTTTCCTTTTTAGTAACAGAATTTAAATCCATGTACATTCTATCCATAAAGAAAGGTGCTATTGGCGCTCCTAACTTTGCAATAGTTACTAAGCAAGTGTATAAGGTTTGGTATGCCGAAATTTTATCCTTTTGGTAATCGCCCTTCCAGAAACGTCTTCTGCTTAATCGTACAAACCAGTTACTCACATAGTCTTGTGTGAAATCAGATATTGCTCGTGCTGCTCTAGTTGGTTCGTAATCTGTATAAAACGCGTCCACTTTCTGAATTAAACTATGCAATTCTGAAAGAATCCATCTATCTATTTCAGGTCTTTCGTTTAAAGGAATATCTGCTTCCGAGTAGTTAAAGTTGTCTAAGTTTGAGTATAAAGTAAAGAAAGAATAGGTATTGTACAGGGTTCCGAAGAACTTACGCTTTACTTCTTCAATTCCGTCTACATCAAACTTTAAGTTGTCCCATGGGTTTGCATTTGCAATCATATACCAACGTGTGGCATCTGCTCCATAAGTTGTTAAAGTCTCGAAAGGATCTGTGGCGTTTCCTAAACGTTTAGACATTTTTTGTCCGTTTTTATCTAAAACTAGTCCGTTAGAAACCACATTTTTATAAGCAACCGAATCGAAAACCATAGTTCCGATGGCGTGAAGTGTATAAAACCAACCTCTTGTTTGATCTACTCCTTCTGCAATAAAATCAGCAGGATAAGACTGATTACCATCAATTAATTCTTTGTTTTCAAACGGATAATGCCATTGTGCATAAGGCATAGAACCAGAATCGAACCAGACATCTATTAAGTCGGATTCACGTTTCATAGGTTTTCCTGAAGCAGAAACTAAAACAATCTCGTCTACAATATTTTTATGTAAGTCGATTTTAGCATAGTTTTCTTCGGAGTTGTTTCCAACTTCAAAATCTTCAAAAATATCCTTTGCCAAAACACCTGCTTCAACAGCTTTTGCCATTTCGGCTTTTAATTCTTCAACAGAACCAATACAGATTTCTTCTTTTCCGTCTTCTGTTCTCCAAATAGGCAATGGTATTCCCCAATAACGAGAACGTGATAAGTTCCAATCGTTAGCATTTGCTAACCAGTTTCCAAAACGACCGGTTCCTGTTGCTTTTGGTTTCCAATTGATTGTTTCGTTCAATTGGAACATTCTATCTTTAACATCAGTTACTTTAATAAACCAAGAGTCTAATGGGTAATATAAAATTGGTTTGTCTGTTCTCCAACAGTTTGGATAACTGTGCTTATATTTTTCAACCTTAAAGGCCTTATTTTCTTCTTTTAATTTAATAGCAAGCTCAACATCTACTGAACGTTCTGGTGCTTCACCATCTGCGTAGTATTCGTTTTTAACATATTTACCTGCAAACTCACCCATTTCTGGTCTGAATTTTCCTTGTAAATTTACCAATGGCACTAAGTTTCCATCTTCATCTTTCACTAACATTGGTGGCACTTCTGGTTGTGCTTGTTTTGCTACCAAGGCATCGTCTGCTCCAAAAGTTGGCGCTGTATGTACAATTCCGGTACCATCTTCGGTAGTTACGAAATCTCCTGAAATTACCCTAAAGGCATTTTCCGGATTATCATTAGGAAGTGCGTAAGGTAAAAGTTGTTCATAGGTAATTCCAACTAAATCTTTCCCTTTAAATTCTTTTACAACGTAGTACGGAATCTTCTTATCACCAGATTTATATTCTAATAATTCTGGTTTTGTTTCAACACGCTTGAATTTTCCATCAAACTGATTGTTTACTAAAGGCTTCGCTAAAACTACGTTAATTGGCTCAAAAGTATATTGATTGTAAGTTTCAACTAAAACATAATCAATTTTTGGTCCAACGGTTAAGGCTGTATTACTTGGAAGTGTCCAAGGTGTCGTCGTCCAAGCAAGGAAGTAAATTGTTCCTTCATTTTGTAAAAATTCCGGAAGTGAGTCTTCGTTTGCTTTAAATTGTGCAACTACAGTTGTATCTGTTACATCTTGGTATGTTCCTGGTTGATTCAGCTCATGCGAGCTCAATCCCGTTCCTGCTTTTGGTGAATAAGGCTGAATGGTATAACCCTTATAAAGTAGGTTTTTGTTGTAAATTTCTTTTAACAACCACCATACAGATTCCATGTATTTAGGCTCATAGGTAATGTATGGATTGTCCATATCTACCCAATATCCCATTTTTTGGGTTAGATCGTTCCACACGTCTGTATAACGCATTACTGCTTTTCTACAAGCTGCATTATAATCTTCAACAGAAATGGTTTTACCAATATCTTCTTTGGTTATACCTAGTTCTTTTTCAACACCTAGTTCTATGGGTAAACCATGCGTATCCCATCCAGCTTTACGCTTCACTTGGAATCCTTTCATGGTTTTATATCGCGGAAAAATATCTTTAATTGCTCGAGCTAAAACATGATGCACTCCTGGAAGTCCGTTTGCCGAAGGAGGTCCTTCAAAAAACACAAACGGTTTGTTGCCTTCTCTTGTGGTAACGCTTTTTTCAAATATGTTATTTTCTTCCCAATATGCGCTTATTTCATTAGCTACATTTGGCAAGTCAAGTCCTTTGTACTCAGGGAATTTTACACTCATGATATCAGTCATTCTTTTCGTCCCGCGAAAATAACGATTTTTAGGAAAATAGACATTGAAAAAACAATGAAATCCGGAATTTATATACTTAACTGATAACTAATGGTAAAAAACGGGTTAACAAACAAAAACAGAGTAAGATTATACGGGTAAATATTGATTAAAAAACTTGTATGTATCAAACAATAAATCCAACCAAATCTTCAATTTTGGAAATAAGTTGGATTTTAATAATCGTATTTTTCAATGCTATTTTATTGTATTTAGAAACAAAAATGGTAGAAAAACCTAATTTTTCGGCTTCCAAAATACGTTGTTCCACTCTTTGAACCGGACGTATTTCTCCTGACAGGCCAACTTCTGCGGCAAAGCAGAAATCTTTTTGAAGGGCTTCGTCTTCATTTGAAGATAAGATGGCTGCAACTACCGCTAAATCGATTGCGGGGTCGTCAACCGTAATTCCTCCTGTGATATTTAAAAACACGTCTTTTGCACCCAATCTAAATCCAGCACGTTTTTCTAAAACAGCCAATAGCATGTTTAATCGTTTGGCATTAAATCCGGTTGCAGAGCGTTGTGGCGTACCGTAAACTGCCGTACTTACCAAGGCTTGAACCTCTATCATTAAGGGACGCATGCCTTCAAGAGTGGCAGCTACGGCATTTCCTGAAAGTTCGTCATCCTTTTTGGAGATTAAAATTTCACTCGGATTGGACACTTCTCGCAAACCAGAACCCTGCATTTCATAAATTCCTAGTTCGTTGGTTGAACCAAAGCGATTTTTGTTTGCTCGAAGAATTCTAAACACGTGATTTCTATCGCCTTCAAACTGCAAAACTGTATCGACCATGTGTTCCAAAATTTTTGGTCCAGCAATATTCCCGTCTTTGGTAATGTGACCAATTAAAACCACGGGGGTAGCTGTTTCTTTTGCGAATTTTATCAACTCCGTAGTACATTCCTTTATTTGGGAAATACTTCCCGAGGACGATTCTATATACTCGCTATGTAGGGTTTGAATTGAGTCGATAACTACGATATCTGGCTCTAAAGCCTCAATCTGTTTGAAAATATTTTGAGTTTTTGTTTCGGTTAATATGTAGCAATTGCTGCTATTGGGATTGATACGTTCAGCACGCATTTTTATTTGCTGCTGACTTTCCTCACCCGAAACGTAAAGCGTTTTGTAAGGAAGCTTTAAGGCTATTTGAAGCAACAAAGTACTTTTTCCTATTCCTGGCTCACCCCCTAATAAAATTAAAGATCCAGGAACAATACCGCCACCAAGTACGCGATTGAACTCCTGGTCGCTAGTTATCATTCTAGCTTCTTGAGAGGTATCAATTTCGTTAATTAACAATGGTTTTGAAGCGCGTTTTACAATTGAAGTAGGTGTTTTCCAGTCGCTTTTTTCGGCTTTTTGAATTACTTCTTCTGTAATGGTATTCCACTCTTTACAAGCTGTACATTGTCCTTGCCATTTTGAATATTGTGAACCACAATTTTGACAAAAAAAGGTTGTTTTTACTTTAGCCATATTTATTCCCCTTGAAAATGGAAAGTGTTTAAGTGTAATTCTTGTTTTACCAAATAACGCAACAAATTAATAGTTGAAATCTGCCTTGATTTCACTTGCTTTTTCTAAAACCAAATCTTTAGTAATTCCACCTATTTCTTCTAAAACATAAGCCGACTGATAGGTTTTCATTGCCTTTTTGGCCTCTCCAGTTTCTTCATAAAACCTTGCTAAATAATAACTTCCCAACATAGTATTTGGATAGTGTTTCCTAGCCAATTTCCCTAAACTCTCATAATATTCGAAATTCTCTGTTTTTTCTATAGCGGCCTGAATTGCTTTGAAATCGTTTAATAGAATTTGCTTATCAATGCCAAATAGTTCATGGATGGTTTGATATTTTTCTTCTAAATAAGCCACGGGAGACGAATCTAATTTTAAAATAGTGTCTCGATATTCTTGTTTACTAATAGGTTGATACACAAGAAATATTTTTCGTAATGCATCTGGAATGGCATACGCTGGCAAAGAATAATGAGAAGGTTCTTCAAGTTTATTAAAATTGTAAAGTACATTCTTATTATCTACCCCTTTAATTGCTGTATTTAAAGCTTCTGAGTTTGCTTTAATAGCTGCTATATCATTTTCTGAAATAGCTAAATAATAAAACACCTTTGTTTGGAATTTACTTAATCTTTCAGGGATATAGCTCACCATATTCGGAGCTAAATCTGGGCTTATGGCAACATAGGCTCGAAATAGCGGATCAGGTTTTAACAAGAAATAATTTATAAAATTCGCAGTTTCTCCATGGCCAATAGCCACCCTAAACTTTTCCGTTCTATATGTTTTATCTAAGTACGGAAGCAGTTCCATTCCAATGAACTCAAAAAATGCAGCTCCTGTTTCAATAGGCAAAGAGTTTTGTTCTGAATAAGATACATCTGCCTCCCTACTATCAATTTGATTAACCCCAACTACTATAGCGTCTGGCATATCTTCCCAATAAGCATAAAAGTCCGTGTTTCCTGCAACAGCCTCGAACATGTAATCGCCATCAAAAACCAAAATTACAGGATATTTTTTATCCTGGTGAGCATCGTAACCTCTAGGCAGTTGAATCTTCACTTGGCGAGTCTCCCCTAATTTTGAAGAATTAAAAGGTTCGTAAATTACTTGTGCTTTTACAAACTGTACACAAGCAAGAAAAACTAATAAGTAAATGTGTTTTTTCATTTTTTACATGGTTAAGGGTGCCATGCAAGGTAATAAAATACCAATAAGATTTAAAATAATAGCAATTTAAACTTATTCTTACTTTTTGAAGATACCCAATTCTTTATTCTTATTTAAAACAGGCAATAAAATTAAAGAAAGTCCGCCAGCCAAAACAAGAAGCAAGGTTTGCGAAGCCCACACAATCCAACCAAAAGCCATGCTTGGCGATTCTGGGATAGCAAAAAGAGAAAAGGCAGCGTATACCGCTATAGGGTACGAACCTATACCTCCATTGGTAGCAGCAATGCTAAAAGTAGCAGAAATAAACCCTATTAAAACAGCTCCGAAAGAAATGCCATGTAATTCAGTTAATGAAAAAGTAGTTAAATAAAACATGGCAATATACATGCTCCAAATAAAAAGCGTATGCGCAATAAATGCCCATTTCTTCTTCATTTTAAAAATACTTAAAACACCTTCTAAAAGTCCTAGAAGGAACTTTTTAATTTTTAAAGCAAAAGACGTTTTACTGATTTTAATATACTTATACCCTACAAAGGCAAAAAGCGCCAAAATAACAAGACCTACTATAATGACTAAGGGGTTGAATTTTTGAACAAAAAACTGATAAATAAAATCGAATTGGATAAAAAGTGTTATTCCAATAATTCCAAGCATCACAATTAAATCGGCCACGCGTTCTGACACGATGGTTCCAAAACCTTTTTCAAACGGAACACCTTCATAAGTTGTTAAAATAGATGCTCTAGCCACTTCTCCTGCTCTTGGAATGGTGTAATTTATTAAATAAGCAGAAAAAACAGCCATAACGCTATTGCCAAAAGAAATTTTGTAACCTAAAGGCTCTAATTGAAAGCGCCACCTGTAGGCTCTAGATAAATGGCTTAACAAACCACAAAGCACCCCTAAAAATATCCAAGCATAATTGGCATTTTTAACGTATTCAAATAGTTCACTAAGGGGTACTTTGGATAAAGAATAACCTATTAAAAAAACTCCCAAAAAAATTGGGAGTAAGAGTTTTAGGTATTTCTTTAATGTTTTATTCAACTTATATCAGTCTGTTGGTGGCTTCATCAGGAAACACCAAAGCAGGTTTAAATACTTTAGCTTCTTCGAAATCCATAAACGCGTAGGTCATTAAGATTAGCGTATCACCAACGGCCACTTTTCTAGCGGCAGCACCATTCAGTGTGATTTCACCACTGTTTCTTGGACCAGGAATAACGTATGTTTCTAAACGCTCTCCATTGTCGTTATTTACAATCTGAACTTTTTCACCTTGAATAATATTGGCAGCATCCATTAAATCCTCATCGATAGTAATACTACCAATGTAATTTAATTCTGCACCTGTGCATTTTACTCTGTGAATTTTAGATTTTACAACTTGTACTTGCATGTGGCAAAGATAATTAATTAAGTGCTATATTGTCTATTAAGCGAATATCGTCTGCATAAACAGCAACAAACGCACGATATGATTTGTTTTTATTTTTTCTTTTAACGGCTTTCAAGGTTTCTGCATCTGCAATAATAAAGTATTCCAAAGTTAAATACTTGTGCTTAGCAAATTCATTTTCAACCCATTCCGTAACACTCTTAGCACTTTTTGTGCCAAATTTAATTTTAGCAGCTTTTAATGTTTTATAAATAAACGGGGCAGCATCTTTATAATCTTCCTTTAAACGCACATTTCTAGAACTCATGGCTAGACCATTTGCTTCTCTATAAATATCGCATCCAACAATTTGAACAGGAATATTATGTTTTTCAACTAGCTTTTTTATGATCATTAATTGCTGATAGTCCTTTTCTCCAAAGTAAGCCATATCTGGCGTAACAATTTCGAACAAACGTTTAACTATGGTTCCAACACCGTCAAAATGTCCTGCTCTAAATCTACCTTCCATTTCAAACTCCAATCCGTCGAAATTGAAAACTTGTGCTACAGCATTTCCATCATAAATATCATCTACGGTTGGGGCATAAACAAGAATATCTTTAGAAATGCTTTCCAATAATGCCACATCCTTCTCTAAAGTTCTTGGATATTTTTTAAGATCATCCTTATTATCAAACTGTGTAGGATTAACAAAAATACTAACTACTACTACCTGATTATCCCTTAAAGCTTCTTTCACCAAAAACAAATGTCCTTCGTGTAGTGCTCCCATGGTTGGGACAAAGCCAACAGACAAATCTTGTGTTTTAATTTGCTGAATGGCATTTTGAATTTGGGTCTTTTCTGAAAAAATCTTCACCTTATAAATTATTAACGGGTGCAAACTTAATATTTTACAGCGAATCTGCATAAATTTTTGTATTTTTGCATGATTTTATTTTGAATTACCCAAAAGAGTTAGATTTATGAAAGATAAGAGGATATTATACGTATCATCTGAAGTTGTACCCTATTTACCAGAAACCGAAATTTCTTCAATGTCCTTTGAGGCGCCTAGAATGGTGAACCAACAAGGTGGGCAAATAAGGATTTTTATGCCAAGATACGGGAATATTAATGAAAGAAGACACCAATTGCATGAGGTAATCAGACTCTCAGGAATTAATTTGGTTATTAACGATTTAGACATGCCTTTAATTATTAAGGTGGCGTCTATTCCAAAGGAACGTATTCAGGTTTATTTTATTGACAACGACGAATATTTTAAAAGAAAGGCCACTTTAACCGATGAGGATGGTGATCTTTTTCCAGATAACGACGAAAGAGCTATTTTCTTTGCGAAAGGCGTGATAGAAACCGTTAAAAAATTGAATTGGGCTCCAGATGTTATTCATGTACATGGTTGGTTGGCATCATTATTGCCGGTTTATCTAAAACAGTTTTATAAAGACGAACCTTTATTTAACGAAAGCAAGATAGTTACATCTATTTACAGTCAAAGTTTTGATGGCACGTTAAACAAAGATTTAATTAACAAAGTTAAGTTTGATAATATCGAAGATGCCTTTGTTAAAGATTTAAAAGAGCCAACATATAGCAACTTAATGAAAATTGCAATCGATCATTCAGATGCGTTAATTGTAGGTTCGGAAGAAATTCCAGAAGAATTAATAAAACATTTAAAAGATTCTAAAAAGCCTGTACTAGACTACAAACCAAAAGATGAGTTTGCAGAAGCTTATACAGACTTTTACAACACGAAAGTTTTAGGTTAGACCCAATTATTCGATATTATATTTTATGAAAAAAGTCATTAAAGTTTCAAAATTTATTAGCATTTTATCTCTCATCGGGATTGCTTTTATTGCTTGCGATAACGATTATAGTTCCTTAGAAAGCGACATTCAAGGATCAGAGAATTTTGAAACCAATAGCGATAAATTTGCTGTAGTTGCTTATAATAAAAGAGTAAAACCTTTACAGAGCAACAACTACCCTTCAAACTTTTTAGGTATTTATTCAGACCCTATTTATGGTAATACAACGCATGAAATTTTAACTCAAATAGTACCTGGTAGTGGATATTACAACCCAGATTTTGGCACCAATCCAGAGTTTGCCGATGCGTATTTAACCATTCCTTATTACTCAACTAAAATTGGGTCTTCAGGAGATGAGTCGGAATATAAATTGGATTCTGTTTATGGAAAAAACAATCCTATAAAATTAACTATATATAGATCTAAGTATTTCCTTAGAGATTATAACGCCGCAACTGAGGACACTGATCCACAGTTGTATTATTCTAATAATAGCGAGTTTGGAGCAGATAGCAATTTAGGCGATACTTTATATCATAATCCAGCTTTTGTACCTAGTGAGCTTGAACACATCCTTTACGAACAAGATGAAGACGGAGAATATACTGTGGAAACCAATAGAATTGCTCCAAGTTTACACGTCAGACTTTCAAATCCTGGAGGTTCCTTCTGGAAAAACTTATTATTAGACAAGCAAGGAAGTCCTGTTCTTAGTAACGCTAATAACTTTAAAGATTATTTTAGAGGCTTATATTTTAAAATAGAACCTCAAGACGGGAGTAACGTTGGAAGTGCTTTTATGCTAAACTTTAATAGTTCTGCAGCAAACCTAACGGTGTATTATAACAAAATCGTAGATGGAGCTCTAGTTAGAAACAACAAATTTGTAATGAACTTTAAAGCTAACAGAGCTAGCACCACGTCATTAGATCCTATAGCTGTTTCATTATTAAACAATGCTAATGATAATGCCGACTTGGTAAATGGCGACCAATCTCTTTATTTAAAAGGTGGTGAAGGTGCAGTAGCAGTTGTAGAGTTATTTAAAGACCCAATTGTTTTAGAAGAATTCAACTTACTTTATAAAGATGCTAATGGAAAACCTAGCCGATTAATTAACGAGGCTAATTTGGTTTTTTATGTTGACCAGAATCAAACCAATAACATAAAAGAACAACAACCAAACCGAGTAATACTTTACGATTTAAAAAACAATATTCCTATTGTAGATTATTTTTACGATACCACTACAAACACAACGAACCCGATGAGTTCTAAACAAAACTTCTCATCTCCTTTAGAAAGAGATGCTACTGGAAAAGGTGTTAGGTATAAAATAAAAATGACTGAACATTTAAATAGCATTCTATTAAGAGATTCAACTAATTTCAAGTTAGGGTTGTATCTTACAAATAATATTAATGAGATAAATAATTCTTATATTTTAAATGATAATACCTTAGAAGGTATTCCTGTTGGAACCGCATTATCTCCAAAAGGAACTGTTTTGCATGGTAGCAATTTAAATGTCCCTGAAAACAAAAGAGTTCAATTAGAAATTTATTACACTCAACCAGATAATTAATAAACTATGTGTGGAATTGTAGGATATATTGGCCAAAGAGAGGCCTTCCCAATCATTATTGAAGGTTTAAGAAGACTAGAATATCGTGGATATGATAGCGCAGGAGTTGCTTTATTTGACGGAAACGATCTAAATGTTTGCAAGACCAAAGGCAAAGTTGCCGATCTTGAAGCTAAGGTTGGTACTAGCATGTCATCTAAAGGAAATATTGGAATTGGGCATACACGTTGGGCAACACATGGTGTACCAAACGATGTTAATGCACATCCGCACTACTCTAACTCGGGTGATTTAGTAATTATCCATAACGGGATTATTGAAAATTACGAATCTCTTAGAACCGAGTTAACCACCAGAGGTTATACCTTCCAATCAGATACAGACACAGAAGTTCTTATAAATTTAATTGAAGACGTTAAAACTAAAGGAAACCTTAAGTTAGGTAAAGCTGTTCAAGTAGCCTTAAACCAAGTAATTGGTGCTTATGCGATAGCTGTTTTCGATAAAACCAAACCAGACGAAATTGTCATTGCCCGATTAGGTAGCCCATTAGCCGTTGGTGTTGGAGAAAATGAATTCTTTATTGCAAGTGATGCCTCACCGTTTTTAGAATACACTAAAAATGCCATTTATTTAGAAGATGAAGAAATGGCCATTATTAGACTTAAAAAGGGCATAAAAATTAGAAAAATAAAAGACGATTCAATTGTAGAACCATACATTCAGGAACTACAAATGAATTTGGAACAGATAGAAAAAGGTGGTTACGACCATTTTATGCTTAAAGAAATTTATGAGCAACCTAACGCTATAAAAGATACTTACCGAGGAAGACTTCTTGTTCAGGATGGTCTTATTAGAATGGCGGGTATTGACGATAATATCGAAAAGTTTTTAAACGCTAATCGCATTATAGTGGTTGCTTGTGGTACTTCTTGGCATGCAGGATTGGTAGCCGAGTATATTTTTGAAGACATTGCAAGAATTCCTGTAGAAGTAGAATACGCTTCAGAATTCCGATATAGAAACCCAGTTATTACCAATAAAGATGTGGTGATTGCTATTTCACAGTCTGGTGAAACAGCTGATACTTTAGCAGCTATAAAATTAGCAAAAGCCAATGGTGCCTTTGTATTTGGAGTTTGTAATGTTGTTGGTTCGTCTATTGCTAGAGAAACTCATGCTGGTGCCTACACACATGCAGGGCCTGAGATTGGTGTAGCATCTACCAAAGCATTTACTACACAAATAACTGTTTTAACCCTAATAGCTTTAAAATTAGCCAAATTAAAAGGTGAACTTTCAGCTCCAGAATTCAGATCTCATTTACAAGAATTAGAACTAATTCCTGAGAAAGTACAAAAAGCTTTAGAATCTGAAGACCATATTAAAATGATTGCCAACAAATACAAAGAAGCTAAAAACTGTTTGTATTTAGGTAGAGGATATAACTTCCCAGTAGCCTTAGAAGGCGCTCTTAAATTAAAGGAAATCTCCTATATTCATGCCGAAGGCTATCCAGCTGCCGAAATGAAGCACGGGCCAATTGCTTTGATTGACGAAAATATGCCTGTCATTGTTATTGCCCCTAAAAAAGGACACTACGAGAAAATAGTGAGCAATATTGAGGAAATAAAAGCTAGAAAAGGAAAAATTATTGCTATTGTAACTGAAGGAGACACGGATGTTAGAAGATTAGCAGATTACGTCATTGAAATTCCGGAAACATTAGAGTCTTTATCCCCTTTATTAACTACTATACCATTGCAGTTACTATCCTATCACATTGCTGTGTTATTGGATAAGAATGTGGATCAGCCTAGAAATCTAGCTAAATCTGTAACTGTAGAATAAGCGTTAGAAATAACTCAATATAAGAAAATGGAAGGCCTAAAACCTTCCATTTTTTATTTGTTTCAACCTAGATTTTACACATTTAAATAACTATTCTCAAGCCATAAATGATGTTAAAAAAAACCAAAAGTTAAAAAATATTTCCTTCAATTCGTAGTCATTTAAGTAATATTAGCCTAGCAAAAACAACTTTGATATAAATTTTAATTTTATAAAAATGCCCCTATCACACCTGTTTACCTTACATTCAAAATATTCAAAAATTAAGGATGATTTTGTTAAAAATGCTATGCACGCATACATTTCCTCAATATTTTCTTAAAGTTTTCATAATATTATTTATATTGCCTACTAATAAATAACTAAATCAATTAATAATTAACTAAAACTATAAAATGAAATCAATCCTTTCACTTTTATTGTTGTTTTTTTGTGGATTAACCTATTCACAAACAACAATTTCAGGAACTGTTACTGACGATAACAGTCAACCAATTCCTGGAGCCAACGTTATTATTTTAGGAACATCGACCGGTACCGTTACCGATTTCGATGGAAACTACGTATTAACAGCAAATCAGGAGCTTCCTTTTACTCTACAAGTAAGTAGCGTAGGGTTTAGCACCGCCAACCAAACGATTACATCTAACAATCAAACTGTTAATTTTGAATTGAAAGAAGGAACCTCATTGGACGAAGTAGTTATCTCTGCTTCAAGAACTCCAGAGAGAATCTTCGAATCGCCAGTAACCGTAGAGCGTTTTGGTTTAAAAGAGCTTAAAAGCACTGCATCTGCCGATTTTTACAATGGTTTAGAAAATTTAAAAGGTGTAGATATTAACACCAATAGTTTAACATTTAACTCAATAAATACAAGAGGTTTTGCCTCTTTCGCCAACACACGTTTTATGCAATTGGTTGATGGGATGGATAACTCTACTCCTGCTTTAAACTTCCCAATAGGAAACTTGGTAGGGATGATTGAAACGGATGTACAAAGTGTTGAGTTACTTCCTGGAGCGGCTTCAGCATTATACGGAGCAAACGCCTTTAACGGGATTCTTTTTATGACAAGTAAAAACCCTTTCGATGTTCAAGGTATTAGCGGATATTACAAACGCGGAATTACTTCTCAAGATGCTGCTGGAGACAACACTTATAGAGATCTTGGTCTTAGATTAGCTCATAAATTCAGTGATAAATTTGCAGCTAAAGTTAACTTTGGATGGTTAAAAGGAACCGATTGGTATGCTACAAACTACCAAGGAAAGCCTGGAACTGGAAATAGTAGAGCAAGTATCAACTACGATGGGTACAACGTATATGGTGATGAGGTTGCTACAAACATACGTGCTGCTTCTGGTGGACTAGGTATTATTCCAGATGTGGTTGTAAGTAGAACAGGATATGAAGAAAGAGATTTAACAGATTACAATGCAGAAAGCATAAAAGCTGACTGGGGATTATACTACCGTCCATGGGCAAACGATTTTGAAGTAGCTTATGTAGGTAAAGTTGGTACAGGATCTACTATTTATCAAGGATCGAACCGTTATAACATTGAAAACTTCTTTCAAGAACAACATAAATTAGAGTTAAAAAATGACAATTTCTTTTTAAGAGGTTATATCGTTGCTGATAAAGCGGGTGATTCTTATGATATGACTGTTACTGGAATTCAAATTAACAGAGCTTGGAAAAGTGACCAACAGTGGTTTCAAGAATACATTCAAACCTTTGCTGGAGCAACTTTAGGAGGTGCCACAGAAGATGAGGCACACGCTTTAGCGAGACAAGTTGCAGAAACTGGTAGATTTGAACCAGGATCACCACAATTTCTAGCTGCTAAAAACAAAAGTATCAACGACCCACAATTGGTAACGGGATCTAAATTCCAAGATGCTTCTAAATATTACCATGCTGATGCTAACTATAACTTCAGTCACCTTTGGGATGTTGTAGAAGTTCAAGCAGGTGGATCATACAGACGTTACGATTTAAACTCATCTGGAACTATCTACACTGATTTTGACGGATCAATTCCTTATTCTGAATTTGGAATTTATACACAATTACAAAAACAATTTGACCTAAGCGAAGGCTTAGAATTGAAATTAACAGGTTCTGCACGTTACGATAAATCAGAATTTTATGATGGTTTCGTATCTCCAAGAATTTCAGCTGGTTTAACAGTTAACAGAAACCACAATATTAGAGCTTCAGTTCAAACTGGATTTAGAAACCCAACCACTCAAGATTTATTTATAGGACTTGATGCTGGACCATACGTATTAGTTGGTTCTGCTCCTGATAACTTAGATAGATATACTAGAGACTATAGTATTAGTGCTGCAGGTCAAATAGGTTTCGGACAGCCAGCAACTATCACCCAAACAGGTGGAGCTGCTTATAGCAACTCATACTCACGTAAATCTGTTGAAAAATTTGCTGCATCTTCTAATCCTGCCGATTTAGTTGTTGGAAATCCAGATATTGTTCAACCAGAACAAGTAACCTCTATGGAAGTTGGATATAGAGGAAAATTAGACATAGTAACTGTTGATTTAAGTGTGTACTACAACAAATACAAAGACTTCATTGCTAATGAATACGTTGTTGCTCCTTTATACGGAGTAGCTGGTGACAATGGCTTATCACTTGGAGCTTTAGCTAATGGCGATTACCAAGTTTATCAAGCATATACTAACTCGGATGTAGCTGTACAATCATTTGGTGCTGCTATTGGACTAGGATTGAAAGTTTTTAATGGCTTCGACTTAGATGGTAGTTATACTTATGCTAAAGAAGATTTTGATCAAGATACAAATCCTGATTTCAGAACTGGATTTAACACGCCTGAGCACAAAGTAAAAGTTTCATTTGGACATACAGAATTAGTTAAAAACCTAGGATTTAACGTAGCTTGGAAATGGAGTGATAATTACACTTGGCAAGCTTCATTCGGAGACGGTGAAATTCCTGCTTTCCACTCTATGGATGCACAAATTAACTATACCATTCCAAAACTTAAATCGGTATTTAAAGTAGGGGCTTCTAATGTTTTAGGTGAAGAATACTTTACTGCTATTGGTACCGGTAACATTGGATCTATTTATTACGTATCATGGACAATTAACAACTTATAAAAACATGAAAAAATATCATATGAAAACAAAATATATCTGGTTACTTGCTGTGCTTATGGGCTTTACAGCATGTAACAACGACGATGATTCGTCCTCAACAGCAGACCAAAACTTACCAAGCCTAGTTGGAGGAGAAGTTGATTTCTCTAACTATGTTGCAGTAGGAGCATCTTTTTCTGCAGGATATACGGACAACGCCCTATTTATTGCTGGACAAGAAAATTCGTTCCCAAACATTCTAGCAAAGAAATTTGAATTGTTAGGTGGAGGAAGTTTTAACCAACCTTTAATGAACGATAATATTGGAGGTTTTGTGATGGGATCGACTGTAGTTGTTAATCCTAGATTATATTTTAATGGTTCTGGACCTGCTCAACTTCCAGCCACACCAACTACACAAATTACAGATCATTTAACAGGATCTTTTAACAACTATGGTATTCCAGGTTTAAAAAGTTTCCATTTAAATTACCCAGGATATGGTGTTGCAAACCCTTATTTCGGACGTATGGCTTCAAGTGCTGGTGCAACTGTTTTAGCCGATGCTGTGGCTCAAAACCCAACCTTCTTTACATTATCTGAAATAGGAGGTAACGACGTTTTAGCGTATGCTCTTTCTGGTGGAACTGGGGTTGACCAAACTGGTAATTTTGACCCTACAACTTATGGCGGATCTGATATTACAGACCCGAACGTATTTGCTGCATCATTCTCTGCAACAGTAGACGCTTTAGTAGGACCAACAGAACCTAAAGCTAAAGGTGTGGTAGCAAATGTACCATACATTACTAGTTTAGCACATTTTACTACGGTTCCACATAACCCGCTAGATCCTACAAATCCAAGTTTTGGACCTCAAATTCCAATGCTAAATTCTATTTTTGGAGCTTTAAATCAAATTTATGACGCTTTAGGAGAACCTAATCGTAAAATTGTTTTCTCTGAAACAGAAGCAAGCGCAGTAGTTGTTAAAGATGAATACTTAACAGATATATCCGCTCAAATTAAAGCTGCTTTAATGGCAAGTCCTACCTTTCCAGATTTTATTGGACAATTTGGATTACCTCCTGCAGCAGCTCCTTTAGTTGCTAATTTATTAGGAGACACTTATGGTCAAACAAGACAAGCAACAGAAGCTGATTTATTTGTATTACCAAGCAGCAATGTTATAGGTACTGTTAATATGGCTAATGTTGGTGTTTTAATGGGTCAAGGTATCCCACAACAATTAGCAGGACAATTCTCTATAGAAGGAATTACTCATCCATTAGAAGATAAATGGGTGTTATTACCACAAGAACAAACAGCTATTAAAAACGCAACAGATGCTTACAACACAACTATTGAAGCTGTTGCTAGTGCCAACGGACTTGCTTTAGTTGATTTTAAAAGTATTTTAATTCAAGCAGCTACTACAGGTTACCATTCAGGAAACTATATCTTAACTACAGATTTAGTAACAGGTGGTCTAGCTAGTTTAGATGGTGTACATTTAACTGCTAGAGGTTATGCTATTATGGCTAACGAAATGATGAAAGCTATAGATGCCACATACGGATCTAACTTTGAAGCTTCAGGAAATTTTGTTAATCCAGGAAGCTATCCTACAAACTACCCTCCTAGCTTACAATAATATAAGTAATTAAGTTTTTAAAAACGCCTTCAATCCCTATTCTGGATGGAAGGCGTTTTTTGTATATAAAAAAGGCAAAAAAATAGCTGTGGTTTTTAAATTAAAACTCCTATATTTGCAGCGCGAAAAAACGCTTATATCCAACCAGATATAATCTGCGATTTTTCATATGAAACATATAGGAAATAAATAAACATAATAGTAATGTCAAAAGTTACAGGTAAAGTTGCACAAGTAGTAGGTCCGGTTATCGATGTAGAATTCGGTGCTGGCACTGAACTTCCAAAGATTTACGATTCATTAGAAATTAGAAGAACTGATGGTTCTGTTTTAGTATTAGAGGTACAATCCCACATTGGAGAAGACACCGTACGTACTATTGCTATGGACTCATCTGACGGTTTAAGCCGAGGTACAGAGGTTCACGCTACTGGAGCGCCAATACAAATGCCAATAGGCGAAGATGTATATGGTCGTTTATTTAATGTTATTGGTGATGCCATTGATGGTCTTGGAAACTTACCTAAAGCTGGTGAAGCAGGTTTACCAATTCACAGACAAGCACCTAAATTTGAAGACTTATCAACTTCAACAGAAGTTTTATTTACTGGTATTAAAGTAATCGATTTAATTGAGCCTTATGCAAAAGGAGGTAAAATTGGATTATTTGGTGGTGCTGGTGTAGGTAAAACTGTATTAATTCAGGAGTTGATTAACAATATTGCTAAAGGTCACGGTGGTCTTTCAGTTTTCGCAGGAGTTGGTGAAAGAACTCGTGAAGGAAACGATTTACTACGTGAGATGTTAGAATCAGGAATTATCCGTTACGGTGATGATTTCATGAAGTCTATGGAAGAAGGCGGATGGGATTTATCTAAAGTTGATAAATCACTTATGAAAGATTCTAAAGCAACTTTCGTATTCGGACAAATGAACGAACCTCCTGGAGCACGTGCACGTGTTGCCCTATCTGGATTAACTATTGCTGAGTATTTCCGTGATGGTGCTGGAGAAGGACAAGGAAAAGACGTACTTTTCTTCGTAGATAATATTTTCCGTTTTACTCAAGCTGGTTCTGAGGTATCTGCATTATTAGGTCGTATGCCTTCTGCGGTAGGTTACCAACCAACCTTAGCTACTGAAATGGGTGCGATGCAAGAGCGTATTACATCAACAAAAAGAGGATCTATTACATCTGTACAAGCGGTTTACGTACCTGCAGATGATTTAACTGACCCGGCTCCTGCAACTACGTTTGCCCACTTAGATGCTACAACCGTATTATCTCGTAAAATTGCAGAGTTAGGTATTTATCCTGCGGTAGATCCATTAGATTCTACTTCAAGAATTTTAACAGCTGAGATTTTAGGTGATGAGCACTATGCTTGTGCACAAAGAGTAAAAGAGTTATTACAACGTTATAAAGAATTACAAGATATTATTGCCATTCTTGGAATGGAAGAATTATCTGAAGAAGATAAAATGGCTGTTGGTAGAGCAAGACGTGTACAACGTTTCTTATCTCAACCATTCCACGTAGCAGAACAATTTACTGGTATCCCAGGAGTTTTAGTTGACATTAAAGAAACTATTAAAGGATTTAACATGATTATGGATGGTAAATTAGATCACCTTCCAGAAGCAGCGTTTAACCTTAAAGGTTCTATTGAAGAAGCTATTGAAGCTGGAGAGAAAATGCTTGCAGAAGCATAACAACGTTTCGAGTTTCACATTGAAACTTATAACTTATAACTAAAAGAATATGTTTTTAGAAATTGTATCACCAGAAGCCACCTTATTTAGTAACGAAGTTGATTCGGTTGTTGTTCCTGGAATAAATGGCGAGTTTGAAATGCTAAAAAATCACGCGCCTGTTGTTTCTCTTTTAGAAAAAGGTACTATCAGAATTCATACACATACACAAAGTCATTTAGTGTTTGATGAATTGCCTGCAGAAATAGTTCCTCATAGAGACAACGATAAATTGTTGGTTTTAAACATCGAATCGGGAACTATAGAAATGAAAGATAATAAAGTAATTATCTTAGTTGAATAGCTTTTCTAAAACATTCAAGATTTCATAAATAAAAAAGAGACTGTCTAAAAAGGCAGTCTCTTTTGTTTTATAAGATGTTTACTTTAATCTTTTTCCAAAGTTTCAATAGCAACCAAGCAAAAATACAAGCCGCACCAGTCAGCATTAAGGCTTGGGTATATTCGCCATAAATAAAGTAACCAGTAGCAAACATAACACTGTAAATTAAAGCCGAACCTACCAACATAGCTAGTATACCCGAAGGTACGCTCCAACCCTCTTTATTGTCCTCTAATTCCTCGTTATCCTCACGAGCTTCCTTGACAATCTTTTCCCATCCTGGACCACCTGGTTGAATTTTCTTATAGAAATTACGTAAAACACCGGCACTTTCTGCTTGCGTTAAAAAAGTAACTGCTAACCAAGCTATGGTAGTTACTAACACCACCGTTGGAAATTTTGCCCAAGCAGGAAGCAGTCCTTCCCCCCCAAAAAAGTATGTCCCCAATTCAGTAAAGTTTAATAAGATAGAAACCACTCCTGATACAAACATGGCTGATATTTCACTCCAAGCATTAATACGCCACCAGAACCAACGGAGAATAAATATCAATCCCGTTCCAGCACCAAACATTAAAATAATATCGAATAATTGCAACGCATTGGTAAGCACTAAAGCCAATAAGGTACTACAGACCATTAAAATAACGGTTGCCGTTCTTCCCACAGCAACTAACTGTTTTTCAGATGCGTCTTTATTGATTTGTTGTTTGTAAAAATCGTTGACTATATATGAAGCTCCCCAATTTAAATGGGTAGAAATGGTGCTCATATAGGCTGCCACCAAAGAAGCCAAAACCAGCCCTAACAAGCCACTAGGCAGTTTGGTTAACATGGCAGAATAGGCCAAGTCATGGCCCAATTTATCTTCGGCGACCAAAGGAAAAGCTTGGTGAATGCTAGCTATATCCGGAAACACCACCAAGGAAGCTAAAGCCACAATAATCCAAGGCCAAGGACGTAAGGCATAATGCATGATATTAAAAAAGAATGTGGCTCCAATGGCATGGTTTTCATTTTTAGCTGCCAACATGCGTTGTGCTATATAACCACCACCACCTGGTTCGGCTCCAGGATACCAAGAGCTCCACCATTGGACTGCTAAAGGAATAATCAATAAGGTAATAAGTGCTTCTGTATTACTAAAATCTGGTAAGATGTTTAATTTATCGGCTACATTTTCATGTTGAAGCATAGCTTCTAAGCCACCTACTTCTGGTAAGCCTACTAAATAATATGCAGCACCAACAGCTCCAGCCATGGCTGTAAAGAACAATATAAAATCTGTGTAAACCACGCCTTTAAAACCTCCTAATGCACTAAAAATAACGGTTATGGTTCCCGCATAAATAACCGTTTCCCAAGGTTGCAAACCCAACATGATAGCACCTATTTTTATAGCTGCCAAGGTTACGGCAGACATGGCAAGAATGTTGAAGATGATCCCTAAATAAATGGCCCGAAAGCCTCTTAAAAACCGAGCAGGAGCACCACCATAGCGCAATTCGTAGAATTCGATATCTGTATTGACTTCCGATTTTCGCCAGAGCTTGGCATAGACAAAAACAGTTAAAAGTCCCGTTAACAAAAAGGCCCACCAGACCCAATTTCCCGATACACCATTGGTTCTTACAATATCTGTTACCAAATTAGGCGTATCTGTAGAAAAGGTGGTTGCCACCATGGAAACCCCAAGTAACCACCAAGGCATGTTTCGGCCTGAGAGGAAGTATTCAGCTGCACTTTTACCGGATTGTTTCGAAACGTAAATTCCTATAAATAGTGTGATTGCAAAGAAAAGAACAATTAAACCTATGTCGAGCGAGGACAGTTCTACCATAAATATATGTGTTTATTTAGCTGAGTAAATTATACTTTTTTAATAACATTGGTTACAATGCCCCAAATAACAAAATCGTTTTCTTCGGTAATTTTTATAGGTTCGTATTTTGGATTTGCTGGTTGTAACCACACCCCATCCTTTTCTACGCGTAAGCGTTTTACGGTAAATTCGCCATCCAGAAAACAAACCGCTATTCTATTATGTGCAGGTTCCAGGCTTCTATCGATGACCAATAAATCGTTATCGTCCAAGCCTGCATCCACCATGCTTTGTCCAGAAACACGCGCATAAAAAGTGGCCAATTTGTTTTTAACCAGCATGCTATCCAGCGACAGGCGTTCTTCTTTAAAATCCTCTGCAGGCGAAGGAATTCCAGCAGAAATCCCTGCATCGAAAAATTTAGCTCCTGACGGATTTGAAAAATCGGGAGAGAAAAAACTTAGTGGTTTTGAAATGTGAATTAACATAGGAAAACTAATTTTATTTGAATTTTGAATTTAGTTTTTATTTATGAGATTCCTGCCTTTACAGATGAAATAAATTTTATAATATGGAATTTGTAAATATTCCAACTAAAAAGAATACTTTTCTTACAAAACAGACATCATTCCTCCATTCAGCTTCCATAAATTACCCATAGGACGTCATAGGGAAGGTACGCTATATCTCCCGTCTTGAAATAGCTATACAGGTTAATTAAAACCAACCTAATACTATTTTATAATAATATTTTTTAATCAAAATGACAGTCATCATATTTTGGGTGGGCCTCATTTATTTTTCATACACCCTTCATACACTATCTATACATGAGCTATACATGAACCATATAGTAGGTGCCTAACATCTGTTTTCGGGAAGTTAATTCACAGATGTCTGTTCTAAAAGTGTTTTATGTAAGTCGGAGTTTGCTTGGTATTTCTGAAAATTATTTTTTCTAACTTATTTGACACGGAGTCACTACGGAGTCACTACGGAGTCACTACGGAGTTGACACGTCCAAAAATAACTATAACCAGTTCTTAAAAACAAACCCTCCGTCTAGACCTCCTCTCGTTGGTCTAGCCACCTCCCTTTAACTAAAGGGAGGAGCCCCGGCTTGGTTATGTTAAAACAACTCATTGACTTTATCATACACCAAATGACTTTCCCAACCTCTGTATAATAAGTAATCTGCCAGTTTTTTCTTTTTCTTGAACGGATTTGATTCTTTGATGGTAGCTGCTTTTTTTTCGGCTAATTCGTGAAAGGTGTTGAGATACTCGGTATCTGGAATTTCTTTAAAGGCTTCCTTGATGTTGAACGCCCCTATTTCCCGTTTTTTTAGTTCCAGTTCGATGCGTTTACGTCCCCATTTTTTAACTCGGAACTTCCCACGGGCATAGGTTTTTGCAAAGCGGGATTCGTTTAAAAAATCGTGTTCCAGCAAATGTACCACCACTATATCTATAGCTTCTGGAATCATGCGCATATCCCGAAGTTTTTGGGCAACTTCTTTATGGCAACGTTCTTGGTAGGCACAGTAGTTTTCAAGGGTTCTTTTGGCTTCTTCGAGGGTGTAGGATTTACTGGATTTCATGGTTGCAAGATAATAACAATTTGTTAACAAGTAAGTAACTGTAAGCCATTGTATTATATGATAATTTGTGTTATATTTGAGTGCTCATTTTTAATGGGCCCTAATTAATTAATCCATATTAATCCCTATGATTAAAAAATACTCCCTTGTATTAGCAGCTTTCTTGTGCTTTGTTTTGTCTGGTTTTGGGCAATCTGAAATTTTTAATATAGCCGGAGGAGGTACATTTCCTGCTGGTTGGACAGGAACCAATATCGTAACTACTAATGATATTGACCGAGGTTCTTATTACTTAGTTGATGCAGGAGCTCCATCAGATGTAATTACTACAGCTGTGTATGATTTATCTGCATATGTCTCAGCAGAATTTAGTCTACAAGTAGCTACATTCGATAGTGGGGCTAATAATCAAGCAAAAATAGAAATCTCATACGATGGTGGTGGTACTTTTACACAAACAGAATTAAGTGCTACACCTACAAGTTCAACTTATACTAATGGAGGTGTTTTTGCTTTAAGTAGCATTACTAATCAAGTTCAAATTAGAATTTCTAATAATGGAACGAGTGGAAGAGGAGTCAGATTACGTAATTTAATCTTAGAGGCTACTGCACCTGCTGGCCCAACCATCACAGCAACACCAACCACACTTACAGGTTTAGATTATGTTGAAACCCTAGGCCCATCTGCAGAACAAAGTTTTAATGTAGAAGGAACTTTGTTAACAGATAATATTATACTAACTGCTCCAACAAATTTTGAGATTTCTACAACTTCTGGAAGTGGTTTTGGAACTACAATTACCTTAACAGAAAGTGGAGGAACTGTAAATGCTACAACTATTTATACAAGGTTAATAGCTGGTTTAACAGCCAATACATATACTGGAGACATTACAGCAACAAGTGCGGGAGCAACAGATGTGGATATTGATTTGGTTGGGACTGTAAGTTCTTCGAGTGCGCCTTGTGGAGGCTCAGAAAGTTTTGATAATTCAATTGCTACGACAGCGTATGCTGACGGAAGTTTTGTTGGTGATGATGGAATTACCTGGACTTATGGACATTCGAGACATGAAGACAGCTATCCAATAAATGGTGATGGATTAATGTTAAGAACAGCTTCAGATAGTTATTTAGAAGCTACTATTACAGGTGGTGTTGGAATCTTTAGTTTTGATTACAGAAAGGCTTTTACAGGAGGTTCACCAAGACAATTAGAACTCTTAGTTAATGGATCACAAGTTGCAGTAACTCCGGAATTTGGTGGTACTAGTGGAGCTGATGCAACTGTATATAATTTTAGCTATGACCTAAATCAATCAGGTGATATAATTATTAGAATCAAGAATATTGGAAGCACAACAACAAATAGACAAACTACAATAGATAATATAATATGGACATGTCATACACCAAATCCTGAGCTCCAATTAGTAGATGATACCGCTACTAATCAAAATTGTGGTTACACCATAAATTTTGGGACTCTTGGGAGCAACTTTGGTACTCGAGATCTGACATTTGATATCCATAATTTAGGGAGCGCCGATTTGGAGATTAACTCGCTTACTATTACAGGAGATTATACCATTATTTCACCTTTAGAGACGCCTTTTACAATTACCTCTGGAAATACCCAAACCGTTACCGTCCAATTTGCACCAACTGCAAATGGGACAAGAACCGGAGTTTTAACTATTAATAATAACGATGTAGATGAAGGCACCTGTATTGTAAACTTGACAGGAATCGGTGTTACGCCTACTCCAGAAATTGATATAGAACGTAGCACGGGGAGCTCCATTCCAAATGGATCTACTCCAAACCCAGGCTACAGTACCATTTTTGCTTCCACCGTTATGGGCAATTCTACTTCGCCTAGAACTTTTTATGTAAGTAGCGAAGGGACTGCCAATTTAAATTTAATAAGTATGGTGTCTTCAAATCCTGCAGAATTTCCAATTTCTTTAAATCCTGGAGCTAGCACTTTAAGTCCGGGGACTAAAGTAAATTTCGAAATTACCTTCTCTCCTACAGGAGTTGGCACAAGAACCGCTACCATTACCATAAGAAGTAATGATGCCGATGAAGATCCATATACATTTCAAGTGCAAGGAAACGGTGCTTGTGCTTCTGGCATACTAACCTTTTTGCCAGCTGGTGGCCCAGTTAACACTATAGTATATGTGACATCTAGCACCTCAAATTTTGGAGGATCTACTACAGCTTCCATAAATGGTATTCCTGCAACTGTAACCGTGCTTTCTAATAATGAATTAGAGGTAACCATCCCTGCTGGAGCTACGACTGGGAG
>Ga0209075_1000263_pt1 | contig 49863 bp, 45 predicted proteins | sample Stecom2011_FD_187523 | JGI IMG/M metagenome (GOLD analysis project Ga0209075, IMG submission 187523) | Agricultural soil microbial communities from Utah to study Nitrogen management - Steer compost 2011 (SPAdes) (version 2) | ecosystem: Environmental > Terrestrial > Soil > Agricultural land...
AAGGCTCTTGCCGGACATGAATTGCTCCAGTGCCTTTTTCTCTAATTCTTGTTGTTCTTGTGTAGTCATAATATCTGATTAAAATTAAACTAAAATTTTTAATCAGACAGAGTTCAGTTTACACTCTCAAAGCTGAGCCCACTAAGTACCGAATTTTTTTGTGGAATATTCTCAAAGAAGTGCCTGAACTCCAAGACGACTTTTCATATCCCGATTTCGGGCTGCGATTGATGAAAAAACTGCCAATGATGTTTTTCGGGGGAAAAGATTCCTATACGTTTATGCATTATGATATTGATTTAGCCAATATTTTCCACTTTCACTTTCACGGAAAAAAAGAAGTGATTCTTTTTGACCAGGACCAGAACGATTATTTATATAAAGTGCCGCATTCCCTGATTACACGGGAAGATATTGACTTTGCCAATCCGGACTACAGCAAGTGGCCAGCCCTTAAAAAAGCCAAAGGGTATACTGCCCATTTGGAACACGGAAACATACTGTATATGCCTGAGGGATATTGGCATTATATGCAATATAAAACGCCAGGTTTTTCGATGAGTTTACGCGCTATGCCAAGAAAACCCAAGAACTTTGCTCAAGCCGTTTACAATATTCTCATCATGCGTCATCTCGATAATTTTATGCGAAAATGGAAGGGCCAGAAGTGGATTGATTGGAAAAATAAACAAGCCATCGTTCGGACCAAAAAGACATCTCTAGACTAAGAATTGTTAAAATCTTATTATACATTTGCTGTTTAATCGCGATTCGCTGTACGACTACTTAAAGTCAATTGACATTATTGCGAGACAAGTGTTTATCTTAAATCGAAAATTAGAAATGAGACTTTACGCCACGATTATTGTGTTTTTTTGTGTGCAAATAGGATTTGCGCAAGCTTATTATGGCAAAGGTGATGTCATCTTCCAGGTGGGCGCCAATTTCCAAAACAACGGAACGGGTATTAAAGGGAGCTTGGATTTTGGATTGGGAGATAATATTTCTTTAGGCGTTACTTCTGCCTATCTTTTGGGAGTAGACGAATTACCCAATGAATATAGAGTTGAAGAACTCCCTGAGTTTAAAGATCGCTTTGATTTAAAAGGACGGTTCAACGCCAACTTAGGAAATGTAATTAACATCGATGATAATTTCGATTTCTATCCCGGACTGTATTTAAGTTTGAAGAATTTCGGAGGTCACGTGGGGGCGCGCTACTTTTTTACGTATGGTTTTGGGGTATTTGCAGAATTCGAATTCCCGATATCAAAATACAATACTGATAAACTATTGCCCGCCGAAAAACTTCACAATCAGCCCGCCTTTAGTATCGGGGCTGCGTTTGGAATTTAAGATTACTTAAAAAGGTCGTTCATTTTACTGTAGATCAATTCGTTTTCCCAACCGCGATATACGAGATAGTCTCTAAATTTCCTCTTCTTTCTGAGCAGGTTTTTTTCGGAAGCCAATTGCCCAAAGCGCTTTTTTGCCAACGCATCAAAAGTTTCAAAATACTCCGAATCTGGAATTTCCTTTAAGGCAAGCTTCACGTTGTAATGTGATATTTCACGAAATTTCAATTCGTTTACAATACGTCTTTTTCCCCATTTTTTAGTCCGAAATTTTCCACGTGCAAAGGCAGTAGCAAATCGGCTTTCGTTGAGAAAATTGGATTGGATTAAATCGGCGATTATCTGGTCGCGGCTTTCTGGGCCCATGCGCATTTCGAAGAGTTTTTCGCGCACTTCCTTGTGGCAACGCTCTTGGTATGCGCAATAGCGTTCCATCCTTTTTAAGGCTTTCTCTTCCGTATATGTTTTATGGGTGCTCAAACCGTTCTGTTGAATTAAATTAAGGGTGTTACAAAAATAGAGAAGATAATTGCCATAATGAAGCGGAGGATGCGTGATAGCTTATTTTCTCGAAATTAAGCATAAAAAAATCCCTTTCAACATAGTATGTCGAAAGGGATTGGTTTACTTTAATTTGTTTCCATCTTTATCAAAAAAATGGTACTCTAAATAGGTGTATGCATCCCGAGGTTGGATCTTTACCCATTTTTTATGTTCTAAAAACCATTTGGTCCGTTGTGATGGGAACCCTTTGGTTAAAAATGCAGCGATAAAAGGATGTGTATTCAAACTAATTTTCTTGTAATCTTTTTTGAATAGACGTTTGATATCTTCGTTAATTCTATCAATAACGATAATGGGGGCTTCAATTTCGCCTCCATTGCCTTGATTTGGATCTTCTTCACGGGTTTTAATATTGATTTCTGGTCTAACCCGCTGTCTGGTAATCTGTATTAATCCAAATTTTGTTGGCGGCAAAATTTTATGTTTTGCCGGATCATCTTTCATTTCAGCTCTAAGATGTTGATAGAGTTTGCTTCGATGGGCGGCTTTTGCCATATCGATGAAATCAATAACAATAATACCACCCATATCTCGTAACCTGAGTTGTCTTGCTACCTCTGTGGCAGCCAACATATTCACTTCCAAGGCGGTTTCTTCTTGTGTTTTTTGTTTATTGCTTCGATTTCCGCTGTTGACGTCAATCACGTGCATCGCTTCGGTGTGTTCAATAACTAAGTATGAACCCTTGGGGCCAGATACTGATTTTCCAAAAGATGTTTTTATCTGACGTTCAATTCCAAATTTTTCAAAAATTGGAACATTAGCATCGTAATGCTTAACGATGTGTTCTTTTTTAGGCGCAATTTTTTGCACATAATCTTTTATTTGCAAGTATAGGGTCTCGTCGTCGATATGAATTGCAGTAAATGAATCGTTAAACATATCGCGAATAATTGAGGCACCTCTGTTTAACTCGCTTAATACCTTGGAAGGATGATGTGCTCTGTGTGTTTTTTTACACATGGCCGTCCATCGTTCCATAAGGTTTGATAAATCTTTGTCCAGTTCTGCTACTTTTTTGTCTTTTGCAACCGTGCGTATAATTACGCCGAATCCTTTAGGTTTAATGCTTAAGATTAAGCGTTTTAACCTGTCTTTTTCTTTAGAGGATTCTATTTTTGTGGAAACTGAAACCCGATCCGAAAAAGGAACTAGAACGAGATACCTCCCCGCTATGGAAAGCTCGGAGCTAAGTCGTGGACCTTTAGTAGAAATGGGTTCTTTTACAACTTGTACCAGGATGGATTGATTGTTTTTAACGGCTTGATTTATGTTGCCGTGTTTGTCAATATCCTTTTGAAAAGGAAAGTCTTTTAATGAAAAATCTTTGAGCTTTCCGTTATGTGTACTTTTAACGAATTTTAAAAGAGAAGAAACTTTAGGGCCTAAATCGTGATAGTGTAAAAAACCATCTTTTTCATAGCCTACATTTACAAATGCAGCATTGAGCCCAGGAACAGTTTTTCGAATTTTGGCTAAAAATATGTCGCCAACGTTAAAATTGTTACCTTCCTCTTCTTTGTGTAATTCTATCAGTCTGCCATCTTTTAATAGGGCAAAATCAACTTCTTGTGAACTGGATCGTATAAATAATTCGTAGTTCACGTTTATATAATTTTGATTAAACAATGTGGAGATTCAACGAGTTTTATGTGATAATTAAAACCCGGCGAAATAACATAAGCGTTAATGCTTAAGGTGTTATTTCTATGTCAATGAACGCAGTGAAATTTGTTTTACTAGTCCCAGTTGTTTTTGAGACCAGTAAAACAAATACTGAAAAAGCTAATTGAATTACTTCTTCTTTTTGTGTCGGTTCGCGCGACTTCGTTTCTTACGTTTGTGGGTCGCTACCTTTGCTCTTTTTCTTTTTTTACCACTTGGCATAAGCTATTGGTTTTATTTAGATTCTTCTCATAATTTAAATACATCTAAAAAGAGAAGAAACAGGTTAATATTATTTTATTCTTCTACTTCTACATTCTTCTTTACACTCTCTAAAAATGCTTTCGCAGGTTTAAAGACTGGAATGTTATGTGCAGGGATTCTAATGGCTGTGTTCTTCGAAATATTTCTACCTATTTTTTCAGCTCGTTTCTTGATGGTAAAGCTTCCAAAACCACGTAAGTATACATTCTCACCACTTTCAAGAGAATTTCTGACTTCTCCCATAAATGATTCTACCATAGCCTGTACTTCATTTTTCTCCATTCCTAGGTTGTCTGAAATTTTCGCTACTAGTTCTGCTTTCGTCATTACTTTAAATTTAAGATTAATTGTGTTTTAAGTCGAGGTTTTCTAAGAGTGTGCAAACATACACAAATTAAAATAAATAATTCTAACCGTAAACCTTTAAAATTAAAAGAGATATGGGTTATTTTCGCCCTATGACCCATCAAAACCCCGTATTTGCCAAAAAGCTGATTCGTTGGTACTTACAGAATAAAAGAGATCTTCCTTGGCGAAAATCTAAGGATCCCTATTTGATTTGGCTTTCCGAGATTATTCTACAACAAACTAGAGTTGCACAAGGAATGCCTTACTACAATAAATTTGTTGAATCCTATCCCACCGTGTATCACCTGGCAAACGCTTCAGAAGCACAAGTGCTAAAATCGTGGCAGGGACTGGGCTATTATACGCGAGCGCGAAACCTCCACCATACCGCTAAAAAAATTGCGTCAGACTACAACGGACAGTTTCCCGAAACGTATGCGGAGCTAATAAAGCTTAAAGGCATTGGCGATTACACAGCAAGTGCCATTGCGAGTTTTTGCTTTGATAAACCCGAAGCAGTAGTCGATGGCAACGTCTATCGGGTGCTGTCGCGCATCTTCGGAATAGGAACACCTATAAATACGTCGGCCGGACAAAACGAATTCAAAGCCTTAGCACAACGTCTTATCGATATGAATCAGCCTGGAAAATTCAACCAAGCCCTGATGGAATTCGGATCGGAACAATGCACCCCAAGAAATCCAGAATGCGCAAGCTGTATTTTTAAACTAGATTGTGTTGCCTATCAGCATTCAAAAATCGAAATCCTGCCGGTAAAACTGAAGTCCAAACCCGTTAAAAAACGATATTTTAATTACTTCGTTGTCCTCTTGCCGGAGAATAAAACAATGCTGCAGCAGCGCAAAGAGAAAGGAATATGGAAAAAGCTCTACGAATTTCCGTTGGTGGAAACAAAGAAAAAGGTCGCCTTGGACGAATTGGAACAAGTGGAGGAGTTTCAAGAGTTTGCCACTAATTGGCGCCCAGATTCGATTGTGTTGTACAATGACAAACCCATTATTCATAAACTATCGCATCAACATATATTCACGCGTTTTTGGATTGTAGAATCTGCTAAAGCACAGAAAAATGCAATCGCCATACGCGAGATACAGCATTATGCCGTTCCGGTTTTAATCGAAAATTTTGTCACCCAATTCTTCGGAAATAATCAGTAGTAGATTGCGGTGACTTTAAAGGCGAAAAATAGGGCTGACGTTATAATTTCTTTTGATAAAACTTAAAATTGCTTATATTTAATTTCCATCAACTATCTTTGGTGAAAATCTAAACTAAATTAAAAGTAATGAGTGGTACAGTAAATAAAGTAGTGCTAATAGGAAATACAGGAGATGATGTAAAGATGCATTATTTTGAGAATGGCAATTGTGTAGGGCGTTTTCCGCTCGCCACAAGCGAAACCTATACCAATAGAAATGGAGAACGTATAACCACCACCGAGTGGCACAATATTATTGTTCGCAACAAGGCGGCTGAGATTTGTGAGAAATACCTTAAAAAAGGAGATAAAATTTATATAGAGGGAAGGATTAGAACCCGCAAGTGGCAAGATGATAAAGGAATGGATCGCTATAGCACCGAAATTATCTGTCGCGACTTCACATTCCTGTCTCCAAAAGATGGGTCTTCAGGCACTTCTGGCCCCTCCTCTGAAAGCCTTCAGCAAGAACCTAAACAGCCGTCGAATGAGAATTCAAAAAGTCAGGAAGAAACTGAAGGTCCGGATGACCTTCCTTTCTAATGTTTAATTAATTTTAATACCTTGAATATAGAACCCCCTGGTTTGTTTTTGATGGTGTCGATGGATTTATTTCAAATAATAAGCCTCGCATTAATAATTGGTTTGTTGCTTTGTTCGGCACTGATATCGGGTGCAGAAGTAGCGCTCTTTTCATTGACTCCAACCGACTTCGAGACCAATGAAAAGGAGACCATTCAAAAGAGATTGGAAATCGTAGAGCGATTGCTGCAGCGACCCAAAAGACTTTTGGCAACTATTCTCGTGTCGAATAATTTTATAAACGTCGGAATCATCCTTTTGTTCGACTCCATCAGTGAGCCGTTGTTCGGAAATGTGAGTTCAGACTTTTATGGCATATCGGTGCGCTTTATACTGGAAGTCGGCCTCGTTACGTTTCTTATTCTCTTATTCGGCGAGATTCTTCCGAAAGTGTACGCTAATAGAAATCGGGTTAACTTCGCTGTTTTCATGGCATATCCTCTTCATATCTTAGACACGATATTGGCCCCTGTAACCATCCCGATGAAATCTGCTATCAATTATTTTCACAGTAAGTTCGGGGTGAAAAAAAGCGATTTTAATGTGGGGCATCTCTCGCAAGCGTTAGAGTTGTCTAGTGAAGATACGACCCAGGAAGAACAAAAAATCCTTCAGGGAATTGTCACTTTTGGAAATACAGATACTAAGCAAGTAATGCGAAACCGAATGGATATTTTCGCATTGAATGAAGACACGCCATTCAAAGATATTTTGCCGGAAATCATTGAGCACGGTTACTCCAGAATTCCTGTTTACGCCGAGAATATAGATAATATTACAGGGGTTTTATATGTGAAGGATTTGATTCCATATACCGATAGAAAACAGTTGGATTGGAAAACGTTAATCCGCGATGCCTATTTCGTTCCTGAAAATAAAAAGCTCGACGACTTGCTGAATGAGTTTAAAGAAATGAAAATGCATTTGGCAATTGTTGTGGATGAATACGGCGGAACAAGCGGACTGATTAGCTTGGAAGATATCATTGAGGAAATTGTCGGGGAGATCAGTGACGAGTTTGACGATGAGGATTTAATCTTCTCAAAACTCGACGATCAAAACTATGTGTTTGAAGGCAAAACCCCATTAAAAGATTTCTATAAAGTCATTGAACTCGAAGACAATTCAGTGTTTGAAGAAGTGAAAGGTGAGGCCGAAACATTGGCTGGGTTCCTGTTGGAAATATCGAAAGGATTCCCGAGAAAAAACGAAACAATATACTTTCACAATTACGCGTTTGTCGTTGAAGCCTTTGAAGGAATGCGTATCAAACAAATTAAACTCACCATTGAAGCTAATTAAAATATATCACATCTTGTTTTTAGTCGCTCTTTTGGTTTCTTGCCAAGAGGAAGTATCGATTAAGCCTGCTGGGAAACTCCGCTTGGATTATCCGAGTCAACATTACAGTTTGATGAAAACTGATTGTCCGTGGACGTTTAAAATGAATAATATCGCAGAGATGATCGTAAAGGAGAATTGCGATATCAACATCCACTATCCACAGATGAAAGCCACGCTGTATATGACGTATCAACAAGTTAAGGGTGATAATTTAGAGGCGTTGCTGCGCGACTCTCAGAAGTTGGCCTACGACCACAGCATTAAAGCCTCTAGTATTCCTGAGCAGCCTTTTGTGAACCCAGATGAGGATGTTTACGGGATGTTTTATATGATTAATGGCGATGCCGCAACACAGGCGGGGTTCTATGTCACCGACAGCATCAACCACTTTCTAAATGGCGCTTTGTATTTTGAGGCAAAACCAAACTTCGACTCCATCTATCCGGCTGTGATGTACCTGCGAGAAGACATCCGTAGATTGATTGAAACCATTGCGTGGAAACAACCTACCGAAGGTGGTTCTTAACGGTATTCAATGCCCAAATAATCAATAGAAATCCTATTCCAGTTAAAGCGGGAGGCAGGATTTTATTGATGATTCCAAGCGCAATCATAATTGTGGCTACAATTGCCAATAGGATGTTGACTCTATTTATTTTCTTACGTAATGTCATACCGACTAAGATGTCAATATTTAAATCTTCAAACCTGAGTTGTTGTTTCTAAACTGAGGATTTTCGTAATAAAAAAACCGCTACTGGAATTCCAAAAGCGGTTTTTTCATATTATAGAATTAATTTTTATTTAAAATCTTCGTCAGAAACATCTTTGTTAATGAGTACTTCGTCTAATTTAAAAACTATTTCTTGTGGTCCGACAGATTGTTTGTAAGTAAAGGGAATTTTAACACCATCAACTTCTCTGTAATCTTCAAACATCGTTGTGGAAGTCATGGTTTGTCCCATCATTTCCATAGTGGTCTGTTGTTGTAGCAGTAAGCCACTTTCTTTGTCGTAAAAAGCTTCGGTGTCGCTGTTTCCAAAAGAAACTACATAAGCGTCTTTTCCATCCACTTGATCCATGCGCAAAAGCTTGGCATTTTTTGCATTGAGTTCTTTGAATGGAACTGCCTCAATTTTGGTAGTTGCAATTTTATCTTCGGTAAATTCAACGCGTTGGCCTTGCGCCATGGAGTATCCTTTTTCACCATCAAATACTTCTTTTTGCATCGGTTGGCCTCCCATGGAAACAACTACTAACATTTGTTTTTTAGTGGTGTTAATGGTTTCTAAGCCTAACTGCATGCCTTGCATATTGGCAGACCCCATGGTTTTTAAGGTCTTGACATTTTCCACAGCCTGACGTCCTCCAATAGCGTTGATGTAGTTATCAAGAACAGTTTCTACGCTCACATCCAAATTCATTTCATAGTTCGGCTCTTCGACTTCGTTTGCAAAACGATCGAAATATCTAACAGGAATGGTCTTTCCGTTAGTGTTCTTTAAGTTTTTAAGCCCTTCGAGAACTTCAGATCCTTTTCCAACCACGATGATTCGCAGGTTTTCCGGTTTATAGTACTTCTTTGCCACGCGCTCCACATCTTCTGCGGTTACGGCAGTAATCTTTCTGAGATAATCGACATAGAAGTTGCTGGGCAGGTTCTGAGTTTCAACACGCAAAGCATAGTTTGCAATAGTTTGCGGACGCTCTAAAGCCAATACAAAATCACCAGTAAACTTAGCTTTTGCATTGTTGAGTTGCTGGACAGTAACTTTATTATCTCTAATAAAGTGAATCTCTTTTAGCATTTCTACCACTGCGCTATCGGTTACTGCGTTTCTTACGCTAGTGGCAGCAATAAATTGTGTGATGTATTTGTCTGCGCCAGTACGCGAATACGCTCCGTAAGTCCATCCGTGCTTTTCACGTAAGTTCATGTTCAACAAACTGTTGAAACCACCACCGAGAATTCTATTCGCAATTAATATTGGAAAATAATCCGGGTGATCCATCTTGAGGTTCACCAAGTGTGCGATGCCAATTTCTGATTGTACAGCATTCGGCATGTCGATAAAGTTAACTTGGGTGTATTGTACATCTCGAGGGTCGGTATACTTAACCGAAGGAACCGCTTTGCCTCTCCAGTCTGCAAGATGGGCTCTCACCAAGCGCTCCACGTCAGCGCGTTTAACATCGCCAACGACTACTAGATATGCATTCTTTGGGTTGAAATAGTTGTCATAGAAATTTTCTATATCGTTCAAAGTAATTTTCTCAACCTTTTCTATAGTTGTGAACTCTCCTTTGGGATGGTTTTTTCCAAAAATCAATGCAGGGCGCACACGGTTAGAAACATCTGTAACGCTTCTTTCCTGACTTCTCAAGCCTTCGATTAGCTTGTCTTGTTCTTTTTTAAATTCTTCTTTTGCGAAAACTGGGTTTTTAATGGCGTCGGCCATCAATTCCAAAATTCGTGGAAAGTATTCTGAAAGTGTGCTGGCATAAGCGCTCTCCTGTCCGAAGAAGATGCTGGCGCCAAGATAGTCCACTTCTTCATTAAAATCGTCTTTAGGAATACTTGTAGTTCCATTGCCCATCATGGCGGAAAAAATGCTTTCTACTCCCGCTTTTTCGCCAGAGGCGTGGGGTGGGTTGTCTATTAGGAGTTGCAAGCGAACGGTTGGCAATTTATGGTTTTCAACCACCATAACCGTCAAGCCATTATCTAATGTAAATGATTGTGGTTTGGTTAGATTAACTTTTGGGGCTGGTCCAGGAGCGGGTTGTTTGTTCCGGTCTATTTGGGAAAATGCAACCTGTGTGGTTAGCAGTCCCGCAAGAAATAAATATATGTACTTTTTCATTTTATGAAAGTTCTTTTTTAATTACTGATCGTTCTCTGGTAAATATTCCAAGAGTAACCGTTGGTTTTTATTCAAGTATTTTTTAGCAACATTCCGAATTTCTTCTCGGGTGATGCTCTTATAGATGTCTAATGATTTGTTGATCAAGTTGGTGTCTCCATATAGCGTGCTATACGTTGCTAAGGAGTGCGCAATGCCTTCTACAGATGCATTTTCGTTTACAAAGTTGTTTTTGTAGATGTTTTGAAGCTTCTCAAATTCACGCTCAGAGATGAGTTCAGTCTGAATATTTTGGATTTCCGCATCTATTTTTTCTGTCAACGTTTCTAATGAGGTATCGCCCATGGGCAATGCCAAAGTAATGTAGCTGCCATAATCTTCTTGACTGAAATTGATGGCGGCTACTTCAAGTGCTAGCTTTTCCTCGTCGACAAGCTTTTTATACAGTCTTGAGCTTTTTCCATCACTCAGAATTGTGGAAATCATATTCAGTACGTAAGCATCACGCTCCGTCATGGCGGGCGTGCGATATGCTTGGATGATCATTGGGATTTGGATGTTTGGATCGTACCACTCTGCGCGGATCTCTTCCGTTATAGGGTCTTCCTTTATATTGGGTTGAACTACTTCTGGTCCTCTTGGAATTGGCCCAAAATAGTTTTGAATCATTGTTTTTACTTCATCCTTGTCAATGTCACCTGCAACAACAAGTGTCGCGTTGTTTGGACCGTAGAATCTTTCAAAGAAGGCTATAAACTCATCGAGCGTTGCCGCATCCAGATCTTCCATCTCCCCAATAGTTGTCCATCGGTAAGGGTGTTTTGTAAATAAGTTTTCTTTAATGGCTTTTAAGATGTTCCCATAAGGTTGGTTGTCTATACGAAGACGTTTTTCTTCTTTAACCACCTCATTTTGAGTATCTACTCCAATTTGGTTGATTACAGGATGAAGCATTCTTTCGCTTTCCATCCACAGTCCTAGCTCCACATTGTTAGAAGGAAATACTTCGTAGTAGTAGGTTCTGTCGTCGCTGGTATTGGCGTTATTGGTTCCTCCGTTAGAAGAAACAACTTCGAACCACTGTCCGCGCTCGATGTTCTTGGTTCCTTCAAATAGCAAGTGCTCGAAGAAATGTGCAAACCCCGAACGACCCGGAGTTTCGTTTTTTGCGCCCACGTGATACATTACCGAAGTAACTACCACGGGAGCCGTATTGTCTTGATGTAGAATTACACTCAGGCCATTGGCAAGCTCGTATTGTTCAAAGTCTACATGCTGCGCCTGAATACCAATTAAGGCAGCCAAGGCAAACAGTATTGAAAGTGATGTTTTTTTCATTTGGATTAATTATGGATTATCATTTCGCATTTCGAGCCGCTAAAATACATAAAAACATGTTTCAGAGAAGGATTGAATGAGGATAAATAAGGATATGGGAAAGTAAATTACAACAAACTCATAAAATTGATGATTTATAGTTTAAATATTCTTAAAGATTAAGAAATAAGCCGTGAAGTTGTTATTTTTATAAGACAATTGCCAAACTGCCTTCAGTTTGGTGGAAAAACGACTAAATATGTTTAAAATATACATCAAATACGGCTTTCTGATAACCCTTGCGTTAATTATTTATTTTCTTGTGTTCAGAATGCTTGGACTGCACGATAATATCTTGTTGAGTGCGCCCAACGGAATTATATTCGCTATCGGGATTTACCTATCGTTAAAACACTTTAAAGCTTCGACGCATAAAGTTGATTATGAGCAAGGTTTTGTAACTGGGTTTTTGTCTGGGATTGTCGCTTCGATTCTTTTTGCGATTTTCATGGCGATATATATGTATCAGATCGACACGGAATTTGCACACCAGATTATGGCAAAATGGAACATGGAGGACAACCTCAATACCGCCATGTTGGTTATCTCGCTATTAATTTTAGGAATAGCTACATCGCTTGTTCTTACCCTAACCTTCATGCAGCTTTTAAAAACCTCTTGGAATACAGGAGTAATGAAAAAACCCTGAAAATCAGATTAACATCAAGAAGAACTAATGAGCAAGCTCCGATATTTTTTGGAGCTTACGTATTTTTATTTCACAAAAACTGTTTGCAGCTATGGGCTGTGTTTAAAATTATAGTCATTAAAACCCTAAGATTCAATATTCGTACTACTTTTGATGAAGTGAAAATAGCATCTGTTTGAAAAATGATAACCTATACCACAGCTAAAAATGAAGACGAGTTAAGAGGAATTCTTGCCTTGCAAAAAGCAAATCTGAAGAAGAACTTATCTGAAGAGGAAATTAAAAGGGATGGGTTTGTTACGGTAGATCATACTTATGAACTATTAAATAAACTCCACGACATTGCTCCCCATATTATCGCAAAAGATAAATCTGAGGTCGTTGGATATGTTTTAGCAATGACAAAGAAATCGCGCTTCGACATACCCATAATTTTTCCAATGTTTGAAGAGTTCGATAATATAGTTTTCAAAGGTAAGACAGTGAGCGACTATAATTATATGGTAGTAGGGCAGGCGTGTATTCATAAAGATTATCGAGGAAGAGGGCTTGTAGAAAATTGTTTTCGGAAGTATAAGGAAACCTTCGCCGACCGTTATGATTTTTCCATTACCGAAATTGCCATGTCCAACAAGCGGTCTTTATATGCCCACAGGAAAGTGGGGTATGAAGTGGTGCATACCTATACAGATCCCGAACAAAACGAATGGGCCATTGTAATCTGGGATTGGAATAAGGAAAGTTTGCAATAGGCAAAAACACTTTCAGAAAAATCGGCATATCACGTGGTGTGCGTAAAATCTTCAACAGGAGGATGTTGATGTTAAAAAAAGGTGGGTTTGCTTATGAGCTAGTAGAACAGACTAATTGTGAGCTTTTCTGAATCGTGCTACTTTGAATTTTAGGCGATTGAATGGTAAATATTTTTGTAGAATAGATTATTAAAACTATATTTGCACCCCCTTTAATAAATTCGCGTGGGATACATGTGTTTTTATGGAAGGAAAATCAAAAAAGTTTAATCCATTTATAAACGATTCGCTATGTACGCAATTGTAGAGATAGCAGGGCAGCAATTTAAAGTTGCGAAAGACCAAAAGGTTTTTGTCCACCGTTTGCCAAGTGAAGAAGGTCAAGAGGTTTCTTTTGACAAAGTGCTTCTAATTGGTAACGGCGACGAAGTAACCGTTGGCGCCCCGGCTATAAAAGGTGCCCAAGTAGGCGCTAAAGTCTTGAGGCACTTAAAAGGTGACAAGGTTATTGTTTTCAAAAAGAAAAGAAGAAAGGGTTACCGCGTTAAAAGAGGTCACCGTCAACTTCTCACTGAAATTGTAGTTGAAAACATCGTAGCTTCTGGAGCTACTCCATCAAAAAAGGAGGAGAAATCTAAACCAGCAGAAACAAAGGCGCCAGCAAAGAAGGCTGCCCCAAAGAAAGCAGCTGCTAAGAAATCAGGTAAAGCCGATGATTTGAAAAAAATCGAAGGCGTTGGACCTAAATCAGCTGAGGCATTAGTAGCGGCAGGCGTTGATACATTTGCAAAACTTGCAAAGATGAAGCCCGAAGCAATTTCTGAAATTTTGGTTGAAGCAAGTTCAAACATGGCGCACCTAAATACAGAAACTTGGCCTAAACAAGCACAGTTGGCTGCTGATGGTAAATGGGACGAGCTTCAAAAATGGCAAGACGAATTAGATGGTGGGGTTGATAAATAATCCTGCAGAAGTATAACATTAAAATCGAAACAAAATGGCTCATAAAAAAGGAGTTGGTAGTTCTAAGAACGGTCGCGATTCACAATCAAAACGCTTAGGTGTTAAGATTTATGGTGGACAGCACGCCGTTGCAGGAAATATCATCGTAAGACAAAGAGGATATGCGCATCACCCAGGTGAGAACGTATATGGAGGAAAAGACCATACGCTACATGCGCAAGTCGATGGCGTGGTTAAATTTACAAAGAAAAAGAATAACAAGAGTTATGTTTCCGTGGTTCCGCATGCGGACGCGTAAAACTATCTTGTGTAGACAATATGATTAAAAAGCCGGTTCGTTGCAAAATGACCTGGCTTTCTGTTTTTTAGATGGAGCGGTGGAAACACGGCAGTTTCGCCGAGAAATTGAATAGCTTCTTGAATTTGAACGCTGTTATTTCGGCAGAAGCCTTATCTTTGAGCGAACTTTAAAAATCAACAAAATGTACAAAACTATTCTTGATATTCATTCGTGGTGGGCTTTCCTGGTGCTGTTTATCGTTTTGATAGCTTCACTCAATGCCCTGGCTGGAGCGTTCTCTAAAAGAGACTTCACTGCTAAGGACCTGAGAATTTCACTTTTCGCCCTTATCGTGAGTCATATTCAACTCTTAATAGGATTAATCTTATTCTTCGTTTCGCCTAATGCGATGAAAAGCGTTAGCTCGATGGGAATGGGAGAAGTAATGAAAGACTCTAATCTTCGACTTTACGTAATGGAACATCCAATGATGACCATTATTGCTATTATATTAATCACTATTGGCTATTCCAGACATAAAAAGAAAATCGAATCTAAGAAGAAATTTAATACCCTGGCAATTTTCTACATTATTGCATTTGTTTTGATGTTGAGTAGAATTCCATACAACCAGTGGTTCGCTTAAAACTTTAAAAAAGATTTAGACATAAAAACTTCGGCACGCAAAAACCGTGTGCCGAAGTTTTTGTTTTTAAACCGTGCGGTTAGGGTTGAGCTTCTTTGATTAAATAGATAAATACCGGAAAATGGTCGCTATACCCTCCTGTATACCCTCCGTTTCTGAACATCCGAAAAGGATAGCCTTTGTAGCGCCCGCGTTGAACCTGCAAATATGATTTGTTGAAGATTCCCGCTTTATACATCCGATACGTCGTGTAGTCGTCTTTTTTGGCCAGTTCAGTTGAAATAATGATTTGATCAAAGAGGTGCCAAGCGTCCTGAGAGGTTAGCGTTCCCAATCCGCGTTTGTACATTTTTCCCATGGGGTTGTAAAGTCCTTTTAAGGTTATGTTTTTTTGATCTATCTTGGCATCCAAAACTTTTAGAATGCTTTTGTCTGTGGGGTTGTCGTTAAAATCGCCCATCGTTATAATTTTGGCATAAGGATCTTCTGAAAAAATAGAATCTATAATTTTTCGATTTAATTGGGCGGCTTTTACTCTGCTAGCTCGACTTATTTTTTCGCCGCCATATCGAGAGGGCCAATGGTTGACAATAAAATGAATTTCCTCTTTGTCCAACAGACCAGAAACCAATAGTTGATCTCGTGTGTAATTTCTTTTTTCTGGGTTGAACACATTGTATAGAATTAGTTCATAAGCTTTTTGAAACTTTGGAATGAACCGGTCTTTTTTATAAATCAAAGCAACATCAATTCCGCGTCTGTCCGGACTGTCGTAATGAATGATGCCATAATCGTGTTTTGCAAGTTCTGGCTGGCTAAACAAGTCTTCGAGCACCCTTCGGTTTTCAATTTCTGCCAAGCCTATAATGTCGGGGACGGTGCCCGTAATATCCGAACCAATTTCCGAAATTACCTTGGACAACTTGCTCAGCTTGTCTTCATAGTTTTCCTTGGTCCAATTGTTTTTTCCATTCGGTGTCCAATCATTGTCCCAAGTAAGCGGATCGTCTTCATAATCAAAGAGGTTTTCAACATTGTAGAAGGCTATTGTTCTAATTTTATAGTGCTTTTCGGTCTGAGCGGTGGATGCAATAATTGTTGAAAAAAGAAAAGCTACGAAGCAGATGAAAACTCTCATAATGCAGAATTGTTTATTTATACAGATTTAACTCTGACAATATCATATTAAATTAACATATATTGTGTATGTTTACAAATAAATGTAGTTAATTTTCTGATATGTATAGTGTTGATGGGGATGGAAAGAATTGGATTCATAATACTATTTGTGTCTTTGATAATCACTTCAGCTGTTGCTCAAAATACGGAAGTGACAGGGAAGATTTTAGACGCTATTTCCATCGAGCCTATTGCCGATATTGAAGTTAGAATTCACAGCAGCGATTTCTTTTCACAGACTGATGAGTTTGGTATTTTTACTATTTCAGGTGATATTCCTCAAGGCGATCAGATTCTCATAATTTATGGCGAAGGATATCTTTCCCAGAGAGTTCCAATTATTGTATATACAGCTCAGGTAAATGAACTTACTCCTATTTTTCTTTCGGAGGATATGTCTGCCATAGAAACCGAAATGGGGGTCATCAGTCTGAGTGAAAACCAATTGAGTGAAGAAGAGACTACAACGTACAATGTTTCGGGATTTCTCCAAGCGTCGAAAGACGTTTTTTTGAATGCAGCTGCCTTCGATTTTAGTGCTACTTTTTTTAGACCACGCGGCTACGATTCCAATAGCGGAAAGTTATTAATTAACGGTTTGGAAATGAATAAACTTCACGACGGAAGTCCGCAATGGGCCAATTGGGGCGGGTTGAATGATGCTCAGCGAAATCAAGTGTTTTCGATGGGAATCTCTCCTAACGAGTATACATTTGGTGATCTGGCAGGAACCACCAACATCATTATGCGCGCCTCGCAATACGGAAAGGGCGGACGCATTTCGTACGCCATAGGAAATCAGAGTTATCGCGGCAGGGTTATGGGATCGTATAACAGTGGGGTGCTGAAAAACGGATGGGCATATTCGGTCCTGCTCTCTAGGCGATTTGCGAGCGAAGGTTTTATCGAGGGAACGCTTTATGATTCAAATTCTATTTTTATTTCCGTTGAGAAAAAATTAAACAATCGTCATAGCCTTAATGTTACAGCTTTTTATACGCCAAACCGAAAAGGAAAAGCTTCACCCATCACACAGGAAGTGTATGACCTAAAAGGACAACAATACAATGCCTATTGGGGAAACCAAGAAGGGGAAATTAGAAATTCTCGGATAAGAAGGGTAGAAGAGCCTGTCTTTATGTTGAATCACTATTGGGATATTTCAGAGAGTACAGATCTAAATACCAATATAGGCTATCAGATTGGCCATATTGCCAATAGCAGACTAGGTTACGACAATGCGCCAAATCCGGATCCAGCGTATTATAAAAAATTGCCGAGTTATTTTTTAGGCAATCCAGACGGAGTGGATTACGAAGGAGCGTATCGCGCCTATGCTTCCTTTATGAATGATGGCCAAATAGATTGGACAGACCTGTATGAAACCAATATATTTTACGGGGGCACTTCGCGCTATTACTTATATGAAGATAGAAGCGATGACAACCAACTTATGGCAAATGCGGTTCTAAATTCGCAATTAGGGGAGCGTTTTCAGCTGACAGCAGCAGTTAATTATAAAAACTTAAGCTCGCATAATTATGCTAAAATGCGTGATCTTTTAGGAGGCAATGGCTATTTAGATATAGAGGTTTACAATGTGGGCGATGCCGCCCAGAGCGATTTGAATAATCCCGACCGTATGGTGGGCAATGATGCTATTTTTAAATATAACTACGAGATAGATGCTGCTCAATACGACGGATTTGTCCAAGGACAATTTTCAACAGCTGCATTAGATGTATATCTCGGCGGACGCATCGGAAAAACCACGTATCAGCGAAATGGCCTCTTTAGAAATGGAGCGTATCCAGATGACAATGAGTCTTTCGGAAAAAGCGAAGCTTTAGACTTTACGACGTTTGGCGGCAAGGGAGGATTCACTTATAAACTCTCAGGGAGACACGCTTTTACGATAAATAGCGCCTACTTTACAAAAGCTCCAAACATCAGAAATTCGTTTTCCAATGCCCGGCAAAACAATCGAACGGTCATTGATTTAATCGAGGAAACAATAATTAACATCGATGCGAGCTATCTGTATCGCACGCCGTTTATCAAAGCGCGATTAACAGGTTATTACACCCTGCTTCAAGATGCAACCGAAATATCGTTTTTCTATGCAGATGGCATTTCGGTGCAAGATAGAAGTGCCACAACCGCTTTTATTCAAGAAGTTTTAACCGATGTGGATCAAAGACACTTGGGTGGTGAGCTCGGTATTGAAGCGCAGGTAACGCCGACGGTTAAGCTGAAGGGAGCCGCCGCCTTTGGACAACACGTATATGCCAATAACCCACAGCTGTATATAACATCCGACGATTTTGTGGATCCGCAGATTTTTGGCGAATCGCTATTGAAAAATTATAAAATTGCGGGAGGACCACAACAAGCATATCAATTAGGGTTCGAATATCGCGATCCTAATTTTTGGTGGATGGGCATAACCGCTAATTATTTCGCCAATGCCTATCTGAATATTTCGCCTTTGGCAAGAACTAAAAACTTCTATCTCGACAGCGATGGAGCGCCATTTTCCGATTACGATCCTGAGATTGCGCGATCCTTGTTAAAGCAAGAAAAGTTCGATAGTTATATGCTTGTCAATGCCGTAGCAGGAAAGTCATGGCGCATAAAAGGAAATACCATCGGGTTTTTTGCTGCCGTAAATAATGCATTCAACAAACAATCAAAAACAGGCGGTTTTGAGCAAGGAAGAAATGCGAATTACAAAACGCTCTTGGAAGACACTTCTAAGGAAATTCGTGTGTTCGGGCCAAAATATTGGTTTGGCAACGGAACCACGTTCTACCTCAATCTTTACGTTCGTTTTTAAGTTAGAAAAGGATTTAATATGGATAAGATGAAAAAACTTCAGAACATAAAAATAGGAGGCTTCCTGTTGGTTATTGGATTGATATTGATTTCTTGCGTTCACGACGACGATTTTAGTGTGCCAGAAATCAACATGGAGGAGCCAAACGTGCATGTAAATACGGATATAGCCACAGTAAAAGCAATGTATGGCGGCTTTGAACCTGCGCTAATAGATGGCGGAAATGCAGTAGAACTGTATTTAGAAGCCTATGTGATTTCGAGTGATGAAGCTGGAAATATCTACAAGCAACTATACATTCAAGATGCACCAGAGAATCCTTCGGCGGGAATGGTTATATCCACCAATGCTACCGATTTATACACCAAATACGGTCCAGGACAAAAAATCTATTTTAGAGTCGATGGGCTGTATATTGGGGAATATATGGGTTTGCCATCCATAGGAATCTTAGATGGAGGTGAAATAGGACGCATGCACGATCAAGATTTTGATGCGCGTATTTATCGATCCTTGGAAAAAGCAAATTTGGTTCCAACCGTCATTTCGCTGGCAGAAGTTTCAGACGTATCGAAATTGGCGACTTTAGTCAAGTTTGAAGAGGTTCAATTCCACGAGGATTTTTTAGGCGATTACTATGGGAATCCAGATAATACCCTCAGCGTAAATCGCACGGTGGAAGATTGCGATGGACGTACGGTAATTTTGAGAAATAGTGGCTATGCGAATTTTAAAAACAACCGACTCCCTGAAGGAAACGGAACACTTACTGCCTTGTTGAGTGTGTTTAATACGACGCCGCAATTGTATATTCGAGACACAGACGATGTGCACATGAACGGAGAGCGATGTGAGAGTGGCGGTGGAGATCCCATTCCGGGCGATGCACTCGAGTTGCCATTCTTTGAGAACTTTGAAGAGCAAACAGCAGGGGTTGGTGAAATCTTGGACATTTCAGGATGGACCAATGTCAATGTAAACGGAGGGGAAAGATTGTGGGAAATCCGTGAATTTAGTTGGAATAAATATGCGCAGACTTCAGCGTTCAATTCCGATGAAGATCCTTACGAGGTTTGGCTTGTAACACCAGGATTATATCTACCTTCAGGCTCATCGCCAACCTTGACGTTCGAAACAAAAGATGGCTATTACAATGGCGAGGCGCTATCGGTTAAAATTTCCTCCGATTTCGATGAAGATGTTACAGTAGCAACTTGGACGGATTTAGAGGCGATTATTTCTGAAGGAAACACGGGAGGATATGGCGAAGACTTTATTCCATCTGGCGACATCGATCTTTCAGATTTTGCAGGAGAGGTAGTCTATATCGCTTTTCGCTATTTGGGATCAACTAACGGAGTTACGACCACATACCAAATTGATACTATTTCGGTTGTGGAATAAGTTTAATCGAAAAATAATTCAATAAAAAAATCCACTTGTATTAGGTGTAAGTGGATTTTCATTCAACAGAAATTTTTATATTTTCTTATTCGTACAAAACTCTAACTTGAGTTGCTACGAGTCCTTTTTTGCCTTCTTCTTCAACGTATTCCACTTTGTCTCCTTCGTTTAGGGCTTCTCCGTTTAAACCAGATACGTGAACAAAAATGTCTTTGCCGGTTTCGTCGTTTGTAATGAATCCATAGCCCTTAGATTCATTGAAAAATTTTACTGTTCCTTCCATGGGTAATAAAAACTTGATTAATAATTACTTAAAATTATAATAATTATTAAACTTTAAGGAGAATTCTATGTATTATTTGAATCAAGACTTCTTTTTGTGTTGATTTTCCCCATGATTTCGCATTTTCATAATGTTTTCCTTAGTGAGCAGGTATTTGTTCACGTCTTTTCCTTTCCAACGATGGTAAAGAAAAATCGGCATCCAAACGAAAAACAATCCGGCAACGGCTAACCCGATAAGTAGATTTCCTTGTTCGTTGTCGGAAGGCTTTATGTAGAAACCAACAATTCCCAAGATAATCACTGAAAAAAATAATATTCTAAGAAAATATTTCATCTCAAACTTATTCAGGTTTAAAGGTTGTTTTAAGATGTAGTTCGTTTAGTTGTTCTTCGTCAAGCGGTGCTGGAGCGTCGATCATTACATCGCGACCTGCGTTATTTTTTGGGAAGGCAATAAAATCACGAATGGTTTCTTCTCCGCCTAAAATGGCAACTAAGCGGTCTAAGCCAAAGGCAATACCGCCGTGAGGGGGTGCGCCGTATTGAAAGGCATCCATTAAAAAGCCAAATTGTTCTTTCGCTTCTTCGGGAGTGAACCCTAAAAACTCAAACATTTTAGATTGAATGGCTTTGTCGTGAATTCTGATAGATCCACCACCAATTTCATTTCCGTTTAAAACCAAATCGTAGGCATTGGCTTTTACAGCTGCAGGATTAGTTTCTAACAAAGCTAATTGCCCTGGCTTTGGCGCTGTAAACGGATGGTGCATCGCGTAGTAACGACTTGTTTCTTCATCCCATTCCAGGAGTGGAAAATCGATGACCCAAAGTGGTGCAAACTCGTCGTTCTTTCTCAATCCTAAGCTGTCTGCAACATGCATACGCAACGCGCTAAGCTGCGGCCTTACTTTATTTTTATCGCCAGAAAGCACGCAGATTAAATCGCCTGGATTGGCCCCTGTTGCTTTTGCCCATTTCGCCAAGTCTTCCTGGTCGTAGAATTTATCTACTGATGATCTATAGCTTCCGTCGTCGTTGCAACGAACGTAAACCATGCCTAACGCACCAACTTGTGGACGACGCACCCAATCGGTCAGTTTATCGATTTCTCTTCTCGAGTAAGAATTTCCACCCGGAACTGCGATTCCGACAACCAACTCAGCTTGATTGAAAATATTGAAATCTTTGTGTTGTGCTACGTCATTCAATTCGCCAAATTCCATCCCAAAACGGATGTCTGGTTTGTCGTTTCCGTATTTTGCCATGGCTTCATCATAGGTCATTCTCGGGAAATCTTCAACCGTAACTCCGTTGATTTCTTTCAGCAAGAACTTGGTCAATCCTTCGAAAGTATTCAAGATTTCCTCCTGATCTACAAATGCCATCTCACAGTCTATTTGCGTAAACTCAGGCTGACGGTCGGCACGTAAGTCTTCATCTCGGAAACACCTGACAATTTGGAAATACTTGTCCATTCCACCAACCATCAACAATTGCTTGAACGTTTGTGGCGATTGCGGGAGCGCATAAAACTGACCTTCGTTCATACGACTCGGAACCACAAAATCTCGAGCGCCTTCAGGTGTCGATTTGATTAAATAGGGCGTCTCCACTTCGATGAATCCTTGTTCAGAAAGATAGTTTCTAACTGCCATAGATACATTGTGACGCAGGATAAGGTTGTTACGCACCGGATTTCTTCTGATATCGAGGTATCGGTATTTCATCCGTAAGTCCTCGCCGCCATCGGTTTCGTCCTCAATCGTGAATGGAGGTGTTTTCGATTGGTTTAGAACTTTTAAATCCGAAACCAAAATCTCGATATCGCCCGTTGGGATGTTTGGGTTTTTCGACTCCCGTTCAATCACCGTTCCAATTACTTGAATAACGGATTCGCGACCTAAGTGCGAAGCCATTTCCATAATTTCTTTGGAAGTACGCTCCTCATCAAATATTAATTGCGTGATGCCATAGCGATCGCGGAGATCGACCCAAATCATAAAACCTTTATCCCGGATTCGTTGTACCCAACCCGAAAGAGTAACTTCTTTGTTGATATCTGTGGCGCGAAGTTGGCCGTTGTTATGTGTTCTATACATAGCCTCTCCTGCATTGGGGCAGGAATCCTATTTGATTAATAAATTGATTTTTTTTATCGTGGTGCAAATTTAAGAATAAATGCGTGAAGGAGCATAGGGAATAGCGTTTTCTGCGAGTGCACTCCATAAGTTTGGATACCTACCGAAAGTGGGCGTTGTTGTCACATTTTATCCGATGAAAAAAGAGCAGCCAAGAAATCTCTCCAAAGCTGCTCTTTATTATGGTTTACACACAAAACGATATTAAGATTGCGCTCTGAGCTTTTTAATTTCCTTCATGCGTTTTCTTTTTCTATTACTGATTTTCACTCGGTTTACTAAATAGAACATTGCCGGAACGACCACAAGCGTAAGGAAAGTGGCGAAAATGAGTCCGAAAATTACTGTCCATGCCAAGGGGCCCCAGAAAATTACGTTATCCCCGCCAATGTAAAGGTTGGGGTTGTAGTCTGTAAACAACCCGAAGAAATCGATATTCAAACCGACGGCGAGTGGAATTAACCCTAAAACGGTCGTAATCGCGGTGAGGATTACAGGTCGTAACCTGGATTTGCCACCAGCAACAATCAAGTTAAAGTACTGACGTTTTGTTAGCATGTCTTCATCATCCATCCCCAGTTCGTGTTTTTTACGATCGATTAGGATTTGGGTGTAATCGATCAAAACAATCGCGTTGTTTACTACAATTCCTGCTAAGGAAATAATTCCCATCATCGTCATAATGATAACAAACTCCATTTGGAAAATAAGCATCCCGAGAAAGACACCCGCCAAACTGAGTCCGACCGATGAAATAATGATGATTGGTTTGGATACTGAACTGAATTGCGCAACCAAGATTAAACAGATTCCGCCAACGGCATAGAGCAATGCCATCAGGAGGAAGCCCATGTTGTCTTCTTGTTCTTCTTGTTCTCCCGTAAAGGCAAGGCTGATATCGCTGGGCAGGTCAAAATTGTTGAGTTCGGCTTTGAGCTCATTTACAATCTGGGTTCCGTTATAACCTCCCAATACGTTGGAGTATAGCGTAATGGTCCGCTTTAAATTTTTTCGTTTAATCGCACTAAAAGAGGATGCGATTTGCGTTGAAATCACGGATGAAATGGGTACTTGAATGATTTGGCCTTTACTGTTTTGAAAGGTTATGGGCTGATTAAAAAGCACACTTTCGTCGTAGCGGTATTTTTCATCAAACCGAACATTGATCTCGTGGTCTTCGTCGTCGAGTTTGTATGTTGAAGCCTCTTCGCCAAAAATAGCCCGTCTTAGGGTCTGGCCTATTTGTCCGGATGAAATGCCTGCCATTCCAGCTTTTTCACGATCGACGGCGACATTCATTTCAGATTTGTTTTTGTTGACATCAATCATGAGCTCTTCAATTCCTGCAATGCCGGTGCCTTCGATAAAGGTTCGCAACCTTTCAGCGGTACGCAAGATTTCATCGTAGTCATCACCACTTAATTCGATATTGATTGGATAGCCCACCGGAGGTCCGGCCGCATCTTTTTCAACAATAATCGATACTCCGGGGAAACCTTTAACGGCCTCACGAACTTCTTCGAGCACATCGCTACTTCGAACACCACGTCTTAGGTGGAAGTCGCGCATAGAGAGGGTTATCTTACCTTTATGAGGCATGTCGTTGCTCATTCCGCCATCGGTCATTGGGTTTCCTGCACCTTGACCCACTTGCGAAACAGCACTTTCGATCATAAAATTATAACCATCTTCATCTTCGTATTTCGAAACCATATCATAAATACGATCTTCTACTTCTTTTGTCAGTTGGTTTGTCTTTTCAATGTCTGTTCCTTGTGGATATTCGATATAGGTAATAATCTGATTGGGTTCGTTTTCAGGGAAGAAAAGCACCTTTGGCTGAACAATTCCGATCAATACAAAAGACAAAAACAATAAAAACGTAGTTCCAACTAAAAGAAAGATAGCGTTTTTGCCACGCAGAGCGGTTTTTAGAAACTTTTCGTATGAATTCTCCAGCCTACTCAAGGATTTGTATTGGAAATAATCGACAGCTCGTGAGAGGATGTATTTATAAAACCACAACAGAATGGCGGTCAATATGGCTAAATTTCCAAGTCCTCTTAATCCTGCGATGTCGAAAGCAAAACCTGAAATTAAAAAGATGGCTCCGATGATTAGGAAGGTTAAACTGCGTCTAATGAGTTTGGGTTTGGTCAGCGGCTCTTCCTCCACCTTCATAAACTGAGACGTGAGCATCGAGTTGATGACCAATGCTACAAACAGCGAGGATGTTAACACCACGGAAAGCGTGATGGGGAAATAGACCATAAATTTCCCGATGACTCCAGGCCATAAAGCTAGTGGGAAAAACGCTGCAAGTGTCGTAGCGGTCGATGCGATAATGGGCCAAGCAATTTCACCCATTCCTTGGATGGCTGCTTTTTTTCGAGGCATGCCTTCGCTCATCAAACTATACACGTTTTCCACAACTACAATTCCGTTGTCAACAAGCATTCCGAGCCCCATAACCAATCCAAAAAGAACCATTGTGTTCATAGTGAATCCTAAAGAGGAAAGAATGAAAAGCGACAGGAGCATGGAAAGGGGAATAGCAAAACCAACAAATAGCGCATTCCTAAATCCAAGGAAGAACATCAGGACTAATATCACCAAAATGACCCCGAAAATAATGTTGTTGACCAAATCGTCTACTTGGTTTTCTGTTTTGATGGATTGATCGTTAGAATAAGAAACATTAAGGTTTTCTGGGAGGTAATTATCTCTTTCGAAGGCAACCAATTCCTTGATCTGCTCAACGGCTTCAATCATGTTTTTGCCCGCTCGTTTTTTTACGTCGAGCATCACTACCGGACTGCCATATTCTCGCGCATACGTGGTTGGGTCTTTCTGTTGGAACCTGACTTTTGCAATGTCTTTTAAGAAAATGGGCCCCTCGTCGTTTTTGACAACAATGTTTTCTAAGTCTTTAGGGTTTTCTATTTCTCCGGTAATCCGAATGTTTTTTTGAGTTCCGTGAGCGATTATATTTCCACCGGAAGTGGTGACGTTCTCACTTTTAATGGCATTGATAATATTGTCGAAACTCACTTGCGAAGCTGTCATCTTGTAGATGTCTACAGCCACTTCAATCTCCATGTCTTCGACTCCGCGAATGGTTGCTTCCTTGATTTGTGGAAGGAGTTCGATCTTGTCGCGCAGGTATTTCGCGTAGTCTTTTAACTGTTGAATGGGATAGTCTCCCGTGATGTTGATGTTTAGGATTGGAAATTCTTCCGAAAAATTCAGCTCAAAAACATTGGGCTCTACTTTGGCGCCATTGGGCAAAACAGGCCAGGTTGTTTCTGCTTTAACTTTATCAACTTCATCTTTAATGCGTTGCTTGGCAACCGGAATCTCTACCGTTTCTTCGAATTCTACAATGATGATCGAGTAGTCTTGAAGGGTTTGCGACGTAATTTCTTTTACCCCGGCCACATTCCTAAATTCCTCTTCCATGGGTTCGGTGAGGAATTTTTCGATGTCTTCTGCAGAGTTTCCGGGGTTGACAGAACTCACATATATCTTGGTCTCGATAATTTCAGGGAATGCCTCTCGAGGCATACTGTAATACGCCACAGTCCCTAAAGTTAAAAGAATGGCCACGATAACATAAACAGTGGTTTTGTTGTTTATGGCCCAAGAGGAAATTTTAAAATCTTTATATGGATTTTTGCTCATGTTGCAAAAGTCTTAGTTTTTGATGATTACTTTTTGTCCATCTCGAAGGGTTTTCGCGCCTTCGTAGATAAGAAGGTCTCCCTCGTTTAATCCGCTGAGAACTTCTACGTGATTTTCGTAGGAGCGGCCTGGTTCTATCAAAGTGCGCTTTGCTTCGCCAATAGAATCGTTAAGTGCTTTATAGGTGTATGCAATCATCTCGCCTGCAGCGTTTTCTTGAAGAATGCTCTCTGGTATGACAATGGCTTCATCCGATTGATAGTCGTTTACTTTTACCGTTGCGATCAGGTTGGGTTTCACCAACCCGTCCTCGTTGGGAATGGCTACTTCAATGTCGAAACTCCGTGTGTTCGGATTGATATAGTTGCTCACTTGCCGAACGGTTCCGTTGAACTCTTTGCCAATAGATCGTAAATTCACAATAACTTGACTTCCTTTCTTGATGTTTTTCAAATAATTTTCTGGAATCGAAGCTTTCACATACATATCGTTGAGGTTTAACAACCGGATGATTGGTGTCTGCCCAGGAATAACGAGTTGACCGGGATCTGAAATAACAGCGTCTACCACCCCGCTAAAAGGTGCCGTGATTTGTGTTTTCGACAGCTGTGTTCGCAATTGGTTTACCGCATTTTCCGTAGCTTCATAATTAGCTTTAGCTTGAAGGTATTGAATTTCCGATCCGATGTTTTGCTCCCACAAACGCTCTTGCCTTTCGAAAGTTGTCTTGGCCAATGCCAATTGTGTTTCCTGTTGCGCGACCTGACTAGAAAGTCCGCCATCGTCTATCTTAGCCAATACTTGACCTCTAGAAACTTGCTGGCCTTCCTTTACGAAAATATGGGTAAGTACGCCTGAAAATTCACCGTTGAGAACGATGTTCTGATTGGTATCTACATTTCCTTGCACTTCCACAAAATGCTTAAAAACTGTGTCTCGAACCACTTGGGCGGTTACCAAAACAGGACGATCTTGTTCTTCGTGTGTTTGTATATACTTATTCAAACGTTCGATTTTAGCTCGCAAATCTTGTTGTTGGTTGTTGAGTTCGGTACGCTTCGCTTTGATTTCGGATAAATTCCCCGACTCGAGAATGGCGTCAACCGATTGTTCTTTGTCCGTGCAAGCTGCAAATAACAACACGATGAGTATTAATGGATGTAGTTTTTTCATTTCTGTTACTATTATAGAGTATAGATCAGTTATTGGTTATTTATTTTTTATTTCATCGGCGGTGATCCGTAATTCTGGAATATTCAAAACGGTTTCTAAGTTTGCTTTTTCATTGATTACATCCACCATAGCTTGAAAATATTGTTGCTGCGCTGCGTAAAGTTGGGTCTGAGCTTGTCTCAATTCGAAACTGCTCGCAATACCCTCCGTGAATTTCACTTGGTTCTTATGTTCGATACGCTCTGCTAGGCCTAAATTTTTCTTGGAATTGTTGTAGTGATCTATCGCATATTGGTAGTTGCTCCGCGCTGTTGTCAACTCCAATTGAATTTGTTGTTTGGTTTGCTCATAATCTGTTTTTGCCTGATCCAATGCTATTTTGGCGCGCTGTGTCGATGCGCTTCGCAAGCCGCTGCTAAAAATCGGGATGTTCAAACTTACACCCAAAACCGAAGATTGATACCATTTTTGTTCCTCGCTAAAAAAACTAAAATCCTGACTGTTTGCGGCTGTGCCATAATTAAGAAATGCCGTTAAACTCGGAAGCGCCTTGCTCTTCTCTAATTGCATTTCGAGATCTCGTTGCTGGATGAGGTTGTCTGCAATCTTAAAATCGACGTTGTTCTCTATTTCTAAGGGCGCATTTAGTAGTTGTAGGCTAATGTTTTCTTCTGTCAGACTAGTTAAATCATCGGTGAGAACAACAGGAGTTTCTACATCTAAACCCAAAGCCAGGTTGAACATTTGTTTTGCAATCGCCAAACTTCTTTGGGCATTGTCCAATTGCGATGTAATGTCTAAAAGCGTAATCTCTAACTTCTCCACACTTTCTTCTTCCTCCATTCCATTTTCAAAAATCTTGCGTGTATCTTCCAGATTCTTTTCAAGGTTAGCTTTGTTTTTTTCAAAAATTTCGATGAGGTCTTTCGCCAGTAGAATACTTCCGTAGGCATTGATAACTCCTTTTCTGACTTCCAGTCGTGTCTTTTCATTGGCGTTTTCAGAAAATTCCAAGAATGCTTTTGCGGCTTTTAATCCCACGAGATAACTACCGTCGAAAATGAGTTGATTTAAAGTCGCTACCGCATTGGCGCTTTGTTTCGTTCCGAATTGAAGCGGGACAAAGGAGCCCGGTTCGCCACCCATAAATTCGCCAGGAATTAGCGTAACAGGTTGTTTTAAATTGTTGTTGTAAGAAACATTTCCATTGATTTGAGGCAGTCCTTGAGCCGTGGTTTCCCATTTTTGCTTCAACGCTTTTGCCATATCGCGTCTGGAATTTATAGCCGTGTAGTTGCTGTCGATAGCAAAAGAAATGGCTTCTTCCATACTGAAATAATGCGTCTTATTTTCTTGCGAAAATCCGAGGGTCGAAATCAGTAGCAAACTGATAAAAAACAATTTATACACCATGTAGTTGATTTTCTGTAATAAACTTGTTCAAAACTTGAAGGCCTTCTTTTGTGACAATGCCACGCAAATGATATTCTAAAAATTCATCCGTAATATAGGTTGTTGAAAATTTCTTGGGCGGAAATATCGTTTGGTCCCGCATGCCGGAAATTCCAATAAAATAGAGTCGGGATATAAAATCGGCGTCAATACTTTTACGATAAAGATTCATAGCAATGCCTCTTTCAATATTGGCTTTGGTAGATTCTATGATAAGATCGAATTGCGCTTTTTGAAGGGCTTGACTTATTTCTGGATAGTATTTCTGCAATTGAAACTGCGGGGAGTATTGGTCGTTGTTTAATTTGTTCATCACAAACTTTTTAATTTCGAACAACTCCTGAATTGGATTTTGATCCAAGGCACAAATAGCATCAATTTTCTCGTGGATGACCTCGAGAAACCAAAACGTACATTTCTCCACCAAATCAGACTTGCTTTGAAAATGAGTGTAGATGGTTTTTTTTGAAATGCCCATTTCATTGGCAATATAACTCATCGTGGTGCTCTTTACTCCAAGTTTGAGGAATAAGTCGGTGGCGGTATGTATAATTTTATCCTTCATAAATGATGGGCGAAAATACAACACAGAAACTTTCGAAACAAAGATAGTTTCCATAGTCTTATGGGCTTTAACTGAAAATTAACTAAAGGTGAATGTTGCATAATCTTTGCCTGTTTGTTTTGGTTGATTTACTTTAGTCGAAAATTTTTCAACCATGGAGTTTCTTAATAAATATCACGACGAACTAGCACGAGGTTTAGAGGAGTCTGTTGGCGTCCGGCAGCCTGATCGACTCTATGAACCTGTGCGCTATATTTTATCTATAGGAGGCAAGCGCATTCGGCCCGCATTGACCTTGATGGTTTGTGATTTTCTTTCTGGCGATTATAAAAAAGCGCTTCCAGCAGCATTAGCCGTAGAAATGTTTCATAATTTTTCCTTGATGCACGATGATATTATGGATGAAGCTCCGCTGCGAAGAGGGAAACAGAGTGTGCATGAAAAATGGGATTTGAACACAGCGATTCTTTCGGGCGATGCCATGCTCATTCTCGCCTATCGGTTGTTTGAAGGGTATGACCCGGAGAAATTTCGGGATTTGGCAAAATTATTTAGCGAAACTGCCTTGCAAGTATGCGAAGGGCAGCAATTGGATATCGATTTTGAGAGCCGCGATGATGTTGAGGTGGTGGAGTACTTGAAAATGATAGAACAAAAAACAGCTGTACTTCTCGGTGCTGCCATGGAAATGGGTGCTATTGTGGCGCAAGCATCTGAGGCGCAAAAGAGGGTAGTTTATGAATTCGGTAAAAACCTCGGCATCGCTTTCCAGTTGCAAGACGATTACTTAGATGTCTTTGGCGATCCCGAAACATTTGGCAAGCAAGTAGGAGGCGATATCATAGCCAACAAAAAGACTTATTTGTACTTGATGGCATTGAAAAAGGGCAGTCCAGATCATCAAAAAGAGCTCGCTCATCTATTCAGTATCTCACCAAGTGATTCGCGTGATAAAATTAAAAGAGTAGAAGAAATATTTGTGGAATCCGGGTCTGCTGAGGCAACGAGTTTGGCGATTGAGAACTACAGCAATAAAGCTTTTGCGATCATCGATAAAATGAATGTGTCTGATCAAAAAAAGGCGTTGTTCATAAAATTCGGACAAGACTTGATGGAGCGTAAATTTTAGAAGTACACGCGTACAAAAGGTGCATACGGTTGCCCGTAAACACTTTTGTTTTTGTCGTACAACACGTCGTATCGAATTCCGATAGTTACATTGCTCGTTCTAAAACCTGCGCCCAAAAACAAGGCTGGATACCAGTAGTGATCGGTAATATTGGCGCCATCCATTTCCCATCTTCGGGTCACGCTGAGCTCTTCGAATTCTGCAGAGAGTTGGATCTCTGGAATAACGTTGTAGAATGTCATAACGCTTCCGCCCAATATCGTTGATGAATAGCGATTTCTTTGTTTGTTGTAGGTGCCGCTTAATCCTATTCCCGCTGCAAATTGCGGGTTGAATTGATAGATTGCGCTAGGGGCTATGGTTCCGCTAAAGAATCCATCGCCAAAACCCAAGCCGATGCCACCACCAAATCGAACGTTCTCCCAAAAATTATTGGGATGCACGGGTGGCGGGATGACCTGGCTGAATCCCTTGGTGCAAAAAAGGAAAATAAAGAAAAAAAGGGTGATTTTAACAAAATATTGAAACTGTCGCATTGTCATTAGGCTTTCCTTAAGAAACTATCCGTTAAATATATGGAAATGAAGTTACTTAGTTAGGTAATTATTGTACTTTTGTGCTGTTTTAAAAACTAAGATTTTTTTGCAACACAATCATGGATAAATATTCATTTCTAAATGCGCTTCATCCTGCGCAATTTGACGAATTATACAATAAATACCTAGAATTTCCTGACAGCATAGAGCCCAGTTTACGGGCATTTTTTCAAGGATTTGACTTCGGAGCCGAATATAGCGACAATGGCCAAAACGGCGCGGAGGCAATTTCATTAGAAGACTATGATGTTGGTGAACTGTGTGCAGATGTCATTAAAGAATTTCGAGTTTTGGATTTAATTGCTGGATACCGAAGTCGAGGACATCTGTTTACAAAGACCAACCCCGTTAGAGAGCGCCGCCAACATGGACCCTCCTTAGATTTAGAAAACTTCGACCTCTCTCAAGACGATTTAAAAGAAACATTTAGAGCTGGAGAAGTTTTAGGAATAGGCAATGCGACTTTAGAGGAAATCATTCAACACCTTGAGCAGATATACTGCGATTCAATTGGTATTGAATATACACACATGCGAAACCCAGAAGAAATTGAATGGGTGCACAATCGTCTGAATATCAACGGAAATCAGCCTGACTTTAGCGAAGCGGAAAAAAAACACTTGCTTCAAAAGTTAAACGAAGCTGTTTCTTATGAGAATTTCCTTCACACAAAATATGTTGGCCAAAAGCGATTTTCCTTAGAGGGAGGAGAGAGTCTAATCCCCGCCTTAGATGCGTTGATTGAAGGCGCCGCTGAAAAAGACGTCAAGGAATTTGTGGTCGGAATGGCTCACAGAGGACGTTTGAGTACGTTGGTTAATATTTTTGGAAAAAGTCCGCAAGATATTTTTAGCGAGTTTGATGGGAAAGATTATGCCGAAGATATTTTTGATGGCGACGTGAAATATCACATGGGTTGGACCTCGAGCCGGAAAACACAATCGGGAAAGGAAATCAACCTTAATATTGCCCCTAACCCTTCACACTTAGAAGCCGTGGGATCGGTAGTGCAAGGGATTGCGCGAGCAAAACAAGACGATCATCACAAAGATAATCCGAGCCAAGTTTTGCCGATTATCATTCATGGTGATGCTGCTATTGCGGGACAAGGAATTGTCTATGAAATCATCCAGATGGCGCAATTAGACGGCTATAAAACTGGCGGAACCATCCATATTGTGGTGAACAACCAAGTGGGTTTTACAACTAATTATCTCGATGGGCGTTCGTCACTCTATTGTACAGATGTTGGAAAGGTAACATATTCGCCTGTACTACACGTCAATGCAGACGATGTTGAAGCCGTAGTGCACGCGATTAATTTTGCCCTCGATTTTAGAATGGAGTTTGGTCGCGATGTATTTATCGATTTGTTGGGGTACCGTAAATATGGACACAACGAAGGCGATGAACCTCGATTCACCCAGCCAAAACTGTATAAAGCCATTGCAAAACACAGAAATCCGAGAGACATTTATGCTGAGAAACTCATAGCACAAGGAGTGATCGACGAAGATTATGTCAAAGGATTAGAAAAAGACTATAAAGACGAACTCGAAAAAGATTTGGAAATTTCGAGGAAAGAAGATAAAACCAAGATTGTCCCTTTCATGCAAGATGAATGGGAAGGGTATGGATATGCAGACGCCGATAAAATGATGGAGGCAGTCGATACCACTTTTGATCTTAAAGAACTCGATAAAATTGCCGAAGTCATCACGCAACTTCCCGAGGATAAAAAATTCATCCGAAAAATATCACGGCTGATCGACGGTCGTAGAAAGATGTATTTCGAAGACAACAAACTAGACTGGGCAATGGGCGAATTGTTGGCCTATGGTTCTTTACTAAAAGAAGGTCACGATGTGCGCATCTCTGGACAAGATGTTGAGCGCGGTACCTTTTCACACAGACACGCTGTAATCAAAGTAGAAGACAGTGAAGAAGAAATTTGCTTGTTGAACAAATTGGAAGACGATGCAGGACACTTCTACATATACAACTCGCTATTGTCTGAGTATGGTGTCTTAGGATTTGATTATGGTTATGCTATGGCAAGTCCGGAAACATTGACCATTTGGGAAGCGCAGTTTGGAGATTTCAGCAATGGTGGTCAGATTATGATAGACCAATACATTACTTCTGCTGAAGACAAATGGAAAATTCAAGATGGTCTTGTGATGCTGCTTCCGCATGGATATGAAGGTCAAGGAGCAGAGCACTCTTCTGCAAGAATGGAGCGTTACCTACAAATGTGTGCGGTAAACAATATGTTTGTAGCCGACGTTACAACGCCAGCAAACCTATTCCATTTGTTGCGAAGACAATTGAAAGTTGCGTATAGAAAACCATTGGTTGTGTTTACACCAAAAAGTTTGCTCCGTCATCCACAGGTGGTTTCTACCAAAGAAGAATTTGCGGAAGGAAGTTTCCAAATGATAATCGACGATGCCGAGGCGAAGGTGAGCAAGGTAAAAACGTTGGTTTTCGTTACCGGAAAGTTTTATTACGACCTGTATAAAATGAGAAAAGATCTCGGAAGAGATGATGTTGCACTTGTGCGGATAGAGCAGTTGTTCCCATTGCCAAAAGAGGAAATGCGGAAGATTATGAAAAAATATAAGAACGCCGACGATGTAGTTTGGGCGCAAGAGGAACCTCGCAATATGGGAGCCTACTCGTTCCTGTTAATGCACTTTGAAGAAGCGCGAAACTTTAGAGTTTGTAGCCGAAGAATGTATGCAGCTCCTGCCTCCGGAAGTTCGGTGCGATCCAATAAAAGACACACCAAAGTCATGGAAAGTGTTTTTGATAAGGATATGGAGTAAATCAAAAAGAAAACAGTAAATTTTAATAAGTAAAAGTTTAGAAAATTCGTTTACTGCTGAAACGGTAGTAAGATTATAAAAATAAAAATTATGGCATTAGAAATGAAAGTCCCATCTCCGGGAGAATCCATTACTGAAGTAGAAATTGCCTCTTGGTTAGTTGCCGATGGGGACTATGTAGAAAAAGATCAAGCGATCGCAGAAGTAGATAGTGATAAAGCCACTTTAGAGCTTCCCGCAGAAGCAAGTGGGATTATTACCCTCAAGGCAGAGGAAGGCGATTTGGTTGCTGTAGGTGATGTGGTTTGTTTAATCGACACCGATGCAAAAAAACCAGAAGGAGATAGCAAAGACGCAAAGAAGGCCGAAGAAAAGAAGGAAGAAGCGCCTAAGAAAGAAGTTGAAAAGAAAGCGGAAGCGCCAAAAGACGATAAGAAAACCTATGCAACAGGTAGTCCTTCTCCAGCGGCAAAAAAGATTCTCGATGAAAAGGGAGTTGCTGCAAAGGATGTGAAAGGATCGGGTAGAGATGGACGCGTTACAAAACAAGATGCTGTCGATGCTACGCCAGCTATGGGAACTCCAGGTGCCGGTAACAGAGGTAGCGAGCGTACGAGATTATCTATGCTGCGCCGTAAAGTAGCGGAAAGATTGGTTTCGGCGAAAAATGAAACCGCTATGCTCACAACTTTTAACGAAGTTGACATGTCTGCCATATTCGAAATCAGAGAAACCTATAAAGAGCAGTTTAGAGACAAGCACAATGTTGGTTTGGGCTTTATGTCGTTCTTTACCCGTGCCGTGGTTCGCGCATTAGATCAATATCCAGAAGTAAACTCGATGATCGATGGAGATCACATGATTACTTACGAATTTAAAGACATTTCGATTGCGGTGTCTGGTCCAAGAGGATTAATGGTTCCTGTAATTAGAAATGCCGAAAACCTCAGCTTTAGAGGCATTGAAAACGAAGTGAAAAGATTAGCGCTTCGTGCTCGCGACGGAAAAATTACTGTAGATGAAATGACAGGGGGAACGTTCACCATTTCAAATGGAGGTGTTTTCGGAAGCATGCTTTCTACACCCATTATCAACCCACCGCAGTCTGCGATTTTAGGAATGCACAACATTGTTGAGCGGCCCATCGTGCGTGATGGCGGAATTGTAGTAGCACCGGTTATGTACTTGGCGTTATCTTACGATCACCGAATTATCGATGGACGTGAATCTGTTGGTTTCCTAGTGGCTATTAAAGAAGCCCTGGAAAATCCAGTAGAATTATTGATGGACAATGATATTAGACGCGCGTTAGAACTATAGAAAAACGCTTCGAAATAGAGTAAAAGAAAATCCGGCCATTGGTATAATGAGCCGGATTTTTTGGTTAGTTATTATGTGTCTTTAATAAAACAAAGCTAGATTTTTTAAAAGACTTAGAATAACTATGTCAAAACATAAATAAGCTTGCGTATTTCAAACAACAACGATAGCTGTTATCTTTTCTACGGGGCAAATGTACCCTATACAAAGGATAGCTGAAATACGTGTTTACACGTATTTTTGCTTTAAATAAGATGATTTTGGTGCTCTTTGGCCCAAATTAGAAGGCTGTTGGTCTTGGGCTCCAAGTCAAGTTTTGAGATGATATTCGACCGATGTTTTTCAACAGTTCGGTGCGATATAAACAATTTGGAAGCTATTTCTCTATTGGTTTTATCCTGGGCAATTAGGTTGAGAATCTTCCGCTCAGACGGTGTCAATGAATTGAGTTTATCGCTTTGTTCAACACTTGTCGTTACTATGGATTCTTTGATTTTTGGACTAAAAAACGATTTGCCATCACGAACCTTCGCAATGCAAATCTCTATTTCTTCAAGGGCAAATTCCTTTAAGATATATCCAAAAATATTGAGCTCTTTTGCTTTTTGATAGAGCTCGACTTCTTTGTGAAGCGTAATCAAAACAATCTTGGTTTTAATATTGGCAATCTTGCATTTTTGAGCAATATCTATTCCTGATAAATGGGGCATCTGAATGTCTAGGATTGCAATATCAGGCCGTTTCGCTAAAATCAAATCATAAGCCTGCTGACCATCGGAACCACTGCCGATAATGTTGTATTTTTTTTCTAATAGAAAGTCATTCAATCCCTTTAATAAAAGTGGATGGTCGTCTGCGATAATAATAGAAGGAGTCCCTTTCATTTTGATGTTGGTATTTGAAATTCTAATAAAGTGCCACTGTCTTCCTTTGAAGTCACTTTCATTTGTCCGTTTAAAAATCGGGTCCGCTCCATTAGCGTTTTTAATCCTAGCGATTTGGCATTGAGATATTTTTCTGAAAAGTCAAATCCAATCCCGTTGTCACGGATTGAAATCTTGATGTTTTTCGGGTTGTTTTTAATCGTAATTTTAGCTGCATCGGCATTGGCGTGTTTCAAGATATTGCTGATACTCTCTTGAACGATTCGAAAAATATTCACTTCATTTTCTTTTGATATTTTATCGTCAATATTGTCAATATCGGAGGTGATGAAAAGCTTCGTGTTCTTATCGATGCGGTTGATTGTGTATTTAATGGCCTTTGTTACCCCTAATTCCTTTAACAATACGGGATGTAAATCTCGAGAAATAGACCTAATTTCTTCAATGGCATCATCAAGAAGCTTTTTCGTATCCTCGTCATCGGTAGAAACCAATCTGTTTTTGATAACCAATAATTGTTGGCCAACACCATCGTGCAGGTTTTCCGAAATACGCTTGCGTTCGTTTTCTTGAAAATGCAGTAACTTTTGACTGAATCCTTCAATTAGTCTTTTCCGATTTTGCATAGAGAGGTGGTTTCTGTATAGTATAATAACGATAAAAGTCAGAACTCCCACTATAGCGCTTAAAATCATGGCTTTTTTGAAGAATTCATTGTCTTTTTCCAATAAACTAATGCTGGTAGCCTGTTCGATTAATTCGCGTTCTTTTTTCTCGGTTTCGTACAAGGTCTGATAATATGCAAGGGCATTGATTGTGCTTTTATTGTGTAACGAATCTTTTATGGCCGATGCCAGCTGATACGATTTGATACTCTCTTCGAAATTGTTTGTTTGGAAATACACATTAGATAGCAGGTCGTATGACTCCCAGATGATTTCGCCGTTGCCTATTTGCTTTGAAAGTTCAAGGCGTTTCTTTGCCAATTCAAGCGCTGTTCCATACTCTCCTATGGCCAGGAGGTAGTTAATTCGCCCTTCTAGCAGGTTGATGTTAGCATGCAGGTCGTTCTCGAAATCATATTCCATAGCCTTCAAAAGATCGAGGTGTTTCTTGGCTTCGACAAGTTGATTGTTTTTGCTGAAATAAGATACAAAGGCAGCGTGAATGTTGATGTATGTTCGCTTGTTAGAGGGCTGTTTAGAAACAAGCTCCTCGGCAGTCAGCAACGCGTCATACTCCAAATTGTGTTTGCCCATCCTGCGATAGTCCTCTGCCTGACTGAAGTATTCGTTTGCCAGCGGGTAGTCTAAATTTAAATCTTGAATGGTTTGTATTAGCCTGTCGCGTTCTTCTTTTGCTTTTTGGAAAAATCCGTTTATGCTAAACATATTCGAAATGCCTTGCTGGGCATAGATCATCGATTCGTAGTCGCCTTGCGATTTGTATAGACTGTATGCCATCGTATAATCGTCGTAGGCTTCTGCAAATTTTCCGCGATTCGATTGGGCGCGCGCTCTTAGTAAATGTGTTTGAGCCCGAATCAAGGTGTCGGTTGGGGAAAAACTCCGAAGAGCGAAGGAATATTCATTGACAGCCCTGTTCGAATTATTTGAAGCGAATGCTTTTCCACGGTTTAAATAAAGACTGCCCAAGAGAAAACTATCGGTAATTTTTTCCTTTTGTGTCAAGACCGTATTTACCATCCAGATAGAGTTTATGGGCTCTCCAGAAATTTCAGACAACAAAGGAAACAACTGTAGTGCTTTTTGAGCTGCTAAATCTGGGCGACCAATATCTTGTGCCGTTTCAATGTATTGGCGTCCGTAAGTCTCAAGACATTTTGGGTCTGTATTTAATGACAAACTGATTAGGCTATCTAAAACAACCAATTGAACTTCTTTGTCTTGAGTTGTTTCCAAAACCTGTTTATAGTATTCGAGACTTTGTCCCATCAAAACAAATGGGCACAGCATTAATAATAGAAAACTATGAACCGTTATCTTCAAAATAAGGACTTTAAGCAAACAATAATTAATGAAGATATATCTTTATGACATATCTATCAAAGATAATCTATTTAATATAAAAGCAATTTCTGCCATAGTCTATTACGGCCCGGTGTGTTTTTAGAAAATCGGCGCCGATAATACCGTGTATCGGATCTCCTCCCGTTTGTATTAAGGCTTCGTTTATGTGAGACAAATCAAATAGCACAAAGTCCATATTCTTGCGCGACCACTTCGCGATAGCAAAGGTGTTTTCTCTAGACATCAAGGTAGGCATGTCAATGGCGCCTGCGCCAGCTGCTTTTATCTCACTGTCCTCCTGAACCAATGAAAAGTGAGCGCTATAAGCAAAGCCCAAACAACTTGTGGAAGCACCCGTGTCTAAGATGAAGTCGCCTGAGACCCCATTGACTTTCGCTTCGAACATATAATGTCCGGTGGCTAATTTGAATAATGGAATGCGATAAAAATTTTTAGCTTCGATAAATTTACGTAGTGTTGTCAATCTCTATTTTTTATGTAAAGATAGGAAACAAAATAAGTAGCTTTGCAATTATGTTGACCGATACTCACACTCATTTATACAGTAATGCCTTTGATGCAGACCGGCCGCAAGTGATGCAGCGCGCATTTGATGCCGGAGTTACACGATTTTTCATTCCTGCAATAGATTCCAGCTATACCGATGCGATGTATCGATTGGAAGAAGAATATCCAGAACATGTTTTTTTGATGATGGGGCTGCACCCCACATCTGTTAAGGAAAATTATGAAGCCGAATTAGCACACGTGGAAGCACAGTTCGAAAAGAGATCGTTTTGTGCTGTTGGTGAAATCGGAATTGACCTGTATTGGGATAAAACCACATTGGATATACAAAAGAAAGCATTTAAGAGACAGATTCAATTGGCGAAAAAATATCAGTTGCCTATCGTAATCCACTGTCGCGATGCTTTTGATGAAATATTCGAAGTGTTGGAAACGGAAAACGATGAGCATCTTTTCGGAATTTTTCATTGTTTTACGGGAAGTTACGAAGAGGCTCAACGCGCCATTTCATTCAATATGAAGTTGGGCATTGGAGGTGTGGCAACTTTCAAAAACGGAAAAATAGATACCTTTCTCTCTCAAATACCTTTAGAGCATATTGTTTTAGAAACCGATTCGCCTTATTTGGCGCCTACGCCATATAGAGGAAAGCGAAACGAAAGCAGCTATCTCGCTTTAATATGTCGAAAGCTTTCAGAAATTTATGAGGTATCGGAAGAAGAGATTGCGCGAATAACCACACAAAACTCCAAAGAGATTTTTAGCAAATAACTAATAAGGTAAAGATTCTTATGAATAACAAACCTAACATACTCCTTATATATACGGGTGGCACGATTGGGATGATAAAGGATTTTGAAACCGGAGCCCTGCGAAACTTCGATTTCGACGAATTGCTGAATCACATCCCGGAACTCAAGTTGCTAGACTGTCATATCAGTGCAGTAAGTTTTTCGGAACCGATAGACAGTTCGAATATGAACCCTGAATATTGGGTGCAACTCGCGACAATCATCGAGGAAAACTACAATGCTATGGATGGTTTTGTGGTGTTGCACGGAAGCGATACCATGTCTTACACGGCATCGGCATTGAGTTTTATGTTGGAAAATCTCGCGAAACCAGTAATTTTCACAGGCTCGCAATTGCCTATTGGCGATCTTCGTACCGATGCCAAGGAAAACTTGATTACGTCGATACAGATTGCCGCCTTGCAAGAGAAAGAACGACCAGTGATTACGGAAGTAGGTCTTTATTTTGAGTACAAACTCTATCGTGCAAACCGCACCACAAAGATCAATGCAGAGCACTTCGAGGCTTTTAAATCTTTCAATTATCCACCTTTGGCACAGAGCGGCATGCATTTGGTGGTCAACAATGAAGTTTTAATCCGACCGAGTAGAAACAAAAAATTCAAAGTTCATAAAGAACTCGAGACGAGAATTTTGTTAGTGAAGATGTTTCCAGGAATGGATGCGCGAACGGTAACTTATTTGTTAGACTATCCAGGTCTAAAAGGATTAATACTCGAAACCTACGGCACCGGCAATGTCACAAACGAAAAGTGGTTTATAGACTGTGTTGCTTCGGTAATTCAAAGAGGCATTCCTGTAATCAACATTACCCAATGTCAAGGTGGGGGCGTAAATATGGGCATGTATGAAACCAGTACCGATTTAAAAAAATTAGGAGTAATAAGCGGCAAGGATTGTACTTCGGAGGCGGCGGTTACCAAATTAATGTATTTGCTCGGGCAGAAAGTATCGACCAGCAGTTTTAAAACTATTTTCGAGACGCCACTACGGGGCGAGATGCGATAAATAAACTTTGGCTAAAAGTTTCTTGCCAAGTATATTTTTTTGATATTTGGCGAACGAAAAAAAGAAAGTCGATTATCTCGAATAATACGGAGTTCTCTCCCCGCAACTTTTTTGTAAAGAGTGACTCAAATTTAAAAGTTTATAGAGAGGTGGCCGAGTGGCTGAAGGCACACGCTTGGAAAGCGTGCATACGGAAACGTATCGAGGGTTCGAATCCCTTCCTCTCTGCAAGAATTATCCTCTCGGCAGCGTTTTTAGGTAGGAAAAGGCTTCGAGTGGCACCAAGAGAATGTTTTTTATTCTCATTCAAAGCGAATGTCTGCTTTCATCCCAACGAGATGAGACAAGGCTCCTCTACATTGGTTTTTAGATGTAATAGTCAATGATAGAGGGATGTGTAAGCGATGCTTGACGTTGTGGAAGAACCGTTTGAGGCGGATTCTTTTCTCGGTTCACGTCGGAAACCTCATAATATTTGCGTCTCCGGTGGATTTTCTTTGTAATTTACGTAAATAATTTTATATCTTTAAACCCTTAACTAAAAACAAAATAAACTTAAATAAGTCGATAGCAATGAAACAACTATTTTCTATTATGACCGTTGCCGCAATGGTATTTGTAGGCACAATAAGTACGAGCGCTGCAACAGTGCAAACGATGTCAACTAATTCGCCCACATTTACTGAAATTACTACGGTTTCAATTATTCAAGGTGAAGAAGCAGCGACGGCATCTGACGAAAGCAAAAGTTTTCATCAAGAATTGAAAGAGCGATTTGTAGAAGGAGGTCCTGGATTTATGGGGATTGTTCTACTTTGTTTGATTCTTGGGTTGGCAATTGCTATTGAGAGAATCATATTCTTAAACCTTTCTTCTACTAACACAACGAAGTTGGCACAAAATGTTGAAGAAGCTTTAGCAAGTGGTGGCCTTGAAGCAGCAAAAGAAGTTTGTAGAAATACATCCGGACCTGTTGCATCTATTTACTACCAAGGCCTTGAGCGTGCCGATGAAAGCATCGATATGGCTGAAAAAGCTGTTGTTGCTTATGGCGGTGTGCAAATGGGTAAACTAGAGAAAAACGTCTCTTGGATTTCGCTATTTATCGCACTAGCGCCAATGCTTGGATTTATGGGTACGGTAATCGGTATGATTGTCGCATTCGATAGAATTCAGGCCGCAGGAGATATGAACCCGTCTTTAGTAGCTGGAGGTATTAAAGTAGCACTCTTAACAACCGTATTTGGTTTGATCGTAGCGATTATCCTTCAGATTTTCTACAACTATATTATCGCTAAGATAGATAGTATTGTAAATAGCATGGAAGACGCTTCGATTACATTGATCGATATGTTGTTCAAGTACAAGCAAAAAGGAACTATTAAATAAAACCCCAAGATGGCATTACATAAAATATTAAGAATAATAAGCATAATATTAGGTGCTATTGGCATTGTCTACCTAGCGATGGTTATTGGTAAAGGCGATGATGCAATTCGAGCATCAGGAGATTCATTAGTAGGAGGCTTCCTCTGGACAGCTTATATAACAGGTTTTATTACGTTATTTTTGGTCGTAATCTTTGTCATACGAGGATTGGTCACAGGAAATGTAAAGAGTACCGTTATCCCTATTGTAGCTTTCTTGGCCATTGTTCTTATTGCGTATTTGTTTGCAGACGGAACTCCAATGCAATTGCGCGAAGGAGATACCCTATCAGCCAGTGGCGCTAAATGGGTAGATACAGGACTGTTTGTTTTCTATATTACAGGAGCAATAGCCATTGTATCGATGGTAATAGGTAGTTTTAAAAAGGAAGGTAGATAACAACACTATGGCTAGAAGATCAACACCCGAAGTGAACGCAGGTTCTATGGCAGACATCGCATTCCTGCTGCTCATCTTTTTCTTGGTAACAACGACCATTGAAAAGGACAGCGGTATTGCGCGACAATTGCCACCTATAGAGGATATTATTGATCCTCCAAAAATTAGAGAGCGGAACCTCTTCATCGTTAACGTGAACAGAAACGACCAATTAATGGTGAATGATGAATTGATGCAGTTGAAGGATTTGCGTGAAAACGCAATCGATTTTCTTGACAACGGTGGTGCAAAAAGTGGTACTGCAGACTATTGCGATTATTGTCAAGGAGAACGAAGTCCAACCTCTTCAGACAACCCAGATAAAGCGGTGATCTCGGTACAAAATGACCGATTGACATCGTATAAGATGTATATCGCGGTTCAAAACGAACTTGTGGCAGCATATAACTATTTGAGAGACCGTGAATCTGAACGACTATTTGGATGGAAATATACCGAGATGAGTAGCGCTTTAGAGGAAGGAAACTATAGAGGAGATGTAGATGCCCTAAAAGAAAAATTGGTGCAAATTCAAAAAATGTATCCGATGAAACTTTCAGAGGCAGAACCAAAAAAATCAGGATCTTAAAACTAAAAAATGTCTAAGTTTAGAAAAAATACGAGCAAGGAATTGCCAGCGATTTCAACAGCATCGCTTCCAGATATTGTTTTTATGCTACTGTTTTTCTTTATGGTGGTTACCGTATTAAGAGATGATAACCTCTTAGTGCAAAACACGCTCCCTAAAGCAGATCAAGTAGAAAAGTTGAAGAAAGATCGATCCGTTTTTATTTATGCGGGAAGTCCGAGTTCAAACTATCAAGATAAGTATGGAAAAGAAGCAAAAATTCAAATCGGAGATAAATATGCTGATGTAGCAGATTTGAAATTTGCCCTTACAGAATCAAGACAAAGTCTACGCCCCGAATTGCAAGATAAAGTAATGGTGGCCTTGAAAGTAGACGAAGATACGAATACAGGCTTGGTAACAGATATAAAACAAGAATTGAGAGAACTCAACATGTTGAAAATTATCTATATCACAAGTCCTGGAAATGAATTGGATTATGATTTACGATAAGTAGCAATTACTATCCATGATAAAACGTCTTGTTCAAATTTTGGACAAGACGTTTTTTTATGCTTAAAAATGCAAATATCAACTATCTTTGAGATATGCAAATACGTCGCAAAATTCATTTCTTAGGGTTGCTGCTCATTCCGTTTTTAGGAATGGCTCAAAATCATATCCCTCCTCAATCCGATGCTGCCGTAGATTCCCTCTATCGTGAAGATCAAATTTATTTCGGGTTTACCTATAATCTATTGGTCAATACGCCAAAAGGTACGAGTTCTAGTGGTTTGTCTGGTGGTGTTCAAGGTGGGTTTGTGCGCGATATGCCTATTAATAAAAGAAGAAATATAGCTATTGCAGCGGGGTTAGGAATTGCCTACGATCAATTCGGCAGTAATTTCTTTGTCGGAAAAGAACAGTCGGGTGAAACTATCTTCCGTGTGATGGATGAACATGTGGATTTTGACCAAAATCGGTTTGGAATGGCTATGGTCGAAATCCCTATTGAATTCAGATGGCGGACATCAACACCCTCCGAATATCGATTTTGGCGCGTATACGCGGGGGCGCGATTAGGATATGCCTATTGGTATAAAACCACCTTTAAACAGCCTGGAAATAAAGTCTATCAAACAAACATTCCTGAATTTCAACCGTTTCGAATAACCGCAACCCTTGGATTTGGATACAGCACCTTTAACTTTTTTGCGGCATATAATCTGAATCCATTTTTTAAAGATGCAAAAACGGTCGACGGTCAAACAGTGGATTTTAGAGCCTTAAAGTTCGGATTGATGTTCTTCGTTCTATAGCCATACATTATACAGTATAAACTGCGGAAACGCCCCTATGAGGAAGCCAATGCCTAACTCGGGATAAGTGTGTGCTTTGGCATGTAGGCGCGACGAGGCAACCCACCCGTTGGCAAAAAGAAAAACACTTATAATCATCAATAGGTTTATTTTAAAATGAGCACTCAATCCTATGGTAAAAAAAAGAATGCCCGCCAAACCTGCTTGATGAAGGCTTACCTTGAGTTTGAAAAAAACCATAATAAGCGCGGTCAAAGCAGTAAAGAGAATGCCCACAAAAAAATAGTACACTTCTGGGTTGTTGTAAGGGCTAAAGACCACTTTTATAATTAACAACAAAAGAATGCATTGAATCATCAACGGGTATTTTCGTTCCTGAACATTCCGAAGGTAAATCGACTCAACGTGACCGAGCGATTTCAATAAAAAGTAAATCACGAGCGGAATGGCAATAGTAACGATGCTGATGGCTAAGAGCTGTGAGGTGATTAACTCTGGTTCGATAAATCTCGGAGTGAGATTAAAATAGATGATGCTTCCCATTAAAGGCATCAATAAGGGATGAAAGAGGATGGAACCTAACCTGAGAAATACATTCATCAAATTTCTTTTCGAAGTCGAGCTACTGGGATGTCGAGTTGTTCGCGGTATTTGGCAATAGTCCTACGTGCAATGGGATAGCCTTTTTCTAATAAAACCTTAGCCAATTTCTCGTCGGTTAACGGTTTCTTTTTGTCTTCTTCTGCGACGGTGTTCTCAAGAATTTTTTTGATTTCCCACGTCGAAACCTCTTCGCCCTGCTCATTGAGCATCGATTCGCTGAAAAATTCTTTGATTAGTTTCGTGCCATAAGGGGTGTCGACATATTTGCTGCTGGCAACGCGCGATACAGTCGAAATATCCATGTCGATTTTATCGGCGATGTCTTTTAAAATCATCGGCTTGAGCTTGCGTTCATCTCCAGTTAAAAAATATTCTTTTTGCAAATTCATTATCGTGCTCATGGTGACATATAGCGTCTGTTGGCGCTGTTTAATCGCATCGATAAACCATTTCGCAGCATCTAGCTTCTGCTTGATAAAAAGTATGGCTTCTTTTTGTTCCTTACTTCGGTCCTTGGCATCTCTATAGCCTTTCAGCATATTGGTGTAATTCTGGGAAACGTGAAGTTCGGGTGCATTTCGGCCGTTTAGCGTAAGCTCCAATTCGCCATCTACAATCCGAATGGTGAAGTCTGGAACGACGTGTTCTACAATCCGGTTGTTTCCGGAATAACTTCCTCCTGGTTTAGGGTTTAAACCTTCTATTTCTTGATTTGCTTCGCGGAGCTCATCTTCGGATATGCCGTGTTTCTTAAGCAGTTTCGTGTAATGTTTCTTGCTGAATTCTTCGAAAGAGTCTGCTATTATATTCGTTGCAAGTGCTACGGAAGGTGTTTGCTCTCTTCGCTTCAACTGAATTAGAAGACATTCTTGAAGGTCGCGAGCCCCGACGCCTGCAGGATCCAGTTGCTGGACAATTTTCAGCATCTTTTCAACGCTCTCGCTATCAGTGTACAGGTTTTGAGTAAACGCTAAATCGTCGACAATATCTTCGATGTCGCGACGTATATACCCACTGCCATCGACACTTCCCACAAGAAATCGTGCAATCTTTTTATCATCGTCGCTGAGGCGATAGGTATTTAATTGCTGCAGTAGATGTTGGTTGAATGAAGTGCCAGACGCATAAGGCATCTGCCGGTCTTCGTCATCTGCGCTATAGTTATTAGACGATAACCTATAGCTCGGAATTTCATCGTCGCTCAGATATTCGTCTACATTAATGTCGGTTTCTATTACTTCTCCTCCGTCGTCGTATTCGTCTTGTGGAGTGTCTATATCAAACTCGTCTTTAAATTCGTCTTCTTTCCCCCTTTCCAATGCCGGGTTTATTTCCAACTCTTGGGCAATTCGCTGCTCGAATGCTTGCGTTGGAAGCTGGATCATCTTCATCAACTGGATTTGTTGTGGCGATAATCGCTGGGAAAGTTTGAGATTTAATTGTTGTTTTAACATGAGTTCATCTATACGTCATAAAGTTAAAAAAAACTAGCCACTAAACGAATCTGAAGCAGCTAGTTTTAAATTTATTATTTCGGTCGTATTACCTAAGTGATACGCTTTGGCGCAACCGGCTTTAACAAAATTACGACACGATGGTTGACGCGTTGTATCTTGTTAAAATTCGGCGCTTCCAGGAGTGCGCGGATACGGAATCACATCGCGGATATTGCTCATTCCTGTAGTAAATTGCACTAAACGCTCAAATCCGAGACCGAAACCACTGTGAACAGCTGTTCCGAATTTACGGAGTTCTAAATACCAATATAGCTCTTTTTCGTCAATTCCCATGGCTTTCATCTTGTCTAAAAGTACGTCGTAACGCTCTTCACGCTGAGAACCACCAACAATTTCACCAATACCAGGAAAAAGTACGTCCATGGCGCGTACGGTTTTGCCGTCTTCATTCAAACGCATATAGAAGGCTTTTATCTTCGCAGGATAGTCAAAAACAATGACGGGCTTCTTAAAGTGTTTTTCTACCAGATATCGTTCGTGTTCACTTTGAAGGTCTACACCCCATTCATCGACAGGATATTTGAATTTCTTCTTCTGATTCCGCTTCGAATTTCTAAGAATATCGACAGCTTCGGTATAACTAACACGTTTGAAATTGTTTTCCACTATAAACTGCAGGCGTTCACGAAGTTTCATATCACTTCGCTCTGCCTGTGGCTTGCTTTTTTCCGCATCCAATTGTCTCTTTTCAAGAAACTCTAAGTCGTCTGCGCCATGTTCCAAAACATAACCGATGACGTATTTAATAAAGTCTTCAGCCAGATCCATATTGGCGTCGAGGTCGTAGAAGGCAACCTCAGGTTCAATCATCCAGAACTCTGCCAAATGACGGCTTGTATTTGAGTTTTCTGCCCTAAAAGTAGGACCGAAAGTATATACTTTTCCAAGGCCCATAGCGTATGTCTCGGCTTCGAGCTGTCCGCTCACCGTCAGACTGGTTTCCCTACCAAAGAAATCTTCTTTGTAGTTTACATCGCCATCCTCATTTAAAGGAATGTTCTTTGGGTCAAGGGTAGTAACGTTAAACATTTCTCCTGCTCCTTCAGCATCACTCACGGTGATAATCGGCGAATGCATATAGAAAAAACCGTTTTTATTGAAATACTCATGTACGGCAAAGGCAAGTTTAGACCGTGTACGCATAACGGCGCCAAATGTATTGGTGCGAATGCGCAGATGGGCTTGTTCTCTTAACTTTTCTAAGGTGTGCCTTTTGGGTGATAAAATGGTTTGCTTCACATCTTCCGGATTAGCTTCGCCTAAGACGATTAGTTCCGAAACCAGCACCTCCACGCTTTGGCCTCTTCCTTGGCTTGTCACCAATTCGCCGACCACTTCAATGGCAGCGCCTACGGAAACTTTTTTAAGCAGACTTTCTTCAAAATTTTCAAAATCCACAACACATTGAAGTGTTTTGATTGTGGATCCATCGTTTAAAGCGATAAATCTATTGCTTCGAAAGGAGCGAACCCAACCACGAACTTTTACGCGTTGGTGGATCGGTTCATCTTTTAATAGCTCGACTATGGTTTTGTTTAACATGAGTTTTGTTTTGTAGGGCAAAGATACTTGGAAAAAAAATCGTAAAAAAATGAAAGTTTATCATTTAAGATTTACGGTTTCACCTCTTTTATTTGATTATTAATTAGATTGAATCTCGTTTTTATGAAAAAACAAAGCGGCAAAAAGCCGCTTTATGAATACGTGTAACCAAAGAGATTATACAGTCATAATTTCCTCTTCTTTGGCGCTGGCAATTTTATCAATCTCTTCGATATGTTGGTCGGTTAGTTTCTGAACTTCGTCTTCAAGACCTTTTTTGTGGTCGTCAGAGATATCCAACTCTTTAATTTCGTTGTTGGCACTTCTTCGGTCGTTCCTAACACCAACTTTAGCGTCTTCAGCAACAGCTTTCACTTGTTTTGCCAAATCTTTTCTGCGCTCTTCCGTGAGTGGTGGCACATTGATAATAACGCTTTCACCATTGTTCTGCGGATTGAAGCCCAAATTGGCCATGTGAATGCCGCGTTCAATTTCTGGAATTAAGGATTTTTCCCAAGGTTGGATGCTAATGGTCATGCCGTCGGGCGTGTTGACGTTTGCAACCTGGGTCAAAGGTGTTGGGTTGCCGTAATACTCAACCATAACACTTGAAACCATAGAAGGTGTCGCCTTACCCGCTCGAATGTTTCCGAGTTGTTTTTTAAGATGGGTTATGGCGCCGTCCATAGATTCCTTTGCGCTGTCTAGAATAAATTTAATCTCTTCTTCCATTGTCAATGAATTATAAAGTGGAATATTTTATATTATAAGTTTACGATGGTTCCAATCTTTTCGCCCGAGACGACTTTCAGGAGGTTTCCTTTGGTGTTCATATCGAAAACAATAATCGGCAATTCGTTTTCATGACTCAGGGTAAAGGCTGTGGTATCCATCACTTTTAAACCTTTTTGCAACACATCTTCAAAGCTAATAAAATCAAACTTGGTAGCCAACTTATCTTTTTCGGGATCGCTGGTGTAAATACCATCTACTCGAGTTCCTTTTAATATCACGTCGGCATTGATTTCTATAGCGCGTAAAACCGCTGCAGAATCAGTAGTAAAATAAGGATTTCCTGTGCCACCACCAAAAATTACGACACGGCCTTTTTCAAGATGTCGAATGGCTTTTCTGCGGATAAAAGGTTCGGCTACTTCATTGATGTTGATGGCGCTTTGCAATCGCGTTTGTACATTCTCGTTTTCAAGCGCACTCTGCAGGGCCAAACCATTGATTATTGTTGCGAGCATGCCCATGTGGTCGCCTTGCACCCGATCCATTCCTTCACTGGCGCCCTTTAAACCTCTAAAAATATTGCCGCCACCAATTACAATGGCAACTTCAATATCCCGATCTGTTAGTTGTTTGATTTCTTGAGCGTATTCTTTCAATCGATCTGGGTCTATTCCGTATTGACCTTTGCCCATTAAAGCTTCACCAGATAATTTTAAAAGTATTCGTTTGTATTGCATAGCCTAAATTTGGTGTGCAAAAGTAAAGAATTTTTTAATGAACTTGGTTAAGGTTGCAAAACTAATGTGCAATAGCGCCAAATTTGACTTTGCAACTGGGTCTTGAACCCATATTCAGTGTGTTTTTAATTTGTATCTTTATGATTGATAGCATTTTAAATGTAATGTGAAGTGATGGTAATTAAGGCAAAATAGTTGCCGATTTTATAACGTAAGAAACAACCTAAAACCAAGAATATGAAACCGCATGATAAAC
>Ga0209075_1000264_pt1 | contig 49766 bp, 43 predicted proteins | sample Stecom2011_FD_187523 | JGI IMG/M metagenome (GOLD analysis project Ga0209075, IMG submission 187523) | Agricultural soil microbial communities from Utah to study Nitrogen management - Steer compost 2011 (SPAdes) (version 2) | ecosystem: Environmental > Terrestrial > Soil > Agricultural land...
AAGTAAAAATTTGAGATGGTAATTCCTGTGATAATCAGAGGTTTTTATCAAGAATTGCTCCTTGCTAAGATAGAGAATTAATCTGAGAAGAATAAGTTAAAACTGTGATTGTTGATAAAAATAAAAGGCTCAAAGAATTTCTTTGAGCCTTTTAGGGAATGAAGAAGGGATTTTGACTAATTAACTTCTTTAATGATGTATACATAAACAGGGAAGTGGTCACTAAATCCTACTTCGTTGTTGGCGTTTCTAAGCGGATAACCTTTGTATTGTCCCGTTTGTTGAACCATATAAGGTTTTTGGTAAATTCCGGCCTTCCAGTATTTGTAAGTAGAGTAATCTTTGTCGTTAGTGTCTAAGAAGTTTCCGGTCATGATAATTTGGTCAAACAAATCCCATGCATCGCGATAGGCCAAAGTTCCTAACCCTTTTTTAGACATTTCTTCAAACGGATTGAATACTCCCGTTGGTTTTGTGTTTTCTTTTTTGCGCTCTGCTCCTAAAGCTACTTTCACACTTTTGTTATAAGGGCCATCATTTAAGTCTCCCATGGTCATTACTTTTGCTTTAGGATTAATAGCTAATAGAGAATCAATAATTTTTTTGTTTAAAGCTCCGGCAGCTTCTCTGTAAGGGCTACTTCTTTTTTCACCTCCTGAACGAGAAGGCCAGTGATTAACGATAAAGTGCATTTCTTCGCCATCCAAATAACCACTTACTAAAAGTTGGTCACGAGTATAAACTCTTTTTCCGGAATCATCATATATATATAAAGGAATGTTTGAAGCGCTGTTTACGATAAAATCTTTTTTTCTGTAAAGTAAAGCTACGTCAATACCTCTACGGTCTGGTGAATCAAAATGAACGATACCATAACCTAGGTTTACCAATTTAGGAGTTTTGATTAGGTCTTCTAAAACGCCTCTGTTTTCTACTTCGGATACCCCTAAAATTGTTGGAGGTTCTTTTTGTTGGTCACCCGTACCGATTTCGGCAATAACTCGACTAAGATTTTCTAATTTTTTCTTGTATTTTTTTGAAGTCCAAGAGTTTTTTCCTTCCGGAGTATATTCTAAATCGTTGATTTCTGGATTTCGAATAGTATCGAATAGATTTTCCAAGTTATAAAAAGCCACGGTATGCACCTTATATTTTTTTTGCTGAGCTTGAGCATTAAAGGCGATAACCAGTAATAAAATAGTGATTAAGTTCTTGATTTTCATTTGTTAAACTGAATTGTGAGATTGTTTTTTTGAAATTTTATGGATTAATTTTGTATAAACTGATTTACAAAATATAGTGCAAAAGTAAATAATATTCTGAAAAGACGTACCTTTGTCCCGGTTAAGAATTTGCACTTAATCAAAGGAATCAATTAATTTAATTTAATTTTATGAGAAAACTCGTTTATGGCATTTTATTTATGCTGCAAAGTTTTGCCGTTTTTGCTCAGCAACAAGCAACCATTACAGGTCAGGTAGTTGATGCTAAAACTCAACAGGCATTGCGCAATGTAGTAGTTACCTTGCAAAACACTACTCAGATGAAACTTACTGATTATGAAGGTAAATTTGTGATTGAGGGTGTAAATTCGGGAGAATATCTTCTTGAAATAAGAAGCAATGGGTATGCTACTCAATTTTATCCTTTGGAAGTGGCTGAAGGACAAATCCTTGACTTAGCTGTTATTCTTTTAGAAGAAGATATTACTTCGGAGCAACAGTTGAGTCTTATTACTCTTACAGAGAATGATTTAGGAGATGACAACAGTGGTTCTGAGACAACTTCAGGGTTGTTGCAAGCTTCTCGTGACGTTTTCGAACAAGTAGCTGCATTCAATTGGGGTCAAGCTCGTTTTAGAGTACGAGGTTTAGATAACGAGCATGGAACTGTTATGATTAATGGTATTACCATGAATAAGTTATATGACGGAAGACCACAATGGAGTAACTGGGGAGGATTAAACGATGCTACTCGTAACCAAGAATTCACCTCGGGTTCGAGACCTTCTAACTATACTTTTGGAGGGATTTTAGGAACGCAATATATCAATACAAGAGCTTCTTTCCATAGAGTTGGCACTAGAGTTTCTTTCTCAGGAACAAATACCAATTACAACTGGAGAGCCATGGCTACTCATGCTTCTGGTATGGATAAAAATGGTTGGGGTTACACTATATCAGCATCATACAGAATGGCTGATGAGGGTTACTTCGAAGGAACAGATTATGACGCAAAATCGCTTTTTGCTTCTGTTGAAAAAAGAATTAACGACAATCATAGCTTAAACTTAACAGCAATTTATGCACAAAACAGTAGAGGTAAAAACTCTCCAAATACAGAAGAGGTAAATGACCTCATGGGAACTCAATATAACTCTTATTGGGGATGGCAAGACGGGAAAAAGCGCAATTCTCGTGATAAAGACGTAGAAGAGCCAATCTTTATTTTAAGTCACTTCTGGAAAATAACAGATAATACGAGATTGAATACGAATGTGGCTTTCCAAACAGGACACATTGCTAACTCAAGACTTGACTACCAATTGGCTAACAATCCGGATCCGACATACTATAAAAATTTACCTAGTTACTATATCAATAATGGTCAACCGGAATTGGCAGAAGCTGCAGAAAACTTCTTCAGAAATAATAGCCAAATTAATTGGGAAGCGATGTATCAAGCAAACCAAAATACAGCAGACGGAAATAGCGCTTATGTGTTGTATGAAGATAGAGTGGACGACAACCAATTCTCTGCTAACATTTTGTTAGACTCTCGTTTGTCAGATAATATTATCTTTAACGGAGGGCTTATTTATAAAAACTTAACATCTCAAAGCTATCAGTTGTTGACAGACCTACTAGGAGGACAATACTTTAAAGATATTGATGCTTTCTATATAGGAGATGCTGCTCAAACAGACTTAAACAATCCTGATAGACAAGTGAGAGAAGGTGATAAATACGGCTATAACTATAAGTTATATGCAAACGTATATGATGCTTTCACTCAATTCAAATTCAATTACAGAAAATTTGACTTCTATTTAGCTCAAACTTTCACTCGTACAGAATACGAAAGAGAAGGATTATACAGAAATGGAATCTATGCTAATAACTCATACGGAAAAAGTGGTTCTAAAATATTTGAAAACTTCGGATTTAAAGGAGGTTTAACTTATAAAATTACCGGAAATCACATATTGGATTTCAACGGCGCTTATTTGACAAAAGCTCCAAATCTAAGAAATACCTTTTCTAATGCTCGTTTAAATAATAACTTCACTCCAAATTTAGAGAGTGAATCTATAATTAGTGCTGATGCAAGTTATATAATCAGAACTCCTAAAGTAAAAGGTAGATTGACAGGATTTATGTCTCAAGTGAACAACTCTACTGAGATCTCTTTCTATTATGCAGAAAGTATTGGTGACGGTACAGGAGATGAAGATGCTTTCGTAAGTGAAATCATGACTGATGTAAACAAAAGAAATTTAGGGCTTGAATTAGGGCTTGAATATCAAGTTACCCAAACTGTTAAAGTTACCGGAGCTGCATCTTATGGGCAATATATCTACTCAAACAATCCTCATTTATATGTAAATGACGATGAGATTGCTTCAAAAGGAGGAAATCCTCTAATCAATATGGGAAGAGCATATCTTAAAAATTACAGATTAGCAGGTATGCCTCAACAAGCGTACTCATTAGGTGTTGAGTATAGAGACCCTAAATACTGGTGGATTGGTGGTAACATAAACTACCTTGATGATAATTACCTTGATGTTTCGAACGTTCTTAGAACTAATAACTTTACAACAGATAATACAACGGGAGTGGCTTATCCTGGTGCTACAGAAGAATCTGTAAGAGATTTATTAAGACAAGAAAAGTTCAACAGTTTTATGTTGGTTAACCTAACAGGTGGTAAATCTTGGATTGTAAACAAAAAAACTAGAAGCACTTTAGGATTCTTTGCTTCTATAAATAACTTATTTGATGTAGAATACAAAACAGGAGGTTTTGAGCAATCAAGAAAAGCTGCATACCCTGATATGGTGGCTGATACTCAAAATGGTGTTCGTTCTTTTGGACCTAAGTATTTCTATGGATACGGAAGAACTTATTTCGTGAATTTATACATCAATTTCTAATAAGAACTCATTATGAAAAAAGTAATAAAATCTCTTTTAATACTATCTGTAGCTTTCACCTTAAATAGTTGTGTGAGCGAAGATGACACAGCATTGCCTTCTCTTAAAATACCTTTCTTTGAAGAAGGTTTTGAAAACGTAGAGCAAACAGGTGTAATTGATTTTGAAGGCTGGAGTAACGTTTCTCTCAATGGCGGTTCTAAATTGTGGGAAACTCGTTACTATTCTGCCGATGGTACTTATGCTCAACTTTCTGCTTTCGGAAGTGGAGAAACTAATATGGATACTTGGTTAATTACTCCGGCTGTAGATTTAGAGCAAACTACTTCTGAAGCTTTACGATTTGCTTATAAAGCAGCTTATTATAACGGACAAGCTTTATCTGTATGGGTCTCTACAGATTATGACGGAAGTAATACAGCAGAAGGAATTAATAATGCAAATTGGACTAATTTGAATGTTGACTTACCGGATTATGCAACTTCTGGTTATCCTTCAACTTTCTCACAATCTCCTATTCTAGACCTTTCTTCTTATTCAGGACAGATATACATCGCTTTTAGATATCAAGGAAGTTCTTCAGGAGTATCTACTACTTATCAAATTGATAACATTATAATCTTTGAAAACAAGTAAACATGAAAAAGATAAAATTAATTGCAGCCTCTGCCATATTAACATTGTTTGCAAGTTGTGCAAATGATGACGATTATGGTGTGCCGGATATTCAAGGTAATTGCCAAGATTTAGTAGCTACCACTGATGTGGCTACCTTGAGTAACACCGCTACTAATAATATTCAGCAATATACTAATAGTGATATTCTTGAAGCTTATGTAACTTCAAGTGATGAAGGAGGAAACTTCTATAAATCTATATCGTTTGTTTCGACAGACAATCAAGAAGGTTTTAGCATACCGATAGATGATTATAATTTATATACTAAATTCCCTCCGGGGCAAAAAGTGTATATCAAATTAGATAGTCTGTATTATCAGAATCGTACTACTCAAACCAGAGGACTTCAAATTGGAGCTAATTACGAAGGGAATGTAGGAAGACTTGCGCCGGTTGTTTATCGTGATGTTGTTATTGCTGCTTGTCAAGGAAGCGTACAAGAAGACGATCTGGTAAACAAAATCAGTATAAATCAAGCAAAAAATGACAACTACCTTAATAAGCTGATTGAATTTGAAGATGTTCAGTTTACAGATGCTTCATTAGGAAACACTTACTTCTCTGCAAGTATGAACCCTAGTTCAACTTGGACAGCTACAAATCACAATATTGAAGATATTAATGGGAATAAAATTATTGTGAGAATCAGTCAATACTCAACATTTGCTTATAAGCAAGTAGCTAGCGGAAGTGGAAAAATTAGAGGAGTATTAACCAAATATAATGGTGATTACCAATTTATGGTTCGTACAGAAGGAGATATCAAATTGACAAATCCTCGCCTTGGAGAAGATCCAGAAAATCCTGTAGACCCTGAATTACCGGAAGACCCTACAAACTTATTGTTTGCAGGAGCTGATTTCGAAAACTGGACAGAGTTTCTTTCTTCAATTAACAGCTTTGGTTTAAAAAGTTATGCTGTTCAAGGTGTAGGAGCAGGTGTTAATGGAAGTTCTTCATTACATCTAAACGGAACACCTACAGCTAATGATTATGTATTTACTATATTAGCTTCAGCTCAAGGGAATATTCCTACTAACCCTACAAAAATCACTTTTTGGGTAAAAGGGACTTCTAGTGCAAAATCATTGTCAATAAACGTATATCGTGCTACATCAGGCTATGATGTGTTTAATGTAGGGAATTTAGGAACTTCATCTGTTACTCTGACCAAAGCAAGTATTAACGCTAGTTCAGGAAACGGTTCAAATTCTTATACTGGAGCTATTGATACTGCAGGTCAGTGGGTAAAAGTAACATTAGATATTTCTGATGTGAATATAAACACAGGAACTTCAGGAGATTTATTTGCTCTTAAAGTGGGTAGCGCTTCTGCGTATGACTTACATATCGATAATATAGAGATACAATAATTCTTGTATTGCTAAACATCACAAAAAAGGTTCGGTTTTCAATCGAACCTTTTTTATTTTTGTATTTATGAAATCATACGATATTCTTATTGTTGGTGGAGGAGCTGCCGGTTTTTTTGCAGCGATTAACATAGCAGAAAACAATCCAAAACTAAAGATTGCCATCCTCGAAAGAGGTAAAGAAGTTCTTTCTAAGGTTCGCATTTCAGGAGGAGGAAGATGTAATGTCACTCACCATTGTTTTGATGTAGCTCAACTTGTAAAATTTTACCCGAGAGGTGAAAAAGAACTCCGAGGCCCATTTTCGGTTTTTTCTCCGAAAGATACCATTGCTTGGTTTCAAAAACATAAAGTAAAACTCAAAACAGAAGAAGATAATCGTATGTTTCCTGTTACGGATTCTTCACAAACGATTATTGATTGTTTTCTAGAAGCAACCCAGAAACTGAAAATAGACATTCTTACTTCTCAAAGTGTTCAATCTGTTTTTAAAGCTGACGAGTTCTGGAAGGTAGAAACACAAACTGAAAAATATATTTGTCAGCATCTGATTTTCACAACAGGGAGTAACCCAAAAATATGGGAATTACTATCAGGGTTAGGCCACAAGATTATAACTCCGGTTCCGTCGTTGTTTACGTTTAATATCAAAGATAATCGAATCAAAGATCTGATGGGGCTTTCAACATTCGCTACGGTGAAAATTAGTCAATCTAAACTTCAAGAATCGGGTCCTGTGCTCATTACGCATTGGGGTTTGAGCGGTCCGGCTGTCCTAAAGCTTTCGGCTTGGGGAGCTAGAGAACTTTTCGACAAAAACTATCAATTTCAGATTTCAGTAAATTGGTTAGATGATCTTTCTTTTGAGCAAAGTATAGAAGAACTCAGAAAAGTAAAAACATCTGAGCCGAAAAAACTTGTTCGAAATAGAAAAGCCTTTGACATTCCAACCCGATTGTGGGAGAGTTTGCTAACAGTTTCAGAAATTCCTGACGATTTAAAATGGGCAGATATCAGCAAAAAACAGTTGAATAACTTAGCTAATCAACTCACCAATTGTCAATTCCAAGTTAACGGAAAAAGTACTTTTAAAGAAGAATTCGTCACAGCAGGAGGAATTGACCTTAAGGAAGTCAACTTTAAAACAATGGAGAGTAAACTTCACAAAAATCTTTATTTTGCAGGAGAAATTCTCAATATAGATGCTATTACAGGAGGTTTCAACTTCCAAAATGCATGGGCAGGAGGTTATATCGTGGCTCAGAACTTTGCTAATATTTGATTTTTCTCAACACCCGCATCACTTCTTTAAAAGTGGTATAAGCTGTCGGGGCATTGGCTTTGAGATAAGCTTTAGTACTTACTAAGTGGTCTATAGCTTCTTCGAATCCGTTGAGGTAACAAATGAGTAGAGTAGGAGGTAAATTTTCTAAATCTGCCACTTCTCTAGGGCTTAACGACTGACCCTTTTCTGTCTTTTTGATGAGGTTTAGACAACTGTTATATATATGGAAAAGTAGCCTTTTGTTGTATTGCGGTGGCTCAAAAAGCATTTCTGTATTCATTTTGTAATATCCGTTGTCATAAAATTCGATGGTTAACTTTTCTAACGGATAATAACTGGTTTTGTCATTCAACCCTAATGGAATGTATTCTATAATTGTAAAAAAATCGTTGTCGAAGCTTATTTGAACCTCATCAAGAGTAGAATAAAACAATTTAATTTGTTCGTTGATGAGTTCGATATCTACTCGAGACCAAAGCGTTTTATCACGCAATTTTTTCTCGATTCCTGCCCAACAAATCACAAAAACTTCCTTGAACACTTTATATTCGGTTCTGATGTTTTTGTGTCGGTTAGTGACAAAATCCATCACAGCGTCTAGAGTGTGTTCAATACTGTTTCGAGAGTTTTTTTCGATATCACTAACGATTTGAGCGTTTTGGTAATTCACTTCGAACTCGTTATTTTCCAAAGGAACTGAATTGCTCCCAATTCGTATGAAAACACTTCCTGCGGGAATGTTTCCTAAGGTCTTTTTAAACGAAGTGATTTTCGGATTGGCTTGAATCGTAACTAGTCCAATAACTTTATCTTTTGGCAATTTCGGAAACGGAATGTTTTCATACGAAATCATAGGAGGGTTTTCCAGAACGGCATTCACTAAGTTTTGAATACGGCTGTCGTCAAAGAAGTCATCGCCAACGATCTCATTATCGTCTTCCACTCCTACTACAATAAAAGAATTGTTTTCCGGATTGGAGTTTGATAGAGCACAAATGTGCTTCAGGAATTTAGCTTTTCCTTCTTTGGTATGTAGATTAAGTTGACGTTTTCTGTCGAAAAAACTATTCTCGTCATTATAGGCCAAAAGGTTTTTTATCAGAAGACGTTTATTAATCATTTTTTTTCTTTAGGCTTTAAGTTCTAATCTATATGCTTTAGACAAATGTTGCCCCGTATATTACAGCTAATAGAAAAACTACCAACATAATTATGAATACAATGCCTATAAAGTATAATACTTTTGTAGCTCCTGCATCTTGGTAACTATCATTATATTTCTCTTTTAGAACGGCTCGGATTTTTCTTTATTCCTGTATTTAATCCATAAATAAGTCCAACCAATAAAAGAATATAGTAGCCCTCCAATTAAATCTTCCATAATTCTTTTGTGTTTTGCAAAAGCTTATAGTTTACAACCTAAAGCCTATTGCTTTAAGGTACTCTGTGCCCCATACTTTCTACCCAAATAGCAAACCAATCCTCTTTGTTTAATTCAAGTTGAACGGCTTTTGGGAGGTTCTGAATACGAGCAACGTTTACTGTTCCTGCAATTGGAACAATTTTAGCCGGATGTTTCATAATCCAAGCCAGCAGAAGAGTATCTGAGCCCACTCCGTATTTGTTTACTAGGTTAGCTAAAAGCTCTTTCAATCTTCTGGTTTGCGGAGTGTTTTCTCTAAAAACACTTCCTAACGGATTCCAAGCCATAGGTTTGATGTTGTGGATTTGCATATAATCCAAACTTCCATCAATCATCGCCTCATAATGAGTCGCCGAGAACTGAATTTGATTATAGTTCACTTCAATTTTGCTTCGAATGAGGTCTGTTTGTGAGTTCGTAAAGTTAGACACTCCAAAGTCTTTAATTTTTCCATCAGCTTTGAGTTTTATAACGGCTTCGGCAATTTCGTCAGCCACCATCAACGGACTTGGTCTGTGAAGCAGCAGTATATCCAAATAATCCGTTTGAAGATTCTTCAACGAATTTTCTACAGACCAAATAATGTAGTCTTTGTCATACTGATAATGCTTGATTTTGTTGTTTCTGCTTTCAGAAACATATTGAATACCACATTTAGAAATGAGTTGGATTTCTTCTCTTTTTACTTTACTTTGTTTAAATCCTTTTCCAAAATCGGCTTCTGTAGTGTAACCTCCATAAATATCGGCTAAATCGAAGGTTGTAACACCATTTTCTATAAAAACTTGAATCAAATTTGATATTTGATTTGTATTGAGGTTTTTATCCCATAAACCCCAGTTCATCGTTCCTGCAATTACAGGTGAAAGTTTAGTTGCCATTATTGATAAATATTTTAGTCCTTAAAATTATAAAAAAATAGTTTTAAATAGCTCTTAAACTAAAAGTTTTGCGGAAATTTTTAACTATGTATTAACACGTATAGTCTTACAAAATTTACAATATTGCATACAGATTAAAAATCAGTTTATAGGCTAAAGGTTTTTCTAATTGATTAAAAATACTATTAGTTTTGTGTCTTTGCCATTATACCTAAGCTATAATAAACTTATTAAATAACTATCAGAAATAAAAACGATATGGAAGAGAACACAGCTACTTTAGACATTCGTGCGATTAACGAGAAAATAGAAAGGGAAAGTGCCTTTATTGATTTGCTGATGATGGAGATGAATAAAGTAATCGTAGGTCAAAAGTACATGGTTGACAGGTTGCTTATAGGTCTTTTGGGTCAAGGTCACATCTTGCTCGAAGGAGTACCGGGTTTGGCAAAAACATTAGCAATCAATACACTCTCACAGGCGGTTCAAGGAAGTTTTAGTAGAATTCAGTTTACTCCTGATTTGCTTCCGGCTGATGTGGTTGGAACTATGATTTACAATATCAAAGACAATCAATTCTCAATCAAGAAAGGACCTATCTTTGCTAACTTCGTTTTGGCTGATGAGATTAACCGTGCTCCTGCTAAAGTGCAATCTGCTCTTTTGGAGGCGATGCAAGAAAAACAAGTAACCATTGGTGAAGAAACCTTTAAGCTTGACAGACCTTTCTTAGTATTGGCCACACAAAACCCTGTGGAACAAGAGGGTACTTATCCGCTTCCTGAAGCACAAATGGACCGTTTTATGCTGAAAACCGTTATCGATTATCCGAAAATGGAAGACGAGAGATTGGTAATCAGACAAAATTTGAAAGGAACTTACGAAAAAGTGAATCCGGTTGTAACTACAGACCAAATTCTTCGTGCTCAACAAGCGGTTCGGGAGGTGTATATGGACGAAAAAATCGAAAAATACATACTTGATATTATCTTCGCAACGCGTTACCCTGAAAAGTATAAATTAGAAAGTTTAAAACCACTTATCAGCTTCGGAGCTTCTCCAAGGGGAAGTATCAATCTAGCTTTGGCTTCTAAATGTTATGCTTTTATCAAACGTAGAGGTTATGTGGTTCCTGAAGACGTAAGAGCTGTTGTTCACGATGTGCTTCGTCATAGAATCGGAATTACGTATGAAGCAGAGGCTGAAAACATGACTTCTGTAGATATCATCAACAAAATCGTAAACGAGATTGAAGTCCCTTAATTGGTTGACAGTTAATAGTCAACAGTTATCAGTTCGTGCTTTTTAAAGCCTGTCAACTGTTTGCTGTTTACTGAAAACTTAACATTATGGATACAAAGGAATTACTCAAGAAAGTACGTAAAATCGAGATTAAAACCCGAAGGTTAAGTAATCATCTGTTTTCAGGTGAATACAACACGACCTTTAAGGGTAAGGGTATGACTTTTAGTGAGGTTCGAAGGTATCAGTTTGGTGATGATGTAAGAGCGATTGATTGGAACGTAACAGCACGATATAACGAACCTTATATCAAGGTTTTTGAGGAAGAAAGAGAGCTGACGATGATGCTCTTGATCGATGTGAGTGGCTCCGGAGGCTTCGGTACGAACTTACAATTCAAAAAAGATACCGCCACAGAAATTGCTGCTACATTGGCATTTTCAGCAACTCAAAACAATGATAAAATCGGGCTCATTTTATTTTCAGACCAAATCGAGCTTTATATCCCACCCAAAAAAGGAAAATCACACGTTTTACGAATCATCAGAGAACTTATTGAATTTAAACCGAAAAGCAATAGAACCAGCGTATCGGAAGCTTTCAAATTCCTGTCTGGAATTCAGAAAAAGAGAGCAATCGTGTTTATGATTTCTGATTTTATGGCAGATGATTATGAGCATACGCTAAAAATCGCAGCCAAAAAACACGACGTAACCGGAATACGTGTTTATGATGAAAAAGAACATCAGCTTCCAAATATTGGGTTAGTGAATATGCTCGATGCAGAAACCGGAGAACAAAGGCTGATTAACACGAGCTCTAAGAAAGTAAGAACTGAATACGAAAAATATTATCACGATAAAGTAAAATACTTTCAAGAAGTGTTCATTAAATGTGGAGCTGGGATAATGAGTACTCGTTTAGACGAGGATTATGCGAAAAAGTTATTAGGGTATTTTAGAGCAAGATAGGAATCATCAAACAGAAAATGAGAAATCTACTTTACATACTTTTTTTTATGTCGTTAGGACTCGGGTGTTTTGCTCAACAAAAGCAGATAGAAACAACAACCGATTCGACCAAAATCCGTATTGGGTCACAATTTCATTTGATTTTAAAGACGAAAGTAGATACTGCTTCATCTGTGATTTTTCCGAAAGAACAGATGTTTGGAGCACTTGAGGTTCTTGAAGATTATCCTACTGATACTATTATCGATAACAAAAACAGAACAAAATTTGAGCTAATAAAAAAGTACGGACTCACTCAGTTCGATTCCGGAAGGTATGTGATTCCGCAGCTTAAAGTGCTCATAAACAATAAACCTTTTTTGACCGATTCACTGTTTATTGAAGTAACCAATGTTCAGGTTGATACGTTAAAACAACCATTGTATGATATTAAAGATGTTATTGTAGACAATCAATCATCCTCAATGAAATGGTGGATGTGGTTGTTGATTAGTTTAGCTCTTATCGGGGGGGGAGTTTGGGCATTCATACAATGGAAGAAAAAACAAACGAAAACCTCTAAAGAACCTGAAGTAGTTTATACACCTATCGAAAAAGCTACTATAGGGCTTAAAAAACTCGAAGAAAAACAACTTATCGAGAAAGGAGCTATCAAAGATTATTATTCTGAACTTACGGATATTGCCAGAACTTATCTTGAAGAGGCCGTTAAAATTCCGGCGATGGAAAACACTACGGCCGAACTTATCGAGAATCTTAAACTTACGGCCATAAAACGAAATTTGGCTTTTTCTGACGAGATGATCTCTTCGCTTGAAAAAGTGCTCAAACAGGCAGATTTGGTGAAATTCGCTAAATCGAAACCTCTTGATTTTGAGATTGTTGAAGACCGAAATTCGGTAGAAAAAACCCTCCGAACCATGCACGGAATCATTCCTCTGAAAACTCCGGAAGAAGAGGAAGCAGAGCGAAATGAAGAACTTCGCTTGGAGTTAGAGAGAAAAAGAAGAAAGAAAAAAATGATTTCCAATATTTCGTTTGCAACTGGGATAGTGATTGTCATCGGTTTGGCGTATTGGGTAGCTACAAGTGGAATTTCAACGATAAAAAATAAGTTTTTTGGAAGCCCTACCACAGAGTTTCTAACTTCGGAATGGATTACGTCTGAATACGGGAACCCACCTGTGAAAATTGAAACGCCAAAGGTGCTAAAACGAATGCAATCGTCTGAATTTATCCCGGATGAAATGAAAGCGTTGTTCAAAGAACTGACTATGTTTGGCGAAGGATCTATGTTTGGGGATTACTACATTATGGTTTCTACGATGAAGTTCCAAGAACAAGCACAGCAACAAGCTTCTCAGATAGATTTGAACTTGGTTTTAGATGGAAATTATGGTTTATGGGAAAAACAAGGAGCCAAAAATATCTTGATGCAAAAAGAGCAGTATCAAACTGTGGGGGGAATTGAAGGAATGAAGGCTTATGGTGCATTAGATTTTCTGAATCCGATAACTAAAAGTAGTACTAAGGTGTATTATGAAATGCTCGTTTTCAAACAAGCACAAGGAATTCAGCAAGTCATAGTGATTATCAAAGAATCAGACCCAAACAAAAAGGAAATCATAGATCGAATCATTAATTCTGTAGAATTAGGACAAGCGAGGTAAGAATATGGAAAACGTAACATTTTTAAATCCTGAATTCTTTTGGCTTTTTGCCTTGTTTCCTGTGTTGATTGTGTGGCACATTCTAACCCGAAAAAAACACACAGCGACACTCAAAATGAGCTCGCTTAAAGGGTTCGATGCTACAGAATCATGGTTAGGAAAACTTAAGCCACTTTTGTTTGTGTTGCGTTTAGGAGCGTTAACTATGATTATTTTCGGGCTGGCACGACCTCAAACCGTAGATATATCGAGCAGAACTAAAAGTTCTTTTGGAATTGATATCGTGATTGCCGTCGATGTTTCGGGTAGTATGCTGGCTAAAGATTTAAAACCAAATCGCCTAGAAGCTCTGAAAAGAGTAGCTTCTGAATTTGTCAAAGAAAGACCAACAGATCGTATCGGGCTTGTAGTGTATGCCGCCGAGAGTTATACGAAAACTCCGGTTACTAGTGATAAAAATATCATTCTGAATGCTATTAGGGACGTAAAATATGACAATATTTTACAAGATGGAACTGCAATCGGAATGGGATTGGCCACCGCCGTAAACCGACTTAAAGAAAGCAAAGCTAAAAGTAAAGTCATTATTTTGATGACTGATGGTGAAAATAATGCAGGCTTCTTAGAACCTCGTACGGCAGCTGAAATTGCTAAAGAATACGGCATTAAAGTATATACTATCGGGATTGGAACCAACGGAATGGCAGAAATGCCTTATGCTTATGCTCCGAACGGAGGTTTTATTTATCGAATGATGGAAGTGAGAATCGATGAAAAGTTGATGAGAGATATTGCTAACACCACCGGGGGTAAGTATTTCCGAGCGACGAGCAACTCAAAACTCACTGAAATTTATGATGAAATCAACAAACTCGAAAAGACAGATGTAGAGGAGTTGAAGTTCTATAATTATGACGAAAAATATAGAAATTTTATACTTTTAGCGGGTGTTTTACTATTGTTAGAGTTTCTGCTCAAAAAGACATTGTTTAGAGGTTTTATATAAGAATTAAGTGCCACTTGAAACTTAAAACCTAAAACAAAATTTTAAAATGAATATAGAAGAAATAAAATATTTGAATCTACTTTTTATCCTACCGGCTTTGGTAGTAATATTTTTTGTCTATCAATTTTGGAAGATAAGAAAGCAAAAGAGATTTGCTCAAGCTAGATTACTCAATCAATTAAGTCCTGAAAAATCGACTTTTAAACCGATTTTGAAACTGGCTATGTTGCTAATGGCATTGGTGGCTTTGATTTTAGCTTTGGCGAATCCGAGAATTGGAACCAAAGTAGAAACTATCAAAAGAGAAGGAATCGATATTGTTTTTGCTATTGACGTCTCAAAAAGTATGTTAGCTGAAGATGTAGCGCCTAACAGACTTGAGAAATCAAAACAAATTGTTTCTCAAATCATCAATACGCTGGGAGCCGACAGAGTCGGAATCATAGCTTATGCGGGAACGGCTTTCCCGACTTTACCTATCACCACAGATTACAGTGCTGCTAAAATGTTTTTGCAGCAAATGAATACCGATATGCTTTCGTCAAAAGGAACAGCTATTAGCGAAGCGATTTACATGGCTACTAACTTTTTTGACGATGCAGAAACCAACAAGCTTTTAGTGCTTATTTCGGATGGAGAAGATCACGAAATGGGCATTGCTGAAGCTTTACAAGAAGCCAAAGACAAGAAGATAAAAATCCTTACTGTTGGAGTAGGAACAGAAAAAGGAAGCACAATTCCGGTGAAAATTGGAGGGCAAACACAAGCTTATTTAAGAGACTTGAATAACGAAGTTGTAATTACTCGAATGAATGACAAAGTACTCAAAGAGATTGCAGCGGAGACTAAGGGGAAATATGTTTTAGGAAACAACTCCAAACAAGCAACAGATGCTTTCAAGTCGTTGTTGAATACTATCGAAAAAACTCAATTTGAAGCTCAAGAAGTAGCCGAATACGATTCGAAATTCCAATGGTTTTTGGCAGTAGCCTTTTTCTTGTTGGTTTTAGATATGTTCTTTTTCGAAAGAAAAACAGCATGGATTAGAAAACTCAATTTATTTAACGAAAAGAAATAAAGATATGTACGGCAGAAATTTTCTTATCATATTGTTTATGTTGTTTTCGTTGAATGTATTCAGTCAGAAAAAAACAACCTATCTCAAAGACGGGAACAAAGATTTCGCTAAGAAGAATTATGTAGATGCCGAGGCGAATTTCCGTGCTGAGCAATCAAAAGCTGAGAATAAAACTGTGGCTAGTTATAATCTTGGGAACTCGATTTATAGACAAAATTCGTATGCGGAATCAAAATATGCGTATCAAAAAGCTTTAGAAAAAGCTACAAGCAAAGCCGAAAAACATAAAATCTATCACAACCTCGGCAATGTGTTGATGAAAGAAAAAAACTATCAAGGAGCCGTTGAGGCCTACAAAAATGCCTTGAGAAACAATCCGTATGATGAAGAGTCAAGGTATAATTTTGCGGTTGCCAAAGATATGTTGGACAAAAATCCGCCTCCTCCTGATGAAAATCAAAATCAAGATAACCAAGAGAATCAGGATAATAAACAAGACAACCAGAACAAACAGGATCAGAAAAACGACAATCAAGATCAAAAAGATAACCAAGAGAATCAGGATAAAGGAGATAATCAAGAAAACAAAGACAATCAGGACAAAGGAAATAACCAAGATAAAAAAGATCAACAAGGTCAAGGTAATCAAGATCAAAAACCTCAAGATGGTCAAAGTGGAATGTCTAAGCAACGATTAGAAAACCTACTTGATGCTGTAGAAAATCAAGAAAAAGGTATTCAGAAAAGAGTCCAACTCAACCAAGAACAAAAAGAGAAGAGAGGACAAGTACAGCAGAGAGAAAAAAATTGGTAAGCGAAATCTAATTTGAACTCCGAAACCTGAAACTAAACACAATGAAAAGGATAACAGCTATATTATTTCTTCTGCTTTCGCAAATGATTTTTGCTCAGGTGGAATTTACTGCCAAGCTGAGTCGTAATAAAATTGGTGTAAACGAGAATGTTCGAATCGACTTTGTCATGAATGTTGACGGAGATAACCTCGAGTTGCCGGATTTTGATGGTTTTAGAGTGGTATCTGGGCCTTTTCAGCAAATTAGCCAAACCATTATCAACGGGAAAGTATCATGGAGCAAGAGCTTCGGCTATACTATTCATCCTACGAAGCAGGGAGTACTCACCATTGGGAGTGCTACAATGACTTATAAAGGTCAAAAATACCAAACCGAGCCTATCAAACTTACGGTTACAGCTCCTGTAGAGCGACCAAATGACCCTTCGGAACCACTTATTGATGTCAACGAGAGTGTACACTTAGTAGCACAAGTTTCTAAACGAAATCCGTACCTAAATGAACCTATTTCTGTCGTATATAAATTATATTTTAAAGAAGGGCTAGGTGTGCGAAACTTTAATATGACCGCTAATCCGGAATACAATGATTTCTGGTCACACAATATTGAAGTGAAGCAGTTCGAGACCGAAGTTGATACTTATAAAGGCGAAAAATATTCGAGTGTTGTTATTAAAAAAGTGCTCTTATACCCTCAAAAGGCCGGTAAACTTACTCTAGAGCCTTTGGATTTAGAAATCGCCTTACAAGTACCTACAAATCGTAGGAATATGTTTGGTAGAGTATATCACAACACCAGTACTAAACTTTCGACCGGAGCACAAACTATTGATGTACGTCCACTTCCTGAAAACGGAAAACCTGATGACTTCTCTGGAGCTGTAGGAACGTTTGATTTAATCGTAAAAACCGACAAAACGGCTATCAGACAAGGAGAATCTATCGAAATGGATGTAACCATTTCCGGAAAAGGGAATTTGGAGTTGTTTTCGTTGCCAAAACCTGTTTTCCCGAGTAGTTTAGAAGTTTATGACCCGGTTCCGAAAAAGCAGATTACAGTTGGGCTTTCCGGGATGTATGGCAAGGTGGCTGAAAAGTACACGATTATCCCGCAATTTCAAGGGAAGTATATCATCAAGCCAATGCGTTTCTCGTATTTCGATTTGGATACGAAAACCTATAAAACCATCACTTCACAAGAAATTACTTTGGATATGATTGATGGGCCTGTGGGTAATCAAGACACCTATGACGATGGTGAAGAGGTGGCTCAAAACGAAGTAAAACCTCAAAGTCATTTTAAGTTTATCGAACTCAAAACGAACTTACAACCTATCGCTAAACAAGATTTCTTGTTTTCAGCCAGATTCTTTATTTGGTTGTTGTTACCATTGTTATTGATTCCTGTATTGATTTTTGTGAAAAACAAGAAGGATGAAAGAGATAGTGATATAGAAGGAAACAAAGTTCGTTCGTCGAATAAATTGGCTAAAAAATATCTTTCTGAAGCCCGTAAAAATCAAAGCGATAAAGAGAGATTCTATGATTCTCTCGAAAAGGCTTTGCACAATTTCTTGAAAGCGAAGCTCAAGATAGAAACCTCAGAGATGACTAAAGAAAAAATTTCTGAAATTTTGTTACAGAGAAAAGCGAATGTACAAGCCACACAAGATTTCATTTCACTGTTAGAAAATTGCGAATTAGCCCGTTATGCCCCTAGCTCATCTGTGGCTATTCAGCAAGATTACGAAAAGGCGGTTAAAACGATTAATACGTTGTTCTAAATCAAGAGGGTTAGAGTAATTTTTATACTTTTACGCCAGACAAATAATACGTTAACCTCCATAACGAAGGATTATGAAAAAAGCACTTTTACTTTTCATATTAATAACATCGTTTCAGCTTGCAGCACAACAAGACGAATTGCTAAGCACAACTTGGCATTTGCGTGAAGTAGTATTTGATGAAGTTTCGCATCCGTTTACACCTAATCCAGAAGTTCTTGCTGCAACTTTGACCTTTAACTTTGCAGCTTATCATACTTTTACGGTAATTTTTTGTACAGGCGGACAAGGTAATCTAGAATTCCAAGAAGATACTAAAGATAGTGAATTCTTGATTACAGGAATTGGTTTTTTAGCGAAAGTAATGTGTGATTCTTCTGTAAACCAAGAATATGAATATTTATATTTTGATTTTTTTGGGGATACGATTATGATAGAAGGGTATCCTTATCCTATTGTAGATTGTACGTATGAAATTACAGGTGAAGACCCTTTAGATAGGATACTTACCATTACGAATCAGAATGGAAATCAACTCATTTATGGTTCTCAATCATTGCCCATGTCTGTTTCTGAAAACCAATTCACTACGATAAGTATGTATCCGAATCCTGTGGTAGATTATTTGTATTTTGATTCGGTTGACACACTCGAAAATTCCACAGTTGCTATTTATACACTTTCGGGTGCTGTATGTTTAGAAAAGACTATTGGCAATGAAAATCATATTGATTTGAGTAGCCTGAATACTGGCATGTATTTAATGAGTTTTTCGAATGAAAACGGACAACGAGTTTATAAAAAATTGATTAAAAAATGAAAATCTCAGTTTTTGTATTGATAGCGTTATTTCCGATTCTTGTTTGGAGTCAAGCTTCGTTTGATAAGGCCAATGAGTTATACAAACAAGACAAGTTCGAAGAGGCAGCTCAGCTTTACGAAGAAATTTTAGAAGGAGGACAACATTCGGCAGAGGTTTATTTCAACCTTGGGAATGCTTATTACAAGTTGAATAAAGTTGCTCCTGCCATATATAACTACGAAAGAGCTTTACTTCTTGAGCCTAACAATAAAGACGTTCAAACCAATCTGAAGTTTGCTCAAAACATGACCATTGACGAAATCAAAGAAGCCCCAAAAGTTGGCTTTAGGAACTGGCTTAGCGGATTTACTTCTGTTTACCACTACGACGTATGGGCAAAAATTGCTGTCGGCTTTTCAGTAATGTGTTTGTTAGGCTTTGCAGGTTTTTATTTTATACACAGAATTTCACTAAAGAGAATTTTCTTTGCGCTGATGGTAGTGTTTTTGTTGGGTTCTGTGATGAGTATCATGCTTTCTGTTTTTGAGAAAAACAGAGCAGAAAGTTATAATCCGGCTATTATTTTTTCTGAAAATGTTAATCTAAAAAGCGAGCCTCGTTCGATTTCGGATAATGTTATTACGCTTCATGAAGGAACCAAAGTATATATTCAAGAAAGTGTGGATGATTGGTTTCGAGTAGAATTGCCCGATGGTACACAGGGTTGGCTGGAAAAAGAAACGATTCGCAGTTTAAAGTTTTGAAAACTTAAACTGCGAACCGAACTAAAATTAACTAAACAAAATGAGTGAAATTAAGTTGGTAGGTTTTAGCTGTTAGCTATTCCAAAAGGCTTCTAAACTTTTTAGTTGCTTATTATCTACAGAGTCTACTTTTTTCAAGACAGACAACATGTTCATAATGTGGTTGGCTGTCATTTTCTTTCCGAGAATACGAACAATAGCAAATCCGGTTTCTGTCTGATTTCCGAATATTACAAACTCATCAAAAGTATCCTCTTTTCCTAAGCAGTATACTGAAACTCCTTCGCTTCCCTTCCCGAAAGAAAGAAGTTTTTCATATTTGGTGCTGCTTCTCAAGATTTCTTGTACTTCTTCTTTCTCTTGTGTATATAGAGCTTCGTTGTCAGTAGTTTTTTTAAATGCCAGAATGTTGATTTTCTTAAAAGCATTCAAGGCTTCTGCTTCTTCTGCACTTAATTCATTTTTAGAGAATTTCAATATATCGGCTCCAAAGTCCAGAGCAATAAAATGGGTTGATTCGGAGTTTTTTACCATATATTTCTGTAGACTTGGTTCAGAAGAACAACTGATAACCAATACAAGTAGCGGAATTAGGAAAAACTTTTTCATGAGTGTTTCGTGTTTAGGTTAGAGTTTTAAGGCTGAATTGTGACAGTTAACCGGATTATTTGCTTTTAGATGCTTTTTTCAATTCTTCTCCACCCGGTAGACTCATTTTTTCTGTCAGAGCAGAGAGGTCGTTCAGATCAAAAGTTCCTGTAAGTGAAAGCAACACAGTTTCTTGGTCTTTACCGGATATGAACATTAAAAGCTCTTTAACTTCGGTACTTGAATTACCTGGTTTGATGTAGATTTTCACATTGCTTCTACTTCCGTCAGAAACTCGCATTAATTCTTCCATTGTGTTCTTTTTCAGGTAGCTGTCAACGGTAGCTTTCATTTCGTTGCTCCATTTGCTATCAGAGGTTGTAAACACTTTCAGGTTGTTAAGTCCTTTGGTTAAACGAAGCAATTGTTGAGATTCTTTGTCGTTGGTTTTTACGTTGCCCATCATTTCAAACATTTTCTTATTGACTACGATGGCTACAACTTCATCGTGTCCTTCGAATTTGTCAAAAATAGATTGTGAGAACGACAAGAACGGTAAAAATACCATAGCGAATAATAAAACAGTTTTTTTCATAATTATAGGTGTATTAAATTGAGAATTAAAAGTTTTCATATATCAAATTTTACTTAAAAATAGTATTCTTAGTGTTTTCGTATTCTTTGAGGTATCCGATTTGTTCCTTTCCTTTATTGATGTTTTCGGCCACCAATCTTAGAGCTTTTTGAGTTTCTAGAAGGGCAATTTCTGGGTCATCAAAAGTTCCTAAATCATCTTGTCCTTTAGGCTGAAAGAACGTTATTCCGATACCTATGGCTACCACAACCGAGGCGGCTATCCAGAAGTTGAATCGAGTTTTCGGTTTTATTACAATTTCTCGAGTGCTTTTTGCTTGTTTCTCTTTAGAGAAATAAGAGAATAGGTTTCTGTATTTTTCTAATTCGGGAGCTACGTTATCTGACGAAAAATAAACTTTCAGCTGCTTTTCTTCCTGTACGGAAGTGGTTCCGTCAAAATATTTTTCGATGAGAGCTTTAATATTTTGTAATTCCATAGTTGTTTATTTTTTCGATTTCTTCCCGAAGTGCTTTTCTGGCTCTGGAGAGTATTACTCTCGCATTTTCGGGAGTTATTTCCATGATTTTTGCTATTTCTTCGAATTCTAATTCTTCAATTTCTCGAAGTTGAATCACCATTCTTTGCTTTTCAGGCAACTGATTGATGATTTTCTCGACCCATCTCAGGCGGTCTCTGTCTTCTGTGGCTTTGTCTAATCCGGCTTCTCTTGAAGTGTAATTAGAGTGGACCAGCTGCAGGTTAGAAGCCTGTTTTGACTTGAGCCTGTCCAAACAATAATTTTTGGTTAGTGTCATGGTCAGTGCTTCGATACTTTTATATTGTTTAAGATCTTGTTTTTTGTTCCAAAGCTTTACCAAGACTTCTTGTGTAGCATCCTCTGCCTCTTCACGACTAGTGAGTAGTCGTTTAGAGAGTCGGTATACTTTATCTTTCAGAGGAATTACTATTTTTAAAAATTCACTTTGAGTCATTGGGTGAGCTTTATAACATCAAGACGAATGTAAAAATAAATTGTTACAATCATTTTTATTTTTTTTGTAGTGCTAAAATTCCGTTTGAAGATAAAATAGAATAAAGTACCTTTGCCACGTGGTTGAAAAGCCTCTTACACAGAATTGTTTATGCAATATATACTACCTCTTTTATCAGTTATTTTGGGATATTTGATTGCTGTTATAATCAAACCGAATAACAAAAAAAACATCAAACTCTTATTGGCTTTTAGCGGAGCATTTTTGCTTTCTATAACGGTGATGCACTTGTTGCCGGAAGTTTATGACAAGGTATTTCACGGTCATTCCGGACATCATGACCATTCTGGGGGGTACCGAATTGGAGCTTTCATCATGGTGGGGATTCTTTTTCAAATCATTTTGGAGTTTTTCTCTAAAGGGGCAGAGCACGGTCACGTTCATGTTCACGACCACATGAGTAGTATGCCTTGGTCACTTTTTGTGAGTTTGTGCCTGCATGCCCTTTTAGAAGGTATGCCTGTGAGCCATCATCACGATTTGGCGTTAGGAATTGCTATTCACCATTTGCCGATTGCGATTATTCTTACAACATTCTTCATTAATGCAGGCTTGAATAAGAAGCTCATTTTGTTTTTTATGGTAGCTTTTGCCTTTATGACTCCGTTAGGAACATTGGCATCGGAAAGTTTACATTTTTTAGAACATTATTATACGGAGATTTCGGCGGTGGTTATCGGAATTCTATTCCATATTTCTTCTACGATTATTTTCGAAAGTAGCGAAAACCACAAATTCAACATAGCGAAAATTTCGGTTATCGTTTTAGGAATCGTATTGGCTTATTTTATATAAATTGTTACTCAGAGCTTCAAGGAGAATTCCAAAGACTTATTGATTCAAATCTTCGCTAAATTCTTTGATATAGTTTTGTTTAAAATGTTTCAGTAACTTTGAACTTTAAACTAAGAAATCTTTGAACTAAACATATGTTCACCAAAACCACAGAGCAGTCTTCCAACTACAATCATCTGGAAAAGATGAGTGTTTCAGAATTGTTACAAAACATTAACAACGAAGATAAGACTGTGGCTTTTTCGGTAGAGAAAGCACTACCGCAAATTGAGAGATTGATTGTTCAGATTATTGAGAAGCTCAAAAACGGAGGTCGCCTTTTTTATATTGGAGCTGGAACTTCCGGAAGGTTAGGAATTGTTGATGCATCCGAATGTCCGCCTACTTTTGGTGTTCCGTTTGATTTGGTCAACGGAATTATTGCCGGAGGTGATTCTGCCATCCGAAAAGCGGTAGAGTTTGCAGAAGATGACCGTGATCAAGCGTGGAAAGATTTATTAGGTCATAATATTTCGAATAAAGATGTAGTTGTTGGTATTGCTGCTTCGGGGACTACACCTTATGTAATTGGCGGACTCGAAAAATGCAATGAAAACAATATTCTCACAGGTTGCATTACTTGTAATGAGGGAAGCCCGCTCTCAAAAGTGGCTCAATATCCTATTGTGGTGGTTGTGGGGCCGGAATTCGTGACCGGAAGTTCTCGTATGAAAGCCGGAACGGCTCAAAAAATGGTTCTCAATATGATTTCGACTTCGACTATGATTGCTTTAGGCAGGGTTAAAGGCAATAAAATGGTCGATATGCAGCTTTCTAACCATAAACTTGTGGACAGAGGCGTGAGAATGATAATGGATGAACTCAACATTTCTCAAGAACAGGCCCAAGAACTCCTTGATAAATATAAAAACGTAAGGCTAGCTATCGAAAGTTATAAGTAAAGAGTCGCAGTTTTCAGTCTTCACAACTGTCAACCGAGACTGAGACTGAAAACTTTTTTCCAACCTCATGCAACCTTTTTATCACTTCATTCGTCTATACTAAAAACGGAAGAATTCAACGATTTAATCAATTAAAACTGTGAGCAAAATAATTGACTTACATAAAGACGAAAAAACACTCATCAAGCAGGCTGTGAACAACAACCGCTATGCTCAGCAACAGATTTATACGAAGTATGCTTCGAAAATGTTGAGTGTATGCAGGCAATATATCAAAGATATTCACAAGGCCGAAGATGTCATGATTACCGCTTTTATGAAAGTATTTACTAACCTACAGAGCTATTCTCACGAAGGAAGTTTTGAAGGTTGGATAAGGCGAATCATGATTAACGAATGTATTTCGTTTTTGAGAGTTCAAAAAAAAGTGCACTATACGGAAGAAGAATATTTTTTTGAAGAAAATCTGGATGAAATCAACGAACAGTTTTCTGTAGAACAGATTCAGAGTTTGATAGATGCTTTGCCGGATGGTTATCGAATGGTTTTTAACTTGTATGCCATTGAAGGGTATAAACATCAGGAAATTTCGGAAATGTTAGGCATTTCTGAAGGGACATCAAAATCGCAACTTTCACATGCTCGTAAGCTTTTGCAGCAGCAAATATTAATCTTAAACCGAAAAGAAAATGAAGCCAAATAAATTAGAACAGCAATTCAGAGAATTGCTTCAAAACCGAACCATTGAGCCTTCAGATAAAGCATGGGATAGGCTGGACGCGATGCTTTCGGTTGCAGAAAAGAAGAAAAAGCCAATCCGCACATGGTGGTTTGTGGCAGCGAGCTTGTTGATTCTGTTATCTATAGGAACTTTTTTCTTTAAAGCAGAAAAATTCAGTCCAACCTTTCACAACAAAGTGGTGATTGATCAACCTATTCTTGAAACAGAATCGGAAATCGAAAGAATAGTAAACCACGAAAAAACAACTGAAATCATTCCGAAAAAAATTGAAGAAAAAATAGTGTCTACTAAAAAACTAACAGTTTCAAATGATTTTAGTTTGAAAAGAGCAAATACAACTCCTAATAATGAAATTGCTGTCCAAGAAGAAAAAGTAGAATCTAAAGAGAATTCAGTTGAAGAGGTTGCTAACAAAAAATATATTTCTGCTCAAAGCTTGCTGGCTCAGATTGAGAATGAAAAAAAAATAAGTCCTACAACAACTGAACCTAGAAAGTTTGAATCTAAAATTCAGATTGATGCCAATACACTGTTGACCGAAACAGAAACAGAAATGGATGAAAGCTTTAAAAATAGGGCTTTAAATGAATTCTTAAACCAATATCAAAACATAAAAACTGCAGTTTCAAACCGAAACAAAGAATAACGAACTCTAATCAATTATTTCTATTACTATGCAAAGAATTATTATTTATGCATTGGCTTCGCTATGTTTTTTTCTAAGCAAAACATATGCTCAGGACAACTTTGCCCAACGAGCCAAAAAAATTTCGGATAACATTGAGCAAATCACAAAAGCTCAAAAAGATTCCCTTAAAATTGAGATTGAAAATTTAGAATCTGCTTTTAAAAATCGTGTGATTACGAAAGATGATTTCGAAGCTAAAAAACTGGAAAGGGCTGAATACCGCGCTAATCGAATCGAAGAATTAGTGGCGATTGAAGAAGAAAAACTTTCTCAATTGGTAAAAGACAAAGTAGAAGGGAGAATTCCTGAAAACTATTATTTTACAGACTCTTTAGTTATTGGTAAAAAGAGAAAATTTAAAATCACTTATTCGAACTATACCGACAACTATGATACAGTAAAAAGGCCTCGTAAGGAGTATTCAGAGAAAAGAACAACGACTCAGTTTGTGATTGCCGGAGGGCTTAATAACGTGGTAACCGATGGGGATTTTTCAACGTTAGAAGACAGCGAATTTGGTGTTTGGAGCTCAAGGTTTTTCGAGTGGGGATTTACTTTCAAGACCAGAGTTTTGCCGAATTCTAATTTGCTTCAAGCCAAGTACGGACTATCGATGATGTATAATAATGTGCGTCCGAAAGGCGGACAGTATTTCGTAAAAGAAGGGAAGGAAACTCATTTAGTAAGCGACAATCCTGATGTAGAGAGAAGCCGTTTCAAAAATGTATATTTAGCGATTCCTGTACATTTAGAGATGGATTTGTCGAAAAACAAAACCAATGCAGACGGAAAACCTGTATTTAGAACTCAACAATCGCTTCGTTTAGGAATCGGAGGTTATGCCGGAGTTCGAGTGAAATCAAAACAAGTTATTTGGGAAGAATACAAAGTGAAGCAAAAAGGAGATTTCAACGCTTCTGATTTCTTATACGGTTTGAGCGCTTATATCGGCTACGAAAATATAAGTTTATATATGAAATATGATTTGAATCCGATGTTCAAAAATAATGCGATTGACCAAAACAACATTTCTTTCGGAATTCGATTGGATTTGGATTAATGTACATCTTCGGACTCGTTCCGAAAAAATATAACAAAAACCAAAACAGGCTGTGAGTTAGGGCTATGTTTTGGTTTTTTGTTTTGCTGCGAATAACGTAACTTGCAAGCTCGAATTTCTAGACCCAATTCATGTTTTTCGTAGAAGTAATTTTGCCTTTGGCTTTAGATAAAACCTTTACTTACCAAGTGAGTGAGGCAGAATTTCATTACATCAAACCCGGAATGCGAATTGCCGTTCCGTTTGGGAAAACGAAAATTTATACGGCTTTGGCTCTCGAGGTGCATCAGAACCAACCGCTTCATTACCAGGCCAAAGAAATCCACGAAATCATTGATGAAAAACCAATCGTCAATCCGTATCAATTAAAACATTGGTTTTGGATTGCTGAATATTATATGTGCAGTATCGGAGAGGTGTATAAAAGTGCCATTCCGTCTGCTTTACTGCTCGAAAGTGAAACCATTATCCTGAAAAACAGAGAAACCGAAGTGCTGAAAAGTGAGCTCTCGGATGATGAGTTTTTGGTGTATGAAGCTCTGGAAAAACAGAATTCTATAAAGGTTCAAGACATTAGCGCTATTCTGAACAAAAAAACAGTTTTACCTGTTTTACAGAAATTATTGGCTAAAGAAGTTATTTATTTACAGGAAGAAGTCAAAGAGAATTATAAGCCTAAACTCATTCGGTTTGTTCGTTTACACCCAAAATACGACAACGAAAACGGTCTCAAAGAGCTTTTGGAAACCCTGAAAAACGCTCACAAGCAACGAGAAGTTGTCTTGAAATACTTTCAACTTAAAGCTTCGACCAAAAAACCGATTTCGGTCAAACAACTTTCGGAAACTGCTGAGACGTCTGCTTCGATTATCAAGAGTTTGATAGATAAAGAAATCTTTGAAGAATATTATCTTCAAACCGATAGGACCGACTTTTTAGCCGAAAACTTACAAAAAGAAATTATTTTAAGCGAGGCTCAAAACAAAGCTTTAGAAGAAATAAAACAGAGTTTTGAAACCAAGAATACGACTTTGTTGTTTGGAGTCACTTCATCCGGAAAAACGGAAGTTTACATCGAGCTTATCAAAGAATATTTGCAAAAAGGAAGACAGGTTTTATATCTTTTGCCTGAAATTGCACTCACGACTCAACTGGTTTCGAGACTTCGCAAACACTTTGGGAATGAAGTAGCGGTTTATCATTCTAAATACAACCAGAACGAACGAATCGAAGTTTGGAATCAGGTGCTCAATCAATCTGAAAAAGCAAAAATTGTGATAGGAGCAAGGTCAGCTTTGTTTTTACCTTTTCAGGATTTAGGGCTTATTTTGGTAGATGAAGAGCACGAACAAACCTTCAAACAACAAGACCCGGCACCTCGTTATCACGCTCGAGACACAGCCATAGTTTTGGCCGAATTACACAAAGCAAAAGTGCTTTTAGGAAGTGCTACCCCAAGTATCGAAACGTTTTTCAATACGGAAAATCAAAAGTTTGGTCTGGTTGAGCTCACGCAACGTTTCGGCAAAACCGAGCTTCCGAAAATTGAAATTGTCGATTTGAAAGACAAATACTTCCGTAAGAAGATGACAGGTCACTTTAGTGACACGCTTTTGGAGGAAATCACAACAACACTCGAAAACGGAGAGCAAGTGATTTTGTTCCAAAACCGAAGAGGATTTGCTCCTGTTTTGGAGTGTATGACTTGTGGGCACATTCCGCAATGCCCGAATTGTGACGTGAGTTTGACTTATCACAAGCAGAAGAGTCAAATTCGTTGTCATTATTGTGGGTATGCGATTGCTAAACCCACGCATTGTCATGCTTGTCAAAGTGTGGAACTCACCACCAAAGGCTTCGGGACCGAGCAAATTCAACTGGAATTAGAACAACTTTTTTCGGATAAGAAAGTCATCCGAATGGACAGAGATACTACGGGAGGAAAATTCGGTTACGAAAAAATTATCGATAGCTTCAAAACTAGAGAATCTGATATTTTAGTCGGGACACAAATGCTTGCCAAAGGTTTGGATTTTGACAACGTAGGCTTGGTAGGAATCCTCAATGCGGATGCAATGCTTTACCATCCGGATTTTAGAGCTTTTGAGAGAAGTTTTCAACTGATGACACAAGTTTCCGGAAGGGCAGGAAGAAGCGAAAAACAAGGGAAGGTTATCATTCAAACTTATAACCCAAATCACCCGATTATTCAAAAAGTCATTAAGAATGATTATGTGTCGATGTATAAACAAGAGCTTACGGAGAGGCAAACTTTTGAGTATCCGCCTTATTTCCGTTTGATAAAACTCACCTTGAAACACAGAGATTTTGAGAAGTTGAAAGATGGCTCGATGTGGTTGTATCAAAGTTTGAAAAACACTTTAGGACTTCCGGTCTTAGGTCCGGAAGAACCACCTGTGAGCCGAATCAGAAACGAATACATCAGAACCATTCTGATAAAAATCCCGACAAATAAAAACCTGAAAGCCGTAAAATCAATCATTACAAAAAACCTGAATTCCTTTGATGCGATTGCTCCGTACAGAAGTATTAGAGTAGGAGTAAATGTGGATTTTTATTAATCGCTTTTATTTTTTCGTAATTACAAATTCTACTCGTCTGTCTAGTCGAGGGTCTTTGCCTAAAGGTTGTGAAGTTCCGTAACCTTTATAAGACATTCTATATTTTGGTATCTTTTTTGCCAAAAGATATTTGTATACTGCCTCGGCTCTGTTTCGGGAAAGTTCTCTGCGTTTAGTATCTCTGTCAACGGCCTCTTTATGATAAGGCGGAGTACAGCATACGTGGCCTTGAATTTCGAAATGATAGTTTTTGTATTTGAGTAGTAGTTTAGCAATTCTGTCGAGTTCTTTTTTAGAAGCAGGAGTAAGTTTACTGCTTCCTCTTTCAAACAGAAGTGCTTTTAAGTAAATACGGTCGCCCACCACGTGGTTACTTTCGATATTTTCGTATAACCCCGGGATTTCCACGGGAGCTTCTTCTTCGACTTTAATTTCTTTGAGGTTAGCCACTATATCTACTCTTCGGTTTTTTGAACGGACCTCAGGCAGGTTTTCTACCAAATCGTCGTCAATCAGAATGCGTCCTTTTCCTTCGATAGAGACTATAATTTTGCTGGTAATACCGTTTTTTACGAGTTCATCTCTTATAGTGTTGGCTCTGTTGGTTGAGAGTACGAAGTTATAATCGTCTTTTCCTCTGTCATCGCAGTATCCATAAATACTAATAGACTCCACAATCGTTGAATCCAGAGACTTTGCAAATTCGACAGCAGATTTTTTTTGGTCTTCTTTCAGGTTGTATTTATCAAATTCAAAATAAACTGAATGGACGATTTCTTCTTGAGCGAAAACGTTTAGAGAAAAGAACAAAAGAAGGAGTATGTATTTCAGGTGATCCATGAGTTCAGAATTTATGTTCGGTTGAGAATAACAGAACAAGTTTACTATTTTCTCAAAATGCTGTTATACTTAGCTTTATCATTCAAAATCTGTACCGCTTTCTGAATTTCTGAATTGTTTTTGATGTAATAGTTATACAATCCTTCTCTGTATTGAAAACGAATGATTAGCTCATCGGTCAACAGTCTTTTGATTTCGTTTTTGTATTTATCCAATTCGGTTTCGTTGCTTTTTTTCAAGTTTTGCAACAAAGTTTCGTATTGTGAAATGATATTTTTGTCGAGTTTTTCTTTTTTTGCGACTTCTAGCGCTTTTTCTAGTGCTTTTTGAGTTTCTGTATTATAAGAAAAATTCTCTTTTCTCAGCCAAGCTTTTAGTTCGTTGAAATCACTATCTGTAATATTCGGAATTTTATTTCCCAACGAAGGGTTTTTGTAGTAGTATTGAGTAGCAAAGCCGAAAATGGCATCGTTTTCGATAAGGGCATGGGTAATAGGGCTTTTTTGGGTTTCTTCAAGTTCTATATCCGGAAGAATTCCTCCTCCGTCATATACCGTTCTTCCTTTACGGGTTTTAAAGGCGTTGTAGCTTTTTTCGTCATGTCGAATAGCGTTGCCTTCGGCATCTCTGTGAGAATAATCGAGAGCTTGAATACATCTTCCGGAAGGGGTGTAGTAACGAGAGATTGTCACTTTTACTTGAGTTCCGTAGGTCATATCGATGGCTCTTTGAACCAATCCTTTTCCGAAACTTCTGCTTCCGATAATTACTGCCCTATCCAAATCTTGTAGTGCTCCTGCTACGATTTCAGAAGCTGAGGCACTTCGACCGTCGATTAAGATAGCCAGTGGGATTTCTGTATCGACAGGCTCTCTTTGAGTTGTATAAATATTGTTGTGTTTGTCGATTCTGGATTTGGTGGTAGTAATTACTTCTCCTTTCGGAACAAATAAGTTACAGATGTTTACGGCTTCGCCTAAAAGTCCGCCGGGGTTACCTCTGAGGTCTAAGATAATCTGAGTTACTCCTTGTTTTTTGAGTTCTTCCAGCGCAAATTGAGTTTCACGACTTGCTTTGGCATTAAATTGTGTTAGAACAATATATCCCGTATTGTCATTTATTTTGGCGAAGTATGGTACTGCTTTGATATCTACGGCATCTAGAACAATTTCTGCACTATAGGATTTCCCTTGACGAATATATTTAATCGGAATTCTAGTGTTTTTTGCTCCTGAGAGCAATCCGGAAGCGTCTTCTTTAAATTCAGACAAATCTACATCGCCTATATGTGTGATTTCATCTCCAGCTTTAAGCCCTGCTTTATCGGCAGCGTAGTCTTTATAAACTTCTTTTAGGATGATTTTTCCGTCTTTGCGATTAGTTAGGGCTCCAATTCCGGTATATTCACCCATGTTGTTGATCCGGAATTTCACCACATCTTGTTCGTTGAAGTAAACCGTATAAGGATCGAGTTCGGCCAGCATGTTTTTGATGGCTTTATCCATCAATTCTCCGGGGTTTGTTTTGTCTACGTAGTTCATATTCACCGTTTTGAAAAGGGTGGTGAATATTTCTATTTGTTTAGCGATTTCAAAAAAGTCATTTCTGAAGCTGGTCGCTATAAACAAAAAAACAACGACTAGAGAAGTGATGATATATCTTTTTTTAAATACTTTCATTTTTGTTTTTACGTTTATTAGTTTTCTTCGAAGGTAATAAAGAGACAATAAAGATAGAAAAAATAATTACCTAAATATATAATAGGCGTAAGAAAAATGCAGAAAGATTAATAGTTCAGAACTTAATGGTTTCGTGTGTTTGCGTTATAAGATGTTGTTACATCGCTGTTTATAGGTTTTGTATATAAATGTGTTTTAAATAGACTCATACTGATTCGGTTTTGATTTGTGCTTTTCTATTGCTTTGGAACTCAGAAATTCTGTATGTTGTCTTTCTCAGCTAAGAAGGCAAAAGCTATTAACAAATATAAAACTATCTTAATCCTAAAATATTTTTTTTAAAACGCTATAATGATAATATATAGTATAATAAATGTGCCAAAATTGCTGATTAGAGAGGTTAATGGTTTGTAAAAAGGTTGTAACTTTGTAAACCTGTTATCTGCTGACAGCTCATTACTATGCGATTAATATTTCTCAGCTTTTTGATTTTCTTTTCAGGTTGGGTTTGGTCTCAAGTTCCTGATGAGTATGAATTGATGTCTTATCCTGACCAACAGGCTTTGGATAGTATCAACATGCGTACTTATTCTTTAGAAAGCAAAAGCAAAGATACACTCATAAAAAGCAATGATTTGTATTATAGAGAAGACCAATTTTATGCCGCTGTAACATATAACTTGCTTCAGAAGCGAACCGGAGATATTTCTCAAAACACATTTTCGTCTGGTTTTCACGTAGGTTTTTTGAGAGACATGCCTCTTAATAAAAAGCGGGATGTAGCTGTTGCATTAGGGTTTGGCTATTCTATAAACAACTTCAGAAGCAATTTACATATAACTGACACAGATCCTGTGAAGTATCAGATTGCTCGAAACTTTGAGAGAAACCGTTTGAATTTGCATTATATCGACGTTCCGCTAGAGATTCGTTGGCGTACCTCTACTCCTAAAAACACACAGTTTTGGCGTATTTATACGGGGTTTAAGCTCAGTTGGTTGGTGTATAGTCGCTCTAAGATTAACGGAGATTTTCCGTCAGAAGAGGTTAAGAACAATCCGGATTTGACAAATCTTCGCTACGGTTTGCACCTTTCAGTTGGTCATGGAACGTTAAACTTTTATGCCTGTTATATGCTGAATCCGATTTTTGAGGATGCTTATATTGACGGTCAACGGATTGATATGACTTCGCTCAATCTGGGGTTGATTTTTTATATACTGTAATAAAATCCTGATGGAACAACCTCTCGAAATTCTTAAAAAATATTTTAAATTCGATAGTTTTCGAGGTCTGCAGCAGCCTATTATAGAGTCTGTTCTGCAAGGGAATGACACGTTGGCTCTTATGCCAACCGGGGGAGGGAAGTCGATTTGTTTTCAGGTTCCTGCTTTAGCAAAAGAAGGTATTTGTTTGGTGATTTCGCCTTTGATAGCTTTGATGAAAGACCAAGTTGAAAACCTCAGAAAGAAAGATATCAAGGCGATGGCTATTATGGGTAGTCTAAGTCAAAATGAGATTTCAGATTTGCTGGATAATGCGCTTTACGGAAATTATAAATTTCTATATCTCGCTCCTGAACGTTTGTTACAAGAATGGATTCTGCAACGAGTTACAGCTTTAAATATCAGTCTTGTAGCTATAGATGAGGCGCATTGTGTGTCGCAATGGGGGCATGATTTTCGTCCGGCTTATCTTCATATTAAGGAGCTTAGGCAGTATTTACCTAACATTCCGTTTTTGGCTCTCACTGCTTCGGCCACCAAAAGAGTTCAGGAAGATTTGTTGCAGCAGTTGGAGATGAAAACCCCGAAAGTTTTTCAGGACTCTTTCCAACGAGAGAATTTGTCTTATCAAGTGCTGGAAGTTCAGGATAAGGCATACAAAATCGAGCAGATTCTAAGGCAAAATCCGCAACCAGCCATTATTTACGTAAGAAACCGGAAAGCCTCTATTGACATTGCTCGAAATTTGGAGCAGGTAGGGATTAGGGCAACTTATTTTCACGGGGGACTTTCGTTTGCGGATAAAGAGAAGAATATGAATCTTTGGTTGGAGGAGAAAGTCCAAGTAATTGTAGCTACGAATGCCTTTGGAATGGGAATTGACAAGCCCAATGTGAAGACGGTTATTCATACGCAACTTCCGGAAAACCTCGAGAATTATTATCAAGAAGCGGGGCGTGCAGGTCGGAACAGAGAATATGCGCAGGCGATTTTATTGGTTAACAAACACGATATTCAAGTAGCCGAAAGTCAGTTTTTGTCGGTGTTGCCAGATAAGCAATTTCTCACAGACGTTTATATTAAACTCTTTAATTACTTTCAAATAGCTTATGGCGAATTGCCGGAAGAGCGATTTTCGTTTAGCTTCAACGATTTTTGTTTAAAGTATAATTTGCCCAGTCTTAAGACCTATAATGCTCTTACTTTTTTGGACAGAGAAAGTATTATTTCGCTTTCGCAAGAGTTTTCTAAAAAGGTGAGTATGCAGTTTATCATTCCGAGTAAAGAGGTGATACGATACATTAGCCTGAATCCGAATGATGAAGAGATTATCAGCACTATTCTGAGAAGTTATCCGGGGATTTTTGATATGGAGCTTCCGATAAATACGGCTTTTGTGGCAAAAAAATCCGGAAAGCCAGAGGCGTATATTTTGTCTCTTTTAGAGAAATTACATAAGCAGGAAATCATAGCTTATAAAGCTCAAAACAACGATGCTTCGATAGTTTTTAATGAAATTCGTGAAGATGATCGAACTATTAATCGCATTGCCAAGCACTTGGAAGCTCAAAACAAGTTGAAAGTTGAGCAACTTAAATCTGTAATGGATTATGTGGCAGACAGAGATATATGTAAAAATCAGCTTTTGATGCGATATTTTGGAGAAGAGAATTCCTTGGAGTGTGGAATTTGCTCGACTTGTATGGTTAAAACTGAAAAGCCTTTTGAGGCACAGGAAACAGCTCAGAAGATACTTGATTTTTTAATTGAAAAACCTCGTACGTCAAGAGAAATAGAAATTCAGCTTCAACTTTCAGAGTCTCAAATTCTGCAAACCCTACAGCGGCTTTTGGAAGAAGATAAAATCGAATTGAATCATAAAAATGAATATTCTTTGATAAGAAAGTAATTTTTTCTGTATTCATAAGCGGTTTTAACAACTCGTTGATATTCATTACTTCTATTTTCGCTATCTTTACGTATCAACTTCAATATTTTTACCATGAGAAAACTTACTTGTTTGCTATTTCTAGTAGTAGCCACTTTTGGATTTGCTCAAGAAGACATCACTTATCAAAAACCGCCTCAAGAAATTCTTGATTTGGTCGATTACCAAAGAGCTCCATCTATTTCGATGGACAGCAAAAAAGAGCAAATCGTTTTTATGTATCGAAATACATATAAAACGTTAGCCGAAATCTCGGAAGAAGAAATGCGTTTGGCCGGGCTTCGTATTAACCCGAAAACCAACATTTCGAGTACGACGACTTATGTAAACAACATTAAGTACAGAAAATTCCACGATAAAAATCTGATTCAAATCAAAGGTTTACCTGAGAATCCAAGGCTGACGAATTTTGCTTGGAGCCCGGATGAGACTAAAATGGCTTTTACACATACTACACCAACAGGGGTTGAGGTATGGGTAGTGGACTTTAAAACCCTAACTGCTAAAAGATTGACAGAGGCTAGAGCTAATGCCAACCTTGGAAATCCAATTACGTGGTTCAAAGACGGAAAGTCTCTTTTGGTGAGAATGCTTCCGAAAGACAAACCCCAGTTGATTGACACGAAAGCCACTTTACCGACAGGGCCTATTGTTATGGTAAGTGACGGAACTTTGGCTCAAAACAGAACTTACCAAGACTTGTTGAAAAACAAAACCGATGAGGAAAACTTTGATATTCTGACCACTTCAGAATTGTATATAGTTGACCTTAACGGAAATGCTCAGCTATGGAAAGGGAAAGCGATTTACAGAAGCGAGAGTTTTTCGCCGGACGGAAATTATGTGATGATTACTACTATTGAAAGACCTTATTCTTATATTGTTCCGTTGAATCGCTTCCCTCAAACGACTACGATTTATGATAAAGACGGAAAATTGGTGACTGAATTCAATAAAAAACCACTTATTGAAGATTTGCCAAAAGGGTTTATGGCTGTAGAAACCGGTAAGCGTTCTATTAGTTGGAGAGCAGATAAACCGGCTACGTTAGTTTATGTGGAGGCTTTGGATGGTGGAGACCCTGCTAAAGAAGTTGAATTTAGGGATGAAGTATTCCAGATTGAGGCTCCGTTTACCGGAAAGCCACAATCTATCGCTAAAACTATCGGAAGATATTCGGGAATCACTTGGGGTAATGAGAAATATGCATTGCTTTATGACTATTGGTGGAATTCGAGAAACACAAAGACGTATATCTTAAACCCTTCGGACTTTTCGCAAAAACCTCAGATTATTTGGGATAGAAACTATCAAGACAATTATACTGATCCGGGAAGTCCTGAAACCAAAAAAAATGAATACGGTCGTTATGTGTTAGACATTCAAAACGACAATATTTATCTTATCGGAGACGGATATACAGAAAAAGGGCAATTCCCTTTTATCGATGAGTTTAATTTAAAAACGCTAAAAACAAAACGCCTATATCAATCAAATCTTACGGATAAAAAAGAAGATATCAACTCTATTTTAGACATCAAAAAAGGGGAGGTTTTGGTAAGTCTTCAGTCAAAAAATGAGTATCCGAACTATTATGTGAGAAACATCAAAAACAGAAAAGCACCGGTTCAGATTACAGATTTTGAAAATCCGTTTAAGAAGATTGCGAACATTCATAAAGAAGTTATCAAATATAAAAGAGAAGACGGCTTGGAGCTTTCGGGGACTCTTTATTTGCCTGTAGGATATGATATGAAGAAGAAAGAGAAACTTCCGATGATTATGTGGGCTTATCCTGCTGAGTATAAAGATAAAAGTAGTGCCGGACAAACAACAGCTAACCCGAACGAATTTACTTTTCCGCATTATGGTTCTCCAATTTATTGGGTAACTCGTGGTTATGTGGTATTGGACGATGCCGCTTTTCCGATTGTGGGTGAAGGAGATGAAGAGCCAAACGATACGTTTATTGAGCAATTAGTGTCCAACGCTAAAGCAGCTATTGATGCGGTAGATAAGTTAGGTTATATTGACAGAAATCGAGTAGCTGTTGGAGGTCACTCGTATGGGGCTTTTATGACGGCCAACTTGCTTACGCATTCTGATTTGTTTGCTGCCGGAATTGCCAGAAGTGGAGCTTATAACCGTACATTAACTCCGTTTGGCTTCCAGAGTGAAGAAAGAAATTATTGGGAAGTTCCTGAAGTTTATAACCAAATGTCTCCGTTTATGCATGCCGATAAAATGAAAACTCCGCTGCTATTAATCCACGGAAATGACGATAACAACTCAGGAACGTTCACTATGCAAAGTGAAAGATATTTCAATGCGTTGAAAGGATTTGGAGCTCCTGCTCGTTTGGTATTATTGCCAAAAGAGTCGCATGGATATTCAGCTAAGGAAAGTATTCTTCATGTGCTTTGGGAACAAGATCAATGGCTCGAGAAATATGTAAAAAACAGAGAAGCAAAGAAATAACAAATAAATAAAAACCCTCACTTTTGGTGAGGGTTTTTTACTTTAATAAGCTCTTTGATTGTTTCCTTCGTAGAAGTTAATGAAAGCTTGGTTTACTACTCGATTTCCTCCAGGGGTGGGATAATCTCCGGTAAAGTACCAATCTCCAAGATTTTCAGGACAGGCCTTATGCAGGTTTTCTACCGATTGGAAGATTACTTTTAGTTCTGCTTTTAAATCTTCAGGAGAAACAAGTTCAGCGATTTTATCCGAAATTTCTTCATCTGTAAACGGTGCATAAATTTCTTTTACGAAATTTACTACTTCGTCGTCTTTAAGTTTTTCTTGTTCTTTCGATTTCTTGTAAACCTCTTCGACAATATTATACATATTTCGTTCTTTCAAAAGCTCTAGGGCAGCTCTAAAGGCTACGAAATCCCCGATTTTTGCCATGTCAATTCCATAACAGTCTGGATAACGGATTTGCGGAGCAGAAGACACAATCACGATTTTTTTCGGGTTGAGTCTGTCTAGCATACGGATGATGCTTTGTTTCAGAGTTGTTCCTCTTACGATACTATCATCAATGATAACCAAGTTGTCAGTTGGTTTTACAACCCCGTACGTGATGTCGTATACGTGAGCTACCAAGTCATTTCTAGAATTGTCAGAAGTGATGAAAGTACGAAGTTTAGCATCTTTGATAGCTATTTTTTCTGTTCTGATTTTGACAGAAAGAATTTCTTCGAGTTTTTCTTTTGTAAGGGTTTTTCGGTGATCGAGTATGTATTGATTTTTTCTTTGGTTTAGGAAATCATTAGCTGCTTCGCTCATTCCGAAGAATGAAGTTTCGGCCGTATTAGGGATGTATGAAAATACGGTATTATCTGTATCGTTATCGATAGCCTCGAGTACTTTTGGTAAAACTAATCTTCCTAATTCTTTACGTTCTTTATAAATAATCGCATCACTACCTCTGGAGAAATAAATACGTTCAAAGCTACATGCTTTTTTAACGGTAGGCGTAATGATTTCTTCTTGGAAGACTTTACCGTTTTTCTTGATGATTAAAGCACTTCCGGGATTAATTTCCTTTATTTTTTCGAACGGAACGTTGAAAGCGGTTTGAATTACGGGTCGTTCTGAAGTTACTACTACAATTTCATCATCTTGATAGTAATAAGCAGGTCTGATACCGGCTGGGTCTCTGAAAACGAATCCGTCTCCATGGCCTAGAAGCCCTGCCATAGCGTACCCACCGTCCCAGTTTTTAGAAGCTCTTCTGAGGATTCTTCCGATGTTTAAACGTTCTGCGATAACAGCTGTAGCATCTTTTTTAGAGATGTTTTCTTCTTTACATTCTTGGTATAAGTCGGCTACTTCATCATCGAGGAAGTGACCTATTTTTTCCATCACTGTAATTGTATCGGCCAATTCTTTCGGGTGTTGACCAATTTCAACCAAACTGTTAAACAGTTCTTTTACGTTGGTCATATTGAAGTTTCCTGCTACAATCAGGTTTCTGTGCATCCAGTTGTTTTGTCTCAGGAAAGGGTGTACGCTCTCGATGTTGTTTTGTCCGAAAGTTCCGTAGCGAACATGCCCCAAAAGCAATTCACCGATGTAAGGGATATTTTGTTTTTGCCAGTTTACATCTTCTGCGAACTGAGGGTTTTGTTCTAGAGCAGTCGAGATTCTTTGGTTAATCTGGGTAAAAATATCTTGAATAGGTTGAGGCTGATTAGAACGAATTCTCGAGATATAACGTTCACCTGGTTTTACATCGAATTTAATGCTGGCAAAACCGGCTCCATCTTGTCCTCTGTTGTGTTGTTTTTCCATCAACAGGTACATTTTTTCTACACCATAGAAGGCCGTTCCGTATTTCTCCTTATAATACTCAAGGGGTTTAAGGAGTCTTAAAAGAGCAATTCCACATTCGTGTTTTATACTGTCGCTCATATCAAAGTTTGTTGTGTTTAGTAGTTGTTATTGTTATATAGTTGACATAAAAACCCCTCTTTCAGGAGGGGTTTGGTTTATTTTTCTAAAGAGATATCAAATTGTGTCAAGGCTCGGAATTGGTGCAGCCTATTCAAAAATTCTCTTTGAGTAAGTTCTAACATGCGTTCTGTCCCGAATTTTTCTACACAGAATGAGGCTAAATTCGAGCCAAAAATAATTGCATTTTTCAAGTTTTCAAAAGATACGTTTTCGCTTTGTGTGATATAACCGCAAAAACCACCTGCGAATGTGTCTCCGGCTCCTGTAGGGTCAAATACTTCTTCTAGCGGAAGTGCAGGAGCAAAGAATACTTCAGATTCATTAAACAATAAAGCTCCGTGTTCTCCTTTTTTAATCACTACATATCTAGGGCCCATTTTTTGGATTTTAGCTGCAGCTTTTACTAGAGAATATTCACCCGAAAGTTGTCTTGCTTCCTCATCGTTTATGGTGATTACATCTACTCTTTTCAATACTTCCATGAGTTCCGGAAGGGCACAATCCATCCAGAAGTTCATAGTGTCCAGCACGATAAGTTTAGGTTGTTTTGTCATTTGGTCAAGCACCTGACTTTGAATGTTAGGGTGTAAGTTTCCCAGCATTACGATATCTGCATCTTTAAAGTTTTCAGGTACTTTTGGCTGAAAGTCTGCCAAGGTGTTTACTTGGGTTTCTAGTGTATCTCTTGAGTTCAAATCATTGTGATAACGACCGCTCCAGAAGAAAGTTTTACCTTCTTTAATGATTTCGATACCAGAGATATCGATATCTCTATCAGAAAGTAAGTCTAGATATTCCTGAGGAAAGTCACCACCTACAACAGATACAAGTCCGATTTTTACATCAAAATTTGAAGCAGATAATGAGATATAAGTTCCTGCTCCCCCTAAAATTTTGTCGGTTTTCCCGAATGGTGTTTCGATAGCATCAAAGGCAACCGTTCCGACAACTAAAAGTTTATTCATCTTTAAATTAATTCAGAACGCAAAGGTACTTATAAAATAAAAAATGTGCAATTGAAGTTGGGTAAGATTTTTAGCTTTGAAATCATTGGTTTACAAGAGTCCGGCTTCTTGATTTTCGTAAAACGAATCAACCGAGAGTTTTTCTTGACTGGCAGCGAAAACAGCCAGTTGGTCACATCGTTCGTTTTGAGGGTGGTTGTTGTGGCCTTTTATCCATTTAAAGTCGACTTGGTGTTTTCGATATACTCTTAGAAATCGCATCCATAAATCTGGGTTTTTTACACCCTTGAAGTTTTTCTTTTCCCAGCCGAGAATCCATTTTTGATTCACGGCGTCTACGACGTATTTGCTATCTGAGATTACGAGGACTTTCGTGTTGGGTTTTCGCAATTTTTCAAGTCCCACAATAACAGCCAAAAGCTCCATGCGGTTGTTGGTCGTGAGTCGGAATCCTTCATAAAACTCTTTTTTATAATTTGAGTTAGGGACCTCCATAACCACGCCGTAGCCTCCCGGTCCGGGATTGCCTTTAGAAGCTCCGTCTGTATATATATGGACCTGGTACATTTTTATATATGAATAAGGACTCTGTGGAGGCACAGAGGATAGACTCGAATTTTTATTTTAGTAATTGCTCTACAACAACCGGAAAATTTTTGTGTTCTAATGTAAGCACTTTGGCTGCTATTTCTTCCGGAGAATTACAGTCGGTTACGTTAATGCTTTCTTGAAATATAATGTTTCCTTCGTCATAATGTTCGTTTACGTAGTGAATAGTCATTCCGGATTCGGGTTCTTTATTTTCGAACACAGCTTTATGAACATGGATGCCATACATACCTTTTCCTCCATACTTGGGCAATAGAGCCGGGTGAATGTTGATGATTTTATTCGGATAGGCTTTAATCATATAATCCGGAACCTTGAGAAGGAATCCAGCTAGGACAATAAGTTCGGGGTTATAGGATGTGATTTTGTCAAGGAATGATTCTTCGGTAAACTCCGATTTTGAGAAAATCACACTTGAGATGTTGTATTTTTTTGCTCGGTCTATTACTCCTGCATCACTTCGATTGGTGAATACAGCTGCGATTCGAATACTATTATTATTTTCGAAATGTTTGATAATAGTTTCGGCGTTTGAACCCGAACCAGAGGCAAAAATGATGACGTTTTTCATAGGAGAAATTTAGGTGCAAAAAAACGAATTATTAGCCAGAAAAAGAAGTTGGCATATTTGTATTTGAAAAAAAAAGTTTATCTTGCACCATAATATTTGCGTAAAAATAGCGATTTAAAATAAATTTTTTAATTTTGCGACCTAATTCAAATACTAAAAACAGAAGATTATGTCAGACATTGCATCAAGAGTTAAAGCGATTATCGTGGACAAATTAGGAGTTGACGAGAACGAAGTAGTAACTGAGGCTAGCTTCACAAACGATTTAGGAGCTGATTCTTTGGATACTGTTGAGCTTATTATGGAGTTTGAAAAAGAATTCGATATTCAAATTCCGGATGACCAAGCAGAAAACATCGCAACTGTTGGTCAAGCAATCTCTTATATCGAAGAGGCTAAAAAGTAATAACACAAAACATCTTGTGTTTAGGGAATCCCTAAAACACAAGATGTGTTATTTTGGTTAGAAAACACAAGCGGTCTAGAACCACTTTAATACGTATATATATATTTACTGTAGTACCCATATTAGTTCTTGGTCAAGATAAACTTTTCGGAACGGATATGGGTTTTTTGAAATATTAAAATTTTAAAATATGGCTTTAAGACGAGTTGTAGTTACCGGATTAGGAGCATTAACGCCTATCGGAAATAGCGTAGAAGAGTATTGGAATGGTCTTATTAACGGAGTGAGCGGAGCTGCTCCGATCACTTATTTTGATGCTTCTAAATTTAAAACACAGTTCGCTTGTGAGCTGAAAAATTTTAATGTTGAAGACTTTATTGACCGCAAAGAAGCCAGAAAAATGGATAAATATTCTCAGTATGCTATGGTTACGGCTACTGAGGCAATGGAAGATGCCGGATTTGATTTATCTAAATTAGATCTAGATAGAGCAGGAGTTATTTGGGGGTCTGGAATTGGAGGGTTACAAACGTTTCAAGACGAGGTTACCGGCTTTAATCAAGGTGATGGAACTCCAAAATTCAATCCGTTTTTCATTCCGAAAATGATTGCAGATATTGCTGCAGGACTTATTTCTATGAAATATGGGCTTCGTGGGCCTAATTTCACGACCGTTTCTGCTTGTGCTTCATCAACTAATGCGATTATTGACGCTTTCAATTATATCCGTTTAGGACATGCAGACGTAATACTTACAGGAGGTTCTGAGGCAGCAGTAACGATTGCAGGAATCGGAGGGTTTAATGCTATGCATGCGCTTTCTACGAGAAATGACGATCCGAAAACTGCTTCAAGGCCAATGGACAAAGACAGGGAAGGATTTGTGCTAGGGGAAGGAGCCGGGGCTCTAGTTCTAGAAGAATATGAGCATGCAAAAGCTAGAGGTGCAAAAATCTATTGTGAAATAGGAGGAGGAGGAATGTCTGCAGATGCTCACCACCTTACAGCACCACACCCGGAAGGGTTAGGTGCCAAAAAAGTGATGTTGAATTGTTTGAAAGATGCAGGTCTTAAGCCAACAGATGTTGATGGTGTAAATATGCACGGAACATCGACACCACTTGGAGATATTGCAGAAAGCAAAGCTATTCTTGAAGTATTTGGGGAGCATGCTTATACATTGAATTTGAATTCCACTAAATCTATGACAGGGCACTTGCTAGGAGCTACGGGAGCTATCGAGGCAATTGCTTGTATTTTATCTATCAAGCACGGAATTGTGCCACCAACTATCAACCATTTTACGGATGATGAAAATATAGATCCAAGACTTAATTTCACTTTCAACAAAGCTCAAAAGAGAGATATGAAAGTGGTGATGAGTAATACATTTGGATTTGGAGGGCACAATGCTTGTATATTGGTAAAAAAATTAGATATCTAAAATTCCGAATGAACTTTTTAAAGAAAATACTGAAAACTTCCCGTACTGAACAAGACGGGATTTTTTTTTCAAAAATTCATAAGATAACCGGATTTAAGCCCCAAAATCTAGAGGTTTATCAAAGAGCTTTCACTCACCGTTCTGCCAATAAAACAGATGAACAAGGAAACACCATCAGTTACGAAAGGCTCGAGTTTTTAGGCGATGCTATGCTGGGTAGTGTGATTGCGGCTCATTTGTTTAATGAAGTACCCAACCAAGATGAAGGATATCTCACGAAGATGCGCTCTAAAATTGTGAGCCGCGAGAATTTGAATAATTTAGGAAAAGATTTAGGTCTTATCGAATTGGTATCAGGCAAAGTAGTTTCACAGAAGCAATTCGGAGAAAACATCTACGGAAATCTTTTTGAGGCCCTTGTGGGAGCAATTTATTTGGATAGAGGTTATTTGGTTTGTGAGAAATTCATTCACAAAAAGCTCATTGCGCCGTATGTAGATATCGAGAAGTTAGAGGGTAAAATCATCAGTTATAAGAGCCTTTTGATAGAGTGGTGTCAGAAAAACAAAAAGGTTTTCGAAATAAAAACCGGTCAAGAAGAAAGCGCAGATGTTCAAAAACACTTTTGGGCACAACTATATATCGATCAGAAGTTGGTCGCCAAAGCCAGAGCTACTTCAAAGAAAAAAGCAGAGGAAACTGCTTCAAAACGAGCATACTTCTCTTTACAAAACCATATCGAAGTCAAGAAAAAGTAAAAAGGATTTCGTTTAATTTCCTTTCAAAATTTTCTAAAACAACTATATCGTTTTCGTTGAAAAAGTTGTATTAAACTTTTGTAAATTGGTTTTTATAGTGAAATATATTGCGTACATTTACATCTGATTTTGTTTGTTTTAAGATGAAAAATCAGTATGAAAATCCACAAACTCAATATTCAGGATTTTAATGAAATAGATTATAATCTGATAGCTATTCATACTACACTTGAGGATTATCACTTGGCTTTCCTTATCAATTCTCAGCTCAACATTTCATTAAAACGAGATAAAGAAGATGTGATTTCACAGACTGAATTTGGTGAAGTAGGATTTTCGAAATTTACTTTTGAGGATGAAAAATGCGGTTTGTTTTGGAGTTTGATTCAAAATCAAAAATGGGTAGAAACAAGTCCTTCTCGGGACGATTATCTGATTTTTGGAGAACCTCAAAAGCATAAAGTCTTTTTTTTAAACGAGATTAAAAACGTAGATTATTTTTTGAAGATAGAAGAAGTGGAAACAGTAGATGAAGCTGTTGAAATTTCGAATAGAATCCAGGAAATTGATAAAGTAATAGCGGCTTTTATTGTAGATACAGATCGCTTAAAAGCCAAGAACCATTTAATTTTTTAAAGAACAATGTCCACCCGAAAAAAAACTAAAATAGTAGCAACACTAGGCCCTGCCTGTAGTACGGAAGACGTTATAAAAAAAATGATTGATGAAGGAGTGAACGTATTCCGTATCAACTTTTCACATGCAGACTATAGCGATGTGAAGTCGAAAATAGATATTATTCGAAATTTAAATCAAAAATACGGTTATAACACGTCTATTTTGGCCGATCTTCAAGGTCCTAAGCTTCGCGTAGGGATTATGAAGGAAGATGTGGTTGTTAAGCCAGGAGATATAATTACTTTCACAACGGCTGAAAATGTTCACGGAACCGCCGAAAGAGTTTATATGAACTACAAGGCATTCCCAAAAGATGTCAAACCCGGGGAGAGAATCTTGCTCGATGATGGTAAGCTCATTTTTGAAGTGCTCGAAACAGACGAAAATACAGAGGTAAAAGCCAAAGTTATTCAAGGCGGTCCTTTGAAGTCGAAAAAAGGAGTGAACCTTCCGAATACGAATGTTTCGCTTCCTGCCTTAACAGAAAAAGACATCAAAGATGCTCTTTTCGCTATCGAGAATCATGTAGATTGGATAGCCCTTTCGTTTGTGAGAACCCCGAAAGATTTAGAGGAATTGCAAGATTTGATTGCAAAACATTCTGACCATAAAATTCCTATTATAGCTAAAATCGAAAAGCCTGAAGCTGTTGAAAACATCGATAGAATTGTGGCTTTCTGTGATGGGCTTATGGTAGCTAGAGGTGATTTAGGAGTAGAGCTTCCTGCTCACGAAGTTCCCCTTATTCAGAAAAAGCTGGTGAATAGAGCGAAATCTGCTCGAATTCCTGTAATCATCGCTACTCAAATGATGGAGACGATGATTACGAGCCTTACACCTACTCGTGCAGAGGTGAATGACGTTGCTAACTCTGTTATGGATGGAGCCGATGCCGTAATGCTTTCCGGAGAGACTTCGATAGGGAATTTTCCTGTAGAGGTAATTAAGAAGATGACTCAAATTATTGAAGCTGTTGAAGATTCTCCGTTGATTCAGGTTCCGAAAAATATCCCTCAGACTCGGACTAGACGTTATATCACGAAGTCGATTTGTTATCATGCCGCACAAATGGCGAACGAAATCAGTGCTAAAGTGATTACTACTCTTACAAACAGCGGTTATACTGCTTTTCAAATCTCTGCATGGAGGCCACAAGCTCATATTTTAGTGTTTACGTCGAATCGAAGAATTCTTACTCAAATGAATTTACTTTGGGGGGTGAATGCTTTTTATTATGATAAAATGGTGAGCACAGATGATACGGTTGAAGATATCAATAAAATTGCTCAAGACTATAAATACGTAGAACCTGGAGATATGGTTGTCAACTTAGCTGCGATGCCGGTAGTAGAAAAAGGAATGGTGAATACGCTTCGTATTTCTCAAATAAGTTAAAAAGAATATGTCCCGAATTCGGGACATATTTTATTTCTTGAATTTTGATAAAGCTTCTTTGGTGAAGTCGGAAAGCACTAGTCTTCCTGAGATAGTTGCCCGTTCATAGAGTAATGTGTCCCAATTTTCGGTTCCTTCCCACATTACTTTTTTCATTTCATACAAAGCTTCCGGATTGCATTCTGCCAATTTTGAACAGAAAATTTCGAGTTCTTTATCTAAGTCATTTACGGATTCATATACCTCGGCATACAATCCTTTGTTTTTTGCCCAATAAGCATTTTTCCATTGATAGGGTGCTAAAGTCATTTCACTCATGGCGGCTTTCCCGATTTTTCGAGAAACGGCGGGCTCAATCACAAAAGGGCCAATCCCTATAGCAAGTTCTGACAATTTCACAGCTGCATCTACACTAGCTAACGCATAATCACAAGCCGAAATAATTCCTACACCGCCACCCACGGCTTTTCCGTGAATCCTACCCACGATAATTTTAGAGCATTTCCGCATCGCATTGATAACATTGGCAAAGCCTGAAAAAAATTTTTTTCCGGATTCTGCATCGTTAACAGCCAATAATTCATCAAAACTAGCCCCAGCACAAAAGGCTCCTTCGCCTTCGCTTTTCAAAAGGATAAGGTTAACAAGGGGATTTTCGCTTAATGTGTTTAATTCTTTTGTTAACCGGTCTAAAAGCTCGCCAGGAAAAGAATTGCTCTGAGGATGCCCAAATTCTATTGTGGCTATTTTGTTTTCGATTTTAGTATATAACGAACCGTTGGGTCTTGAAGTCATTTTGTTGAATTGTTTAGTTGTTTATTTGTTAAATCGTTTTCAAACGATTTGGGATTCCAAAAATAAAAAAAACAATCCAAGTAAAAGCTACTTGGACTGTTTTTCAGTTGAACGAATGAATGTTTTTTATTATCTAATAATGTATCTTTCGATTTCTCCGTTTGGTTTTAAGAGTTCGATTCGGGTTGGAGAGTTTGGTCGTTTTCTGGCCATAATATCGTTAAGTGTCTTAGTGTTTTGAACTTTGATTCCGTCTACCGAAAGGATTACTTTTCCTTCGACTTCTTCGAACTCTGTACTTGTTTTAATTTTCACTCCGTAATTTACTCCGAATTTCTTTTTGTCACTAGAGGATAAGTCTTCTACTTCCATTCCGAAGAATTCAGTCGTAAGGAGTTCTGACTTAGTTAATTTTACATAGGTTTCTATTTCTTTGTTGTTTCTGATGACGTGAACAGTTACTACATCATCAGGTCGTTTAGTAGAGATGTATCCTGTAAGTTCAGCATACGAATTGATTTGTTGATTGTCGATTCTGATGATGATATCACCTTTTTTAAGTCCCGCTTTTTCAGCCCCCGATCCTTTTGTTACTTCTGATATATAGAAACCTTGTGTTCTGTTAATGCCTAATTCTTCTGCAACGGCTTGATTAAGTTCGCCTCCTTTTATACCCAAAACGCCTCTTTGTACATTACCGAATTCCATGATGTCTTCGATAATTTTTCGGGTAATATTGGAAGGAACTGCAAAAGAATAACCTACATAGGCTCCTGTTGTCGATGAGATCATGGTATTAATTCCGATAAGCTCTCCGCGAGTGTTTACTAGAGCTCCACCGCTGTTTCCAGGATTGACCACTGCATCGGTTTGAATGAAGGATTGAATGTTGTTTTGCATAGAACTACCCACATTTCTAGCTTTAGCAGAAATAATTCCGGCTGTAACGGTAGAATTTAAGTTGTAAGGGTTTCCGACGGCTAACACCCATTCACCAACTTTTACGTTGTCAGAGTCTCCGAAAACGGCATACGGCAATTTTTCGTTAGCATCGATTTTTAACAGGGCGATATCCATTTGAGAATCTGTCCCAATAAGTTTTGCTTTGTAGGCTTTTTTGTTGTTTAGGGTGATTTCGATTTCAGAAGCATTATTAATTACGTGATTGTTAGTTACGATATAACCGTCTTCTGAAATGATTACTCCTGAACCGGTTCCGATTTGAGTTTGAGGCTGTCCACCACCACGATACCCGAAAAAGAATTCCATTATTGGGTCATTAACTTGTCTGTATGAAACGTTCTTAACGTGAACTACAGAGTTAACAGCTATTTCTGCTGCTTGAGTAAAATCAGGAGCTTCTGCAGTAAGACCTACATTTTGGAAGTTGGCTGTAGGTATAGGAGCTAAAGTTGTAATTCCTCCTTGACGAGTTGTAGTAGGTTCTTCAAAGAATAATTTATATGCGCCTAGAGTAACTCCACCACTTAATAGAGCTACCAAAAACAAGGATGACAATTTTCTCATAATCCATGCAGTTTTAAATTGACTCTAAATTTACTGCATTTTTTATGCCAAAAAACCTTGTTAACTGCTGATTAACAAGGTTTAACAATTTTTTAAAAATTGAGTGAAATTTTGTCAGATTAGCTGATTCGTTCCATCAAGCACATATAAAATCCGTCGAATCCAGATTGATGAGCTAAGATTTTTTCGTCTGTGATAAACTTAAATCCTTTTCCGTTTTCTGAGTCTAAGAATCTCTGAATTTGTTCTTGATTTTCGCTAGGTAGAATTGAACAAGTTGCATAGACCAATTTTCCCCCTACTTTTACCATTTTAGAGTAATCGCGAAGCACTTGCTCTTGTACTTTTTTGATATTCTCTACGAAATCGGCTTCGAGTTTCCATTTAGCATCCGGATTTCTTTTCAAAACTCCTAATCCGCTACAAGGAGCATCAATCAATACCCTGTCTGCTTTATCGTGTAATTTTTTGATAACTTTAGTTGAATCGATAATTCGGTAATCAAAGTTGAAAACTCCGTTTCGTTTGGCTCTTAATTTTAGCTGTTTCAATTTACTTTCGTAAATGTCCATAGCGATGATTTGCCCTTTGTTTTCCATAAGCGAAGCCATATGTAGGGTTTTACCTCCTGCTCCGGCACAGGCATCTACTACCCGCATTCCTGGTTTTACATCCAGCAAATAAGCCACTTTTTGAGACGAAGCATCTTGCACTTCAAAAAGTCCTTGTTTGAAAGCATCAGTTAAAAAAACGTTAGTTCTTTCTTTCAGCATCAAAGCATCGGGGTAGTCTTTTAGAAATTCGGTTTCGATGTTTTCGTCCATTAAAATCGAGCGCAATTTTTGTTTTGTAGTCTTGAGCGTATTTACACGAAGCACCACTTTAGCCGGTTGGTTTTGCGCCGCGATTTCTTTGGTCCAAATATCTTCGCCAAGTTCTTTGACACCGAGTTCATCCATCCAATCCGGGATAGATTCTCTAAAACGTCTTTCTTTGGATAAGGTGTCAAATTTTCCTTTAATTCTTCTTTCGGGAGTTCCTTCAAGTTGTCTCCAATCAGGAATTGGGTAACCGCGTAGTACGGCCCATACGGCAAACATCCTCCATAGTTCGTCACGGTTAAAAGGTTCTTTAACTTCTGCAATTTCAGCATATAGTCTTTTCCAACGTACGATTTCGTAGATGGTTTCGGCTACGAATTTGCGGTCGTGACTTCCCCAACGTTTATCTTTTTTGAGTGCTCTTTGCACTACTTTGTCTGCATATTCTTTTTCGTTAAAAATTGCATTTAACGAATCAATGGTAGTGTAAACTAAATTTCTATGTAATCTCATCTTGTTATAATTCAGGTGCAAAGGTAATTCATTTGTCTCAGTTTTAATTTAATTAAATACTAATTTGGGTCATAAGTTAAAATGAACTATTTTTGGACGAATTTAAATATGTTTTATGAGTAACATTAGACACAACTGGACGAAAGAAGAAATCATCACTCTATATAATAAACCTTTG